>ERZ773027.2133-NODE-2133-length-9900-cov-40.380701_pt1 | contig 9900 bp, 7 predicted proteins | sample MGYA00511032_ERZ773027 | MGnify/ENA primary metagenome ERZ773027 (study PRJEB29015, sample SAMEA2738138) | human oral metagenome | biome: human oral; feature: human-associated habitat; material: saliva | place: China | collected 2190 ... | reverse complement strand
AAATCAGGCACAGACCCACCAGCAGGAAGGCAACAATCGAAATGACCTTAATCGAAGATAGGAAGAACTCCAGCATGCCGAAAGACTTCACGCTGGTCAGGTTCAGCACAATCAGCGCCACACCAAACGCGGCAATACCAGCCCACAGGGGCAGCTGCGGCCACCAATAATTCAGGTAGGTCGCCACCGACACCAGCTCAACACCGGCAATCAGAACAGTCGCCGTCCAGTAGGCGATGCGAGTCAAAAAGCCCGCGAAGGGGCCCAGGTAGCGGGTAGCAATAGTACCGAAACCGCCACGGACAGGGTAGCGAACCGCCATTTCACCGGTTGCCGCACCAATCACCGAAGCGAGCGCAGAACCAATAGCGTAGGTGAGAATGACCGCGGGACCAGCCATCGCGATGGCGGTGCCCGAACCCAAGAAGAGGCCCGTACCGAGCGCGGAACCCATCACGATCATGGTCATCTGTCCGTGGGACAGAGAACGCTTCAGGGTGCGCGATCCTGCGGTCCCCGCTGCAGCCTGGCTGCGGGTATCGTCGTTGTGGGACACGAAGGTGCCTTCCGTCAGTACGCCTTAGGGGCGTGGATGTGCAATGTGTGCTCGCACCCGGCTTCTGCGGCTTCTAGCCTCGTTGGACGGGTACGAATAGTTAACTATTCTACGGGCACACTCACACCGCTCAGAACGGCGCCGTATAGGGCACAAAAGCGAAAGGCACCGAACGGGGGTGCTCCCCCATCCGGTGCCTTTTATGTTTTAGCCTCGCGTGGCTTTCACGCTATTTAGTGCTGTGCCGCGCTGGTGTCTTCGTCGGCGTGCATAGCGTCCAGGTCGGGGCGCTCATAGCCGCCCTGAACCTTCGAGGAGATGGCGTAGCCAATAGAAATCAGCACGAAGAAGACGATGCCGACCATAATGGATTCCTGCACACCCGAGCCGGGCAGCATGAACATTGCCGCCAGGGTCGCCAGAACACCCGCCAGGGCCAGGCCTGCGGTGACGCGGCCACCCAGCACGGTGAAGGAGGAGGCGTTCTTCTGGTCCTTCTTGTACGCCTGGTAGGTCAGCAGAATCATGATCCACACGATCAGGATGCACAGGGTCACCAGCGCCATGAGCAGGGCAAAGATGTCGCCAATCTTGGCAACAGCCATCACGGTTGCCACGACAACGCCGGTGAAGGAGATGAGCAGAGCCACGACCGGCACGCCGCGCGAGGAGGTGCGGGCAGCCACTGCGGGAGCCATACGGTCAGAGCCCAGGGCGTGCAGCAGGCGGGTTGCCGCGTACAGGGAGGCGTTAGCGCCAGAGAGCGCAGCAACGAGCACCACGAAGTTCATGATGTCCGCCGCGAAGGGGATACCCAGTTCAGAGAAGACGAGCACGAATGGCGACTCGGTCAGCTCCGAGTTCTGGGCGGCGGTCTGCCAGGGCACCAGGCACAGAATAATTGCCATGGACACCACGTAGAAGGTGGACAGGCGCCAGATCATTGCCTTCACGCTGGTTGCCACCGAGCGTGCCGGGTCTTTCGCCTCCGCTGCGGAGAGGGAAATCATTTCCACGCCGCCGAAGGAGAACATGACAACAGCCATCGAAATCCAGATGGATGCCGGGCCGTTGGGCAGGAAGCCGCCGTCGTTCACGAGGTTTGCGGTACCCGCCGCGGCATGGCCGGGCAGACCCACGAACACCAGCAGTACACCAATCACCATGAACACGATGACGGCAGAAACCTTAATCGAAGAGAGCATGAACTCCAGGGCGCCGAAGGACTTCACGCTCACCAGGTTCAGCACCAGAATAATCGCACCGAAGAGAGCGACGAACACAGCCAGGGGAACGTCCGGGAACCAGTACGCCATGTAGTGGCCAACCGCCACCAGCTCAGCACCAGCCAGCGGCACGGTGCATGCCCAATACGCCCAGCGAGTCAGGTAACCGCTAAAGGGGTTCAGGTATCGGCTCGCAATGGTGCCGAAACCGCCCTGGACGGGGTGACGCACGGACATTTCGCCCGCGCACGCAGCAATGGTTGCCGCAATCATCGAACCAATAGCGTAAGAGAGGATTGCGCCGGGGCCCGCAATTTTAATGGCGGAGGAGGAGCCCAGGAACAGGCCCGTACCCAGCGCCAAGCCCATCGCAATCATGGTCAACTGGCCGTGGGAGAGGGAACGATTCAGCGAGTCGTTCTTCTCCGACTGCTCGGGGGTGTCCCCCTGCAGCTTAGACATAACGTATCTCTTTCTTAGACATGCTGTGGTATTGAATAAAGCTGAAATGGCAATGCCGCCCAGGCGTTAGGCCGGGCGGCTCTGCACATCAGCTGTCAGGAGGTTAGCTTACGCCACGTACTCGAGTTCGTGACGCTTGAACCAACCAATAATCGGGTAGCTGATCGGCATGAGGAGCACCTCGACCAGGCACTTGTAGATATAGCCGATCAGTACGTAGTTGATGAATGCTTCAATGGTGGCGATGCCGAGCACCGGTGCCGCAATGGAGCAGAAGATGACGGTATCGAGCAGCTCACCAACCAGGGTGGAGACAATCATGCGCAGCCACAGGAAACGGCCCTTGCTTGCCTTCTTCATCGCGACCATGACCCAGGCGTTCAGGGTCTGACCGAAGAGGTAACCGAGCAGGGATCCCACAAAAATCTGCCAGACCGGGCCGAGAACCTGTGCGAACGCCTCCTGACCGGTGTAGAAGCTCGCAGCGGGCAGGTGCACGATTAACAGGAAGCACAGGGCAGCAAAAGCAGCCGAGCCGAAGGACGCCACAATGGCGCGGCGGGCACGCTTGAAGCCGTACACCTCAGAAAGAAGGTCGCCAATCACGTAGGCGAGCGGGAAGAGGAAGAAGCCACCATCGGTGTAAATGGTGGAGCCAATCAGGGGCAGCTCGAAGGGCAGCGGACCAAACTGCACGCCCTTGGTTGCACCAATATTCGAAATGATCAGGATGACGCAGGATGCGCCCAGCAGCAGATCAAAGTAGCCGCGGCGACCAGCCCAGGGCACCTTGACGGTGCTCGTCTGAGCCTTAGATTCGCTAACGGGTTTAGCCATTACTTTCCCCAAGTCTTTCTTCATGCGATGTGTTTCTTCACGTAGGGTACGAGCCCTCACGCGTGGTGGTGAGCCTGCAATGCAGGGCAGGGTTCACCGGCTCGTCTGCCACCCGAGCCTATCTAATAGTACCTATATGCCGTGGCGGCGGCAGGTTTACGGGCTTCGTTCAAGAGTGTGGACGCTTTATGCACCCGGCTACCCGGTGTGGGTGCCTGCGGAACCGCCTTATCCCCGCGGCGGCAGAACCCCCGCACCTACAATGGAGGTATGAAGAGTCTGAGCCGCAGAGTTCACCGCAGCGGAGTTCTCTACAGCAGAGTTCACCGCACCGGCGCTCACCATACCGGGCAGGTGGCGTCCCCGCTGGAGGCGGGGCGTGCTTTACGCGCCTCGGTGCGCCGCTCGGTGCGCCGCTTGATTCGGGGCTCTCTACGGCGAGCGCGGAGGCGGCACCACCGTAACCAGCGGCGGCTGAGCGCGCATATTCCGCGTCTGCATCCGCTGTTTACCTATACAGCGCAGGTTGTGCGTACCGGTCTTTCCCTGCTGGAGCCCATGCTGTTAGCCTCTTCGGAGTTGCTCGGTTACCGGTCGTTTACGCATCGGGGCCGCAATATCTACTACAGGGTCGATAACCTGCACCTTCTTGCCGAGTCTGAGTCAGCGCCCGGTGTGCTGTTCTATTTTGATGGCGACCACCTCTCCCGTGTGGGTAGCCGCCTATTGCGCCGCACCTCTCCCCTGCGTGCCGAGTTGGCGCAGGTGGCGGCTGAGTTCAATATGCTGTCGGTGCCGGTGCTGTCGCCGGGTAGCCTGCGGGAGCCGTGCCTGGCCGATGGTGATTCTTATGCGCCTCCGCTGACCTATAACTGGTGGGTTCGCGCCCGCTCAAACGGCAGGATGGTTCGTGCCCTGATTGAGAAGATTGCCCTGGCGTACGGGGTGGATATGAGCCGCGTCTGGCTTGCGGGCTATTCGGGTGGCGCGGAGTTCCTTAGTTATGAGCTACTGTCGCACGATATTGAGTGGATTCGTGGAGGCGGCGCGACTTTCATCGGGGGCGGTGGTGCTGACGGTGTGCCTACCCGGGTGCGTGAGCGGGCGGCGTTGAATCCTTCCTCGCATGAGCATCTGTTGATGAGTTGGCATGTGGGCGTGTTGGATGGGCGTTCACCGTCGGGTCGTCGGCGTATGGCGACCAGCGCGGAGGGTAGCTGGTCGGCGCGTATTGCGGTTCAGGAGGGTAGTGCGTTCTACGAGGGTTTGGGGGCACGGATTTTGTTGCAGGTGACTCCGAGGCGCGGTCATACGGGGTATCCGATTGCGTCGTTGGTGGGTGCTGATTTGGCGGCGGCGACTCGTTTGGGGTTCTTGTAGGGCCGGTTATTGTGTCATAAACGTGAAAATTCGCATGGATTGGGCAAATTTCTTGGTGACACATTCAAAAAATTCGTCATTTACTGACGATTTGGGGTAGAGTGTCACTATGCCTCGTATTTCTGCAGCAACCAACGCCGCCCAGCGCGAGAACACCAAGCGTGCCATTCTCGACTCCTTCGGCGAGATTCTCTACACCCGCGGCCTGCCCGGCCTAACCATGACCGACGTCGCCAAGAACGCCGGCATCGGCCGCACCGCGGTCTACAACTACTTCGCTGACATGGGCGAACTGCTGGTCGCCTACGCCCTGGACGAGACCGAACGCTTCCTCAACGAACTGCGCGTCGGCCTGGAGGGCATCGAGAACCCGATTGACCAGCTCGCGGTCTACATTCGCCTGCAGATTAACGATTTGGCGCGCCGCCACCTGCCTCCGGGCCCGGCGATGCGTTCCATGCTTTCCCCCGAGTCCTACGCGAAGCTCGGCAAGCACGTGCACGAGCTGCAGATGGTGTTGGCGCATATTCTTTCTGCCGCCATTGCTGAGAACTACATTCCGAAGAACGACATTCGCGAACTGGCGATGCTCGTACACGGCTCCCTCTCCTCCAGCGCGGGCCGCGCAGAGGACGCGCCGGATGAGGAGACTCGCGAACGCCAGATTCTGAGCACGATTCGTTTTATTCAGATGGGCTTGGGTGCCCGTTTTGATGCCGAAGGAAACCCAGTTCGCCTGGACTCCGAGGAGTCTCTGCCGGAGCAGTCGCCGGTGCAGGAGGCGAACCTGAAGGTCGCTTCCTAAGGGTTGAGCGGGCTGAATAGCTACATATAATGCCGCGGACCTGATGCTTCTTTGCATCGGTCCGCGGCATTTTCTGTATTCGGGTGGGTTTTTACGCGGTTAGATTTTTACGCGCCGGGTAGGTTTTTAGGCGCCAGGCAGCAGTGCCGGGGAGATGGAGTCCAGGTCCAGTACGCGCGCGTACATGACGGCGCGGCGATGCAGGGCGTTGCGCAGTGCGCGGTGCACGCCGTCTTCGAGGTAGAGTTCGCCGCCCCATTTGACCACGTGCGGGAAGAGGTCACCGTAGAAGGTGGAGTCTTCGGCGAGTAGGGTCTCGAGGTTGAGGGTTTTTTGGGTGGTGATGAGGGTGTCGAGGCGGACCTGCCGCGGCGGGATTCCTCCCCAGTCGGCGTGGGTCATGCCGTGTTGGGGGTAGGGGCGGCTGTCGCCTACTTTTTTGAAGATCATGGTGGTGCTTTCTGCAGGTCTGGGGCGCCCCGGCGGCGCGTGGAACCGCGGGGTGTCTGAAGAAATAGTACCAAGGGGTATAAAAAATCCCCGGTCTTAGAATCTAAGACCGGGGATCGGTGGCGGAGGATGGGGGATTTGAACCCCCGAGGGCTGTTAACCCAACACGCGTTCCAGGCGTGCGCCATAGGCCGCTAGGCGAATCCTCCAGCTATGTTTTCTACGCATTGCGTAGGCAACGAATAAAACTTTACTACGCTTTTGCGAAACGTACAAGTCCCGAATAGGAAAAGTAACAGAAAGCACATTTGTGGGTGCTTGTGCCCTTGTTTTTGAGTGAGGCGCCAGCGGAGCGGGCACGTAGTGCATATGACGGGTGCGAACTACCCAGGTGCCTGATTTTGGGCATGAAAAACCTCCTACGCAACCGCTGAAACCCAGGATTCCGAGCGAGCGAACTGAGGCGCAGGATTCCGAGCGCGCGAGGCAATAAATCCTGCGTCGAAGCCGCCGAGCCCTAACGAGGCGGAATCCTGGGTTGAAGCCATCGAACGACAGTGAGACGGATATGACGGGTGCGAACCACCCGGACACCTGATTTTGGGCATGAAAAAACCTCCTACGCACCCGTCATAGCTCGAATACCCTTGCTACCTTCCGGTCCTGGGGGAGTTTTCCAAGATAACGCCACGTAAGAGGCAAGAACCAGTGTACCGGATTTTTGGGTTCTTGGGAATTCGGCACCTCCGCGGTATTTCTGTGGGCGTACATGCCGTCCGGGTGAGCGTCCATAGTAGATGTCACGGTGGCGGTGTTGTGCTGGGGTGCTGTAGCAGCGTGTTCGCCGGTGACTGTCGGCCACTCGAGGCGAGGGTAAAGCGTCTAAAATGGTAGGGATTGTCCTATCCGCACCCCCGAGTTGAAGAGGTTGCCGTGAGCACTGCCCTTTATCGTCGTTATCGCCCCGAGACCTTTGCTGAGGTTATCGGGCAGGAGCACGTGACCGAACCTCTTATGGTCGCTCTGGAGAAGAACCGTGTGAATCACGCGTACCTGTTTTCGGGTCCGCGTGGTTGCGGTAAGACCACGTCGGCACGTATTTTGGCGCGTTGCCTGAACTGTGCGCAGGGTCCGACTCCTACTCCGTGTGGTGTGTGCGATTCGTGCCGTGAGCTGTCGCGTGATGGTGGCGGTTCTCTTGACGTGATTGAGATGGACGCGGCGAGCCACGGCGGTGTGGATCATGCCCGTGACTTGCGTGAGCGTGCTACTTTGGCGCCGGTGCGTGACCGTTACAAGATCTTCATTATTGATGAGGCGCATATGGTGACCCGTGAGGGTTTCAATGCGCTGCTGAAGATTGTGGAGGAGCCGCCGGAGCACGTGAAGTTTATCTTCGCGACGACTGAGCCGAATAAGGTGCTGGGTACGATTCGTTCGCGTACTCACCATTACCCGTTCCGTCTGGTTCCGCCGGAGGTTCTTCTGCCGTTCCTGCAGGGTCTGTGCGATCAGGAGCAGGTGGCCGTGGAGCCGGGTGTGCTGCAGCTGGTGATTCGTGCTGGTGGCGGTTCGGTGCGTGATTCGCTGTCGATTCTTGATCAGCTGATGGCTGGTGCGTCTTCGCAGAACGGTATTGAGTATGACCGTGCGGTGGCGCTGCTGGGTTATACCCACGCGCAGCTTCTGGATGAGGTTATTGAGGCGTTGGGTGCGAAGGATGCGCCGACTCTCTTTGGTGCGGTTTCTCGTGTGGTGGCGACCGGTCAGGATCCTCGCCGTTTTGTGGAGGATCTGCTGGAGCGTCTGCGTGATTTGATTGTGGTGAAGGCTGTTCCGCAGGCTGCCGGTCAGATTTTGCAGGGTGTTCCGCAGGATCAGTTGGAGCGTTTGGCTCAGCAGGCTCAGGCTCTGGGTGAGCGTGAGCTGACGGTTGCTGCGGGTACGGCGAATGAGACTTTGAATGGTATGACGGGTGCGGCGAATCCGCAGCTTCAGCTGGAGTTGCTGTGTGCTCGTCTGCTTCTGCCTGCGGTGGAGGGTTCTGTCGGTAGCGCTGAGGTTGCGGCGTTGGCTTCTCGTCTGCAGGTTTTGGAGCGTCGCGTGGCTTCTGGTGCTGCTGGTTCGGCTTCTGCTGGTTCTGGTCCGGCGCAGGGTGGCATGTCTGCTGCTCGTGCGGCGGGTATGGCGGCGGCTGGCCTGGCTCCTAAGACCCCGGCTCCTCAGATTCAGGCGCCTAATGCGCAGACTCCTAGCGCCCCGGTTCAGGAAGCAGTTCAGGAGGCGGCTCAGCCCGCGCAGCAGCCTACTTCTCAGCAGGCAGCCCCTCAGCAAGCAGCTCCCCAGCAGGCTAGCGCGGGTGCTCCCCCGCTGGCGGGCGCGCCCCTTAGTGCCGCACCTCTGGCACCGACCGCGCAGGTGCCTGCGGCTGGCGCTCCCCTGGCGGGTAACGCCCCGGCGGCACCTCATGCTCCGGCGGCACCTCATGCCCCGGCTTCTGCTGTAGCAGCTCCCGCGGGTACCCCCTCCGCGCCTCTGAAGCTTGACCCGAACGATCCGCTGGCGGCGGTTCAGGGTAATTGGCGTGCCATTCTTAACCGAATGAGCGTTCCGGGTGCGGCGGAGCAGCTGATGAAGGTTCGCCCCGCCCGCATGGACGGCGCAACCCTGTACGTGAGCGCCGACATTGCGACCCTACGCGCGGTGAAGGGCTTTGTGCCCGAGCTGACCGCCCGCGTGAGTGAGTTCCTGCGCCGTCAGGTGACCATTCACGCTCAGGTGGCGAAGCCCGGTGAGCAGGTCAAGCCCGCCGCTCAGTCTGCCCCTGCTGCTCAGTCTGCCCCTGCAGTTCAGCCCGTAGCTCCGGCGGCTGTTGCCCCGCAGGCGGCTCAGCCGCCCGTTCAGCAGACTCCCCCGCAGCCCGCTCAGCCGGCACCACTGGCTGATGGTCCGCGCGGCGGTGAGGATGCGTGGCGTCGCCACGGTCAGCCGCTGACCGGCGCAAACACCCCCGAGTCCACGAGCGTGGATGCACCCCTGGGTGCGTGGGAGGTTGCCCCGATTCCGCAGAGCGCCCCCGAGGAGGCACCTCATCAGGCTGCACCGCAGGCACCGGCTGGTCCGCTTGCACCTGAGCCCCCGCTTCCTCAGCAGGTTCCGGCAGCTCAGCAGGTTCCGGTCACTCCCGTGGGCGGTTTTGGTGAGCGTGATTCCTTTGCCGCCTCCGGTAGCGGAGTTCCGCAGCAGGAGAGCGCTGCTGAATCCCAGCAAGCACAGGAACCCCCGTTCTCGCAGGAGCCCCCTCACGTGGAGGAACCTCCGTATGAGGAGGAGCCCCCTTTTGAGGATGAGCCTCCCTACGCTGAACCGGTTGAGGCACCCGCAATACCTGCTGAGCCTGTAGCACCGGCTGGGCCGCTTGCTGCTCCGGTTGCCCCGGCAGGACCCCTGGCGGCGGGTCCGTTGGCGGCTTCCCCGCAGGCAGCACCGCAGGATTCGGCACACCCGGTTGAACCTGCGGGTCCGTTGGCAGAGGCACCGCAGGCGGCTGCGGCCGATAACGCCCCGGCAAGCGATGAGAAGCCCGCAACGCCGGCTTCTAACGCACCTACCGCGCCGGCTCCTGCCGCACCGGCTCCTAGCGCACCGGAGGCACCGGCTCGCCAGGCACGCGCCGCATCCGATGAAGACTACGTGTCTGAGGATGATGAGAAGGTCGAAAACAGCACCTTCATCGGTCTGCGCGCTATCGAAAAAATTATTGGTGGCACCGTCATTGACGAACGCCCCCTGCACCAGCCCTAATGACGGGGTCGTAGGTGCCGCGCCCGCCATCGCACCGATGGCGGGCGCACTTATTCCAGCCGCATACTCGCTACGCGAAACGCCCCTAAACTGTCAGGGGTTGGGTGCATACTCATAACGTCGCCCAAGAACAGCACAACACACACCGCATTTGTAAGGAGAAGCCATGTACGAGGGAGCAGTTCAAAACCTCATTGACGAGCTCGGCCGCCTGCCGGGTGTGGGCCCCAAATCGGCTCAGCGCATCGCTTTTCACATTCTGAATGCGGATGCGGCAGATATGGCGCGCCTAGCCAACGCCATTTCCACGGTGAAGACCAGCGTAAGCTTCTGCGAGGAGTGCGGTAACGTCTCCGAGACGAAGCTGTGCACCATCTGCC
>ERZ773027.2128-NODE-2128-length-9911-cov-7.723316_pt1 | contig 9911 bp, 10 predicted proteins | sample MGYA00511032_ERZ773027 | MGnify/ENA primary metagenome ERZ773027 (study PRJEB29015, sample SAMEA2738138) | human oral metagenome | biome: human oral; feature: human-associated habitat; material: saliva | place: China | collected 2190 ... | reverse complement strand
ATACCGCATGGTATCTAAATATTATAAAGAAACCTATGGGGAAAAGGTTTATAAACTGCCCGTGGCGTTGCCGCTGACTTGTCCTAATCGAGACGGTTCGGCTGGCGTAGGGGGCTGCACCTTCTGCGGCGAAATTGGTGCCGGTTATGAAAATCGTCCTGCGTGGATGACAGTGCGTATGCAACTCGAGGAAAATATTGCTCACATAGGCCCTAAATACAAGGCGAAAAAATTCATACCTTATTATCAAAACTTCAGTAATACTTACTTGAGTCTTGATGATTTTAAAAGCTATATGGAGCAAGGTTGCATCGACGAGGCCGTAGGTATCGCCATTGCAACGAGACCAGATTGTATTGCCGATGAATACCTAGACATATTGGCGGATATTCGTGACCGCTTTCAAAAGGATATCTATATTGAATTAGGCCTACAAACGGTAAACTATGATACGTTAGAAAAAATTAATCGAGGCCATGATTTAGCTCAGTTTATTGATGCCGTACTGCGCATTAAACGATACGGATTTAACGTTACCACACATATGATTGTTAATCTTCCATGGGATACTATGAAAGATACCATCGAAGGGGCCCGTATCTTATCAGCCCTCGGTGTGGATCAAGTTAAATTACATGCCTTATATATCGTTAAAAATACATTGATGGCCAAGTGGTACCAAGAAGGTCAGTTCACCTTAATCAGTGCAGAAGAATATGCTGACCGCGTAGTCAATTTTGTCCGTCATTTACATCCTGACATTGTATTGCAGCGTCTTGTTGGGCGAGCGCCTGAAGATAATACACTCTTTACAAATTGGTCTATGGGTTGGTGGCGCGTACAAGATTTAATTGATGATAAGTTAGACGAACTGGATGCACATCAAGGTGATCTTTGTGATTACCTCAATGGTAAAGCAGTTCGTAAGTTTATAGACTAGGAGGTTGTATGAGCGAACAAGTATTTACATTTCCTACATATGACCTAGCACAATCCATACTAGGTCAACATAATCGTTATTTACATATGATGCTTGAGGTTATCTCTGCTGATGTAGTAGCTCGTGGAGATACAGTAGTCATCAAGGGGGATGAGGACCAAGTCAATGCCCTCTATCGCACTCTTGAGGAATTAGTGTTCCTTTACCGCGAGGGCAGTACTATTACAGAGTCTCAAGTACGCATTGCCGCTAAACTTGTAGCTAATGGCAAAGCCGATGCGGTACATAATATGTTCGAAGATACGCTATCCGTTAATATGCGGGGTAAAAATATTACGCCTAAAACGGAAGGTCAGAAGTACTATGTAGATAGTATTCGTAAAAATACCATAACCTTTGGTATTGGCCCTGCAGGTACAGGTAAAACCTTTTTAGCAGTAGCTTTGGCAGCTTTCTACTTGAAGAACCGTAATGTAGATAAAATCATCTTAACTCGTCCTGCTGTAGAGGCTGGAGAGCGCTTAGGTTTCTTACCTGGCGAATTGCAAGATAAGGTAGATCCATATTTAAGACCTCTTTATGATGCATTACATGAAATGTTTGGCATCGAGCAAGTACAACGCTTTATGGAGCGCGGTACCATTGAGGTAGCACCACTAGCGTACATGCGTGGTCGTACTTTAGAAAATGCCTTTGTTATTCTTGATGAGGCGCAAAATACGACGGCTGAACAGATGAAAATGTTCCTAACTCGTTTAGGTAATAATTCCAAAATGGTTGTAAACGGCGATAAAACACAAATCGACTTACCGCCACGTGTCGTATCAGGTCTTGGTGAGGCTGAAAAGGTATTGCGTCATGTATCGGGCATTAATATGGTTTACTTTAGTGATCAAGACGTTGTGCGTCATGATTTAGTAGGCCGCATTGTAAAAGCTTACGATGCGTACCATGAGCGTAAATTAGTAGGTGATACTACAACGACGACTGATGCATCTGCAGAGAATGTAGCGAAAGGGTAAGTATGTACATACATATTAGCTATGATGAAGGAATTCAAGAGGATTCTAATATAGAGGCCATTATCCGTAAGGTTTGTGACGAAGTGAGTCGCGTCTATGGTCTTGAAGAAGATGAAATGAGTATTTTGCTGTGTGATAATGCAAAGATTCACGAGCTTAATAAAGAATATCGCGGTATCGATAGACCTACAGATGTATTGTCCTTTGCACTTAATGAAGGGGACGATTACGAAGGCAGTGAAGAGGAACATCATTTACTAGGTGATATGATTATCTCCTTAGAGCGCACTCGTGAGCAGGCTATTGAATATGGACATAGTTTCGAACGCGAATTGGCGTACTTAACGACTCATAGTTGTTTGCATATTTTAGGCTATGACCATATGAACGACGAAGATAAAAAAGAGATGCGTACAGAGGAAGAATTTATCCTTGGCAATCTCGGTTATGTGCGGGAGGATGCACCATATAATGAATAACAACGAACATTTTAAATCTGGCTTTGTAGCCGTTGTAGGTCGACCAAATGTTGGTAAATCTACCTTAATTAATGCTCTTATTGGCGATAAAATCGCTATCGTATCCGATAAGGCTCAAACGACTCGCAACCGTATCATCTGCGTATATACAGACGAAAGAAAACAAATCGTATTTATGGATACACCTGGTGTGCATAAACCAAAACATAAATTAGGTGAATTCATGGTAGATGCAGCTATCGAGTCCTTAAAAGAAACAGAAGCCGTTTTATTTGTAGTAGCAGGCAATGAAAAACGCGGTCCTGGAGATAACTTTATTATTGAACAATTACAACGCGTAAAAGTTCCTGTATTCTTGGTAGTTAACAAGATTGATACGCTAAAAAAAGAAGAGCTTTTAGAAGCCATCGTGTCTTATCAAAATGCATATCCATTTGCTGGTGTTATACCAATTTCTGCAAAAGATAAAGAGAACTTACCAGAGATTCTTAAGGTACTGGAAGAAACTTTACCTGAAGGTCCACAATACTTCCCAGAGGACATGATTACAGATCAGCCAGAACGCCTTATCATTTCCGATATCGTACGGGAAAAAATCTTGTTAGCTACTCGTGATGAAATTCCTCATGCTATCGCGGTAGACGTAGATGAAATGAAAACTCGCGATGATGGTACGACCTATATTCGCGCTACCATTTACTGCGAACGAGACTCTCAAAAGGGTATCATTATTGGTAAAAAAGGTGCTCTATTGAAACAACTCGGTGCTGAGGCGCGTGCAGATATTCAAAAACTATTAGCCACAAAGGTATACTTAGATCTTTGGGTTAAAGTTAAAAAGGATTGGCGCAATAAATCTGGTATGTTATCCGAACTTGGGTATCGAAAATAATTTGATATAATATAGAAATAAAGTATTTCCATAGTTAGATGAAAGGAATAGTAATGGATAGTGTAGATGGCCTGTTACCCATAGGGTTTGGTCTTTTATGTATTGTTTTAATTAACTTTTTTGTGGTCGCAAAGTTCTCCTTTGCCCGCCTTCGCAAAGAACATGTAGAGGATATGGATATCCTTTTAGAAAAGGATAGAGAGTTTTTATTAAAGCTATATCAAAATCCTGAGTATTTCTTAAATACTACGCAGTTTTTGATTTTATTCTTTATCTTAGCCCTTGCAGGCACTGGTACATTTGTATTCGATAATATTGTAGATCAGTTAGTCGCTGTTCTTAATGTACATAGTAAGTGGATGCACTTTGTACTAGATATCGTATTATTGCTATTAATTAGCTTAATCGTTTTAATCTTTGGTGAAATCGTACCTAAAGCATTGGGCCTTTCGTTCCCAACAAAGTACGTAAATACCTATAGCCGCATCGTAGTAGCGGCAGGTAAATTAGTATATCCATTTATTTGGATTGCTAGTAAAATCTCCAATGTTATTTTAGGCTTTTACAAAACAAAATATTTAACAGAGCTAGACCTTGTGTACTCTGAGGAAGAAATTCGAATGATGATTTCTCGAAGTCACGAAGAAGGTCAGTTAGACCAAGTAGAGTCTGAACTCATCGATAATGTATTTAACTTTGTTGATCGTATGGCGAAAGAGGTTATGGTACCTCGCCAAGACGTGGATTGCGTATTTGTGGAAGATGGTTACGATGAAGCGATGAAGGTTATTCGCTCTAAAGTCCATACTCGTTATCCACTCTGCGTAGAGGATAAGGATCACATCATCGGTCTCGTTCATATTAAAGACTTAATGGAACGTCCTAACCAAGCACGTAAAGATTTACGCAATGTAAAACGGGATATTTTGACTGTTCCTGAAGTCATGAAGTTGTCCACATTGTTACAGTACATGAGAACACGCCGTATTTATCAAGCTGTAGTAGTAGATGAATATGGTGGTATGGTTGGTCTCGTAGGGCTTGAAGATATTATTGAAGAATTAGTTGGTGATATTCAAGACGAGCATGAGCCGCATTTACCGGCTACGATGTCCTATGCTGATGGGTCCTTTGAGTTTGATGGCAAGGTCCTTGTAGATGAAGTAGCAGAGATTATGGATATTGAAATCGATAATTCTGACTCTGATACAATTGGGGGCTACGTCTTTGGTTTGTTAGAACGTACACCAATCGTTGGTGATACAGTAGATGCTCATGGCTATACCTTTGAAGTGACTCAAATGCAAGGCTATCGTATTTCTCGTATCAAAGTAACTCCTTTACCTGTAGAGGAAGCAACGGAAGAAGAAAATGAAGAAGCTTAATGGTGGCTTCAATACACCAGCCATCGTAATCAGTCGAAAAAAGTATAAGTTATACTCTGTATTTACGTTCATTACCCCTAGTTTGGGGATTATTAGAGCATCAATACCACATAAGCGAATGATGACCATGCGCAACAGTTCATATCTACGTCCTTTCAGCGCTATGTATATTACAGTCGTACCTGATGGGGAATATGTAAATGTTACGCAAATCGATGGTTCCTATGTGGTAGAATCGTTAGACGTAAATCTTGATAACATCGCTTATGCTGCCGTTGCGAGCGAGCTTATTCAAGAGCTATTTGCTATGTATGATGTAGACCGTAAGGTCTTTGATACCGTTGTTAATTACTCTAAGCAAATTCGACGCCGCAATGTACAATTGGGAACGATCATGCTTGGGTGGCAACTATTATCTCTTGCCGGTATTGTGCCAAGTGCCAATGCTTTTACTCATCAAGATGGCATTAATCCATTCTGGTTGCAGGTACGAGAAACGACAAATCTTAGTATTTCTCCTTCTGTAAAAGCTGGACTACCACACATTCTTGCTTACCAGTGGGGCGAAGATACGCCTATAGAACTTCCTAAAACAATATGGAAGGAACTAGAAAAACTATTATTTGCTTACTGTGAGCAAGAAATAGGTAAACCATTGCAAAGCGTTAAGTTTTTGAACTCTATCATTTAAATATAAAGGCACCAAGCATAGTCTTGGTGCTTTTTCTGTATCTATGGTCACATATGAAAAAATATAATAGTAATAGACAAATGTACATTCATAGTTGACTATATAAATAAATATTATTTATAATGAAATAATATTTATACTATATATTTTATGGGAGGTCATTATGCAGCTTTTGGGTAATCTCAAAATCCACTTTTTAGCGCTCGTATTAACCGTAGCCGCTGAATATGTGGGCATCAAGAAACTAGGTCCTGTTGTACTATTACCATTATTGTACACATTGATTCTAGGTTTATTAATTTCTATTCCTAAGTTCAAGATTCTTACAATTGAACAAATGGAAAAATCTGCTGATTATATCGGTATTGCCGTTATGATCTTGATGGTAAAAGTAGGTCTTGGTATCGGTCCAAATCTCGGTATTCTAACAAGTGCTGGTTGGGCATTATTATTACAAGAACTTGGTCACTTCTTCGGTACTATCATCTTCGGTTTACCAGTAGCTTTGTTAGTTGGCATGCGCCGTGAAGCAGTAGGTGCTTGTTACTCTGTAGACCGTGAGCCAAACGTAGCGATCATCATCGATAAATTCGGCTTTAGCTCTCCAGAGGGCCGTGGCGTTATGGGCATGTACATCTGTGGCGTTCTAATCGGTGCTATGTGGTCCTCCGTATTAGCAGGTATGTTAGCCCAATCTGGTTGGTTCCATCCTTTAGCACTTGCCATGGGCGCTGGCGTAGGTAGTGCTAGTATGATGGCCGCTGCTACCGCGCCTATCGTTGCAGTATACCCTGAGTTTGAACAACAAATTATGGCACTCGCTGGGGCAGCAAACTTGTTGACTACAGTACTAGGCGTATACTTCGGTCTATTTATTTCCTTACCAGTAATGGAAAAATCTTACAACTTCTTTACTGGTCGTACACGTGAACAAGATTTAGCAGAGGAGGCAGCACGTCATGAGTAAAAGCGAAAAAATTACACAATTTGTCATCGTTATCTGTATTGCTGCTATCATTACTGCAGTAGGTAACGTAATGGACGGTAAACACCTATTTGGGGATAGCTTAATCGGCGTTGCCGTATTAGCAGGTCTTGCTACTATTGGTGCAATGATTTCTTATTTGCCATATGCGAATAAATTCCCTATGGTATTCTGGGTGTCTCTAGTTGGCGTTCTTGCGTCCTTACCTGGTATGCCTGGTCAAGAATGGATCATCGCTAAAACTAGCCAAGTAACATTCCTTGCTACGACAACACCTGTACTTGCTTATGCAGGTCTATCCTTAGGTAAAGACCTCGGTGCATTCCGCCGCTTGTCTTGGCGTATTATTCCAGTTGCATTAGCAGTAACAGCAGGCACTTTCATCTGTGCAACAGCATTAGCACAATTCGTACTTCACTTAGAAGGTTTAATTTAGGAGCTGATTAGCCGTATGACAAAGGAAGAAGTAAAACAAAGGGTTTGTGAAGCTATTGTTGCAGCACAACCACGTTTACGTGAAATAGCTGAGTCCATTATGGCTGAGCCTGAACTCGGTTACAAAGAGGTAAAGACCTCTAAGAAAGTACGGGATATGTTTGATGAGCTCGGCATTCCCTATACTACTGAACACGCTCTTACAGGCGTAAAAGGGCGTATGAAAGGCCGTGATAGCAAATATACAGTTGCTATGATCGGTGAACTAGATGCCATTCTTTGTCCGCGCCATCCTCGTGCTGATGATTTAACGGGTGCAGCACATTGCTGTGGTCATAATATTCAAATTACCAATATGTTTGCCGTAGCTATGGGCTTGCAATCTGTTATGGATGAACTCGCTGGCGATGTAGTTTTATTTGCTGTTCCAGCCGAAGAAATGATCGAAGTTGATTACCGCAATAAATTGCGTGAACAAGGCAAGATTAAATACATGGGCGGTAAACAACAGCTTATTTACGAAGGTGCGTTTGACGATATCGACATGGCTATGCAAATGCATGTGGAAACGGCTAAAACACTGGCAGGGGAAATGGGCCTAGGTAGTACATCTAATGGTTTTGTTGCTAAATTGATCGAATACCATGGTAAAGTAGCACATGCAGCAGCGGCACCTCACGAAGGGATTAATGCACTTAATGCTGCCTTGATGGGCGTTATGGGGGTGAACTCCATTCGTGAAACTTTCAAAGAAAGTGACTATTTTAGATTCCATCCAATCATCAACCAAGGCGGCACATTGGTTAACTGTGTACCTGACTATGTTCAAGTTGAAAGTTACGTTCGTGCCTCTAATATTGAGGCCATCGTAAATGGCAACCATCGTGTAAATCTTGCCTTAAAAGCTGGTGGCGATGCAGTAGGAGCCACTTGCGTTATTAATGATTTGCCAGGTTACTTACCGATGAGAAACGATGCTCGTATGAACGAAATGTTACGCCAAAACTCTAATCCATTATTTGGTGAAGAAAATGTATTCCAAGGAGAGCACATGACAGCAAGTACAGATATGGGCGACGTATCTCATTTGATGCCAGTTATCCATCCTTGGGTTGGCTGTATTAATGGTGTACTGCACAGCGCAGAATATGAAATTTCTGTACCTGATGTAGCATATATTAAAACAGCACAAGCATTAGCTATGACAATCGTAGACTTATTATACGATGACGCTGCAGGTGCTAAAGATGTGTTAGACAACTTTACACCAGCATTAAACAAACAAAGCTATATTGAACTCTTAGATCGTATTGCTAAGGGTGAATAAAATAAACCACCTATCGAAGATACATTGATTATCTTTGGTAGGTGGTTTACAATTTATTTATATAACTATAATGATTTGTTTAAGTCTATTCCTTATATACTAACGTATATATTAGTATATTTTCGAGGAGATTATGAACGAGAATCTTGCTTTACTACTAGCTATCTTATATCTAATCTATAGATTTAAGACCTATAAAAAAACTAATAAAATCTTAAATTGCAATATGAAATTGAACAGTATCCAAATCTACAATTTTATTAACTTCTTCAAGAAAGACATCCAAAGGGGTTCTATAATTTAGAAGCTTGCGTGGCAAATTATTGCACCATTGAAGTGTTCGTTGAATTGTTTCTTCTGAAACGGCTTTTATTGGCATTCCTTTCGGTATACATCTACGAAGTAAACCATTATGCCTTTCGTTCGATCCACGTTCCCAAGCAGAATAAGGTCGAGCAAAATAAATAGACAAAGTTTCATTTTCTAAATTAGATATCTCTGAAAACTCTAAACCGTTATCTGCAGTTATTGTTTTACATAAGTAGGATAGATTAACATCTTTAAACGTATTTAACCATGTATGTAGTGTTTCTTTTACATCAGCAGCTCGTGCTGATGGACATCGTAAAGCCACATACAGTCTGCTTTTACGCTCAAGTAAAGAGATTAAAACATGGTCTGTCTTATCTTTTGTTCCACGGACGGTATCTAATTCCCAATGCCCGAATTCCTCGCGCGTTTCAATCTTAGGATCACGAAGTTCTATGGATTTACCAAGTTCTCGCTTATGTTTTCTAGAAATAGATTTTCGTTGGGAACGCCGTACTACCAATGGTAAATCAATTGCTTTTATACCTAATACACCTTTGTGAAGATAGTTATATAAAGTTTTAGCACAAACCATTTCATTACGCACAAACAAACCCTTATGTTTAGCATATCCAACAGCAGCATCAAAAGACCAATGATCATTTAGAACTTTGCTTTCAATCCAATTTATAAAGGCTTCTATAGCACCAACTCTCATGGTATTAAAGGAGCCCACACGTTGTCTTTCATATGTTGCCTGTCCAGAATCAGCTAAATATACAAGTTGAGATTTACCTTGTCGAATTTGAATCACAGTACCGCGTTTTAATTCTGTATAAATAGTTGTTCTAGAACGACCCAGTGCACGTGAAATTGCAGTGATACTATCTCCTAGAACGATTCTCTTTTCTAAATAAAATCGTTCTTCGAAGTTTAAGTGTTTGTTTGTGCGTAATGTCGTGTTATGATTATTGTAGTCCATAGTGATTACCTCGGTTATATTTTGATTAGACACCTAAATCATAACACAAGGTTCACTATGGATTTTTTATGTGTTCAATTTCATTCTACAATTAAGCAAACTAATAAAATAATAGAAGACAGAATAGAAAATGTTCACAAGCCATACTTTAAACGTGTACGAGATGTTTTAGGGTGTTCTGAAGAAGAGGCAGAGAAGGTCGGATTAGCATTAGACAAATATTTTGTACCCTTAGAAAGTAAATTCTATAAAATTGATGATAGTACTTACTCATTTATTGATGCAGGTGGCCTTAAAGGAACATTTTCAATAGATCAAAACTATAATTTATTGACATTAGTTTATAACGATGTTGATTTATTAGCTTTACATCATAAGAATTAAGGAGTTTTTATGCCCATTAGAAAGCTTATAAAGATAACTTGTACAGTAGTTTTATCGTTACTAGTAATTATTCTACTTTT
>ERZ773027.2127-NODE-2127-length-9914-cov-10.433411_pt1 | contig 9914 bp, 6 predicted proteins | sample MGYA00511032_ERZ773027 | MGnify/ENA primary metagenome ERZ773027 (study PRJEB29015, sample SAMEA2738138) | human oral metagenome | biome: human oral; feature: human-associated habitat; material: saliva | place: China | collected 2190 ... | reverse complement strand
GCTGACGCCAGTGCTATTTTGACGCCTTTTTGCTTCAAGTCATTTATTAATTCTTGAATTCCTGGCAAAATATCCTGATCGGTTAATTGCTCTAATGATTCAATATAAAATTGATTCTTTTTATTCGCTAAATACTGAAATCTTTCTTCATCTACAGATATATTCAATTCATCAAGAATAATTTTTAGCGAGTCCTCTCTACTGACACCCTTCGTGCGTTCTTCAATATTTTCTGGCAATGTGAGGCCGAACTCATCTTTAACGAGTTGACTCCACGCAGAAAAATGATAGGTTGCTGTATCTGTAACGACACCATCTAAATCAAATAATACACCTTTCATTATACAATCACATCTTTCATTTTATTATGACCTGGTTTAAGATAGATTTCATCTCCATTTGAGGATACATACTTGGCAATTGTACGTCCTGGTAATATAACATCGACTAATACCTCGTCGCCACTGTATCTCCAAGAAACCGATAATTCACCATTAGCAGTTTGAAGAGCTCCTTTCACCCATTCTAGACGGTTGGTAAAGTTTGGTTGAATCACATACGTCTCTGTATCGTCTAACACATTTGGCAATTGAATTCCCACTAGTTTTTCTATGATAAAATCTTCTACTGCACCATAAGCGTAATGGTTTAAACTATTCATGTCAGTACCACTAATTTCACCATTAGGAAGTATAGAATCCCATCGTTCCCATGTTGTAGTTGCGCCCATTTTTACCTCAAACAACCAGCTCGGTGTTTCCTTTTTAAGCAACAGGTTTATAGCTTCTTCACGTAGCCCCGCGTCTAGTAATGCATGTGGTAAATCTCCTGTCCCTGCAAAACCAGTTGTTAAATATCCATTATGTTCAACCATTTTTTCTTTAAGTCGTTTTGCCAGTTTGTCTCGTGCAACTTCATTTGGATATAATCCATGGCGGAGCAATATCGCTAATCCTGTTTGAGTATCGATTGCAGTTGGAATTGTAACTCCTCCATAATTTTGTGCCATAGATTGACGGATATTTTCTACCTCTGATTGCAACGTCACAGGATTTGTATTCAATTCATCTCCATTAAAGTAAGTATTAATTATTTTTTCACGAACTTCTTTTGCTAAAGTTCGATAAAATCCACTTCGGTTATCCTCCAACACAGACAACATTTTCGCAGTATAATCTGCAGAGATATAATAATAAGCGGAGGCAATTAACGCAGAGTCTGTCGCACCAAATACTGAACCTTTAATGCCCGTATCTAAAGCTAACCAATCTCCTAATTGCCACCCAAAATCCCACAGTCTATTTCCACCACGTGCTTCATCTTGTCTATAAATCCAATCCACCCAATCCGTCATCAGATTCAAATATTGTTTTAACAATCCCTTATCTCTAAAATGACGATAGAGATTAAAAGGAATGAATGTTGCGGCATCTCCCCAGACGGCTGCACCTGCATTTGTTAAGAATGGATTTTTTGCATCCTCCACTTTGGGAACTGGAGCAAAAAACGGCGTAGCCCCATCAAGTAAACCTTGCTCTAATTTCAAATTTTCCATAAAGTGAGCAAAAAAGGCTCTCGTTTCCATGTTGTAACAAGCTGTGTTTGCAAAAACTGTTAAATCCCCTGTCCATCCCATGCGCTCATCCCGTTGCGGACAATCAGTTGGGATACTCAAGAAATTATCTTTTTGACTCCAGCGAATATTACTTAGTAGTTGATTCAACTCACTATTAGAGGAGCTAAATTCAAAGGTTTCATCCATCTTACTTTGCAATGCCTGTGCAACCACTAAATCCGCTTCTTCTTGACTCAACCCCTCTACTTTTACATAACGGAATCCAAAAAAAGTAAAATGCGGACGCAGTTTCATACCTTTGACCCCATTTTTTATTATAAATTCTTGTTTTGCAGTTCTAAGGTTTTCTGTATAAAAAGCTCCATTCTGTAATAATTCGCCGAATTGGAATCGCACACTCTCTTTATTTTCAAGTAACTCGGTACAGATCCAACCTGTTATTTCTTGCCCAAAATCTAAGATCATTTGATTTTTTGTATCGAAAAATATCCGTGGGGAAAATTCTTCCACTACTTCAACAGGCAAATCCAAACGCGGTGTTAATAACGCTGTGTTGCCGTCAATCACCTCAGTTGTTAACACGTTTTTTTCATAAGTGAAGTCAATGATTTCTCCATCATAAATTGAATTTTCTTGAATGCAATTTGTTTCTACTAACCATGTTTCATCTGACCCAAATCGCTCCCAAGTCCCATCTGTATATTCCACTTGCAACTCTGCAATTAGTTGCTGTTTATTTCCGTAAATATTTTCAAATCCACCTTCGAAAATAAAACGACCACGATACCAACCATTTCCTACAATAAAAGAAACCTCAGTATCTTCTATTAAGAAATCTGTCACGTCATAGGTTTGATATTGCTGTAATAAATCATAGCTATGATACCCAGGTGTTAAATATTCATCACCTAATTTCACTCCGTTTATATACACTTCATACAACCCATGAGCCACAGTATATAATCTTGCCTGTTTAATTTTCTTTAAAAACGAAAATTTCTTGACGAACGATATCGACTCTTTGGTCTCCTCTTTATATGAAAGCCATTTAGCTTCCCAAGGTTCATTCATTTTTGAAGTTTCAAAAGTACTAATAGCTTCAATCTTGCCAAAGCATACTCTCCAATAATACTTTGTTTTTGGTTCTAAAAAGTTTGCATTCGTTGAAATAGTATTAAAACTACTCTTGGTTGTTCCACTCCATAAAATTTCAGCAAAGGTTTCACTTTTAGAAATTTCCACGCTACATTCCTCTAATGGTTCTAACTGACCTTCCAATCTCCAAGAAAATGTCAAGTAATCAAAACGATACCCTAAAGGAGCCTTCACTCCATTCACTTTTAAATGACTAATCTTCATTTTTTAACTCCTCCAAAAGATTGTTCTCACAAAATGGATTTACTGGACTTACACCTTTAAACGAGCTTTCTCCTGTCACTTTTTTAATAGCCATTTCAATAAAATGATCGTAGTTACAATATGCATTAATCACCGTATCGACCATTGGCAAATCGTACAAATGGTATGGATTCCCAAAACTGAGGAGCATCGTAGGAACTTCTTTTGTAAACCAAGGTAGGTTATTCCCTAATCCAAATAATGTGTGCCAATGAACACGAGTAACTGTCTGGTTACTTGCATTTTGTATATTCGCAACATATAACACCGCATCATAATCATTTGAAAATGAAGTTACCGTTCCTAAATCGAAAAAGTTTGTTTCAGGTTCATAAACTGTAATCTCAAAATCTCGTTTCTCTAATTCCGCCTTAACCTTTTCTAGCACTCTCTCATTCGAATCAAACGAACCTAATAATTGTAAAAGGACTCTCTTATGCTTCTCAACACTTAACGGAAGCATATTTTGTGTATCTTTTACAAGAGTTATAGATCGATCTGCCAAATCTAGTTGCTCTTCTCTAAAATCTTCAAACTTTGCTGTCCCGTGGTTAATTGTTTGATGCAACCCTAACGATGCCTTTGTTGCTAAAATTCGAGTAACAGCTTCATCTAATCTTTCTTTTGTTAGAATTCCTTTCGACAATCCATCTTTCATATATTGGATATCTTCTTCTAAAACACGGTTAAATAGTAACATGTCACAACCCGCTTGAATGGTATATGGTACTGCTTCACTTCTCTTCATCGCTGAACAAAATCCAACCATCGGAGTTGCATCGGTAATCGTAAGTCCATTAAATCCAAGTTCATTTCTCAATAAATCTTGAAGTAATTGAGGACTTAACGTTGCAGGCATTTCATCCCCAGAATATGCAGGAAACGCAATGTGTCCAACCATAACTGCTTTCGAACCAAAATCAATTAACTCTTGATACACTTTACCAAAAGTTTTTTTCCAATTATCTACTGATAAAGAATTAATGGAAGTAAGTAAGTGCTGATCTCGTTCATCTACTCCATCTCCAGGAAAATGTTTAATCGATGTCATGATTCCATTATCATGAAACGCTTGTATATACTCTTTAGCATTCTTAATCACTCGTTCTACATCGCTTCCATATGTTCGAACATTTGTAATTGGATTTCTAAAGTTCAAATCTAAATCTACAACAGGCGAGAATCCAAAATTTACACCTACCGCTTTCCCTTCAGAGGAGGCAATTTTCCCTAATGTATATGCATCGCTTGTTTGATTTGTTGCTGCAACTGCCATTTGATTTCCGAAAGCTGTTCCTTCTATAGATGAGCCATTTCCACCATCTTCTAGGTTGGCAGCTGTTAATAGTGGCACTTTACTTGTTCGTTGCATATATTCATAAGTTTGTTGTACCTCTTCAGCCACTCCAGGTCTGAAAAATAAGCCGCCAATACCGAGACTTCTCAAATGATTCAGATATTCTTTTTCAGTTGAAAATCCAATTGGAAAAAATAATTGCCCAATTTTTTCATCTTCAGTTAATCCATTTAGGGTATTATTTACCCACTCAATAGCAGTCTCATCTAAATAAAATGGTTTTCTTTTTAAATCCATTATCTTTCTCTCCTTATAGCACAATTAGGGAGAATGCAATTTGCATCTCCCTCAATGTCTTATTGTTCTGATAGGCCTTGCGAACGTTCTTGAAGATTCTTTACAATCTCAGGTAATTTTTTATCTAAATCATAGAAGAACATCAACACAATCGAAATAATACCTAGTAAAATTGGAATATATGCAAATAATGCTTTAATTGCAAAAATCGTTCCTGGTGTTTGAGCTGCTGCACCTGCTACATATCCCCCGATTGACATTACAATCCCAATCAATAATCCTCCTAAACCTGAACCAACTTTTTCTCCAAAAGTTCCAGCAGAGAAAATTAATCCATCTGAACGAATCCCAGTTTTCCATTCACCATAGTCTGCTACATCACCTAGCATCGCATAACTAGCTACAGCAGTTGGAGCTAAACCAAGACCACGAACAATTAATCCCACTTTGATAAGGTCATAATTTTCAGGGAATAATGCTAAGATTATTGTTCCTAAAATAACAATTGCGTTCCCAAAAATCATAGCATTGCGTTTTGACATTTTAGCCATAATAATAGGTGTAAAGAATGAACCAACGATAATTGGTGCAAATGATAACATCCCAATAACTGCTACTTTTTCAATATCTCCAAGAATATATTGGGCATAGTAAATATTGATACCACCTAGTCCTGCACTAATAAACCCAATTAACATTGTTGTAATCATAATAATCCAATATTTATTTTTAAATAATGCTTTTACATTATCCATGACAGGTACTTTTTCAACTTGTCCATCTACATAATCCTCATTCGTTTCTAAGACACGTTCTTTTGAGTTTTTATATAAGATTGTTAATAATACAGCGGATACAAGTGCAAATACTGCAGCCATTTTAGTCCAAGATGATGCTTCGGTCACATTTCCAAACATACCAACTACTTTTAATACAATCCCATTTACTAGAAACGCTCCTAAGAACCCAAAAATTGTTCTTGATGTTGATAAAAATCCTCGTTCTTTTGAATCAGAGGTTGTAGTTCCTAACATTGTATTATATGGAACCATTGTCATTGTATAAACACCTGCTAAAGAAATAACATAAGTAGCAAATGCATAAACAGCCTTCATTTCTTGTGGTAAGAACGACGGTGAAGTAAATAAAAGGATAAGTGCAAGTGCGTATGGAAGAATCATTCGTTTAATCCATGGACGTGCCTTTCCTTTTGCAGTTGATGTACGGTCAACAACCGCTCCCATTAGAATATCAGTAATACCATCAAATACTCGAGCAAATAATAAAATTGATCCCACTACTGAAATTGTTAAGCCAACAACATCTGTATAGAAATAAGTGATAAATCCATTTGCTGTAGTAATCATCAGATTAGCTGCTAAATTACCAAATCCATATGTTATTTTCTCTCCAATTGGAACGCTTGATACATTATTATTTTCTGTCATTGTTTATCTATCCCTTCTTGATTGAATTAAAGCGTTTTACTAAAATCATATTACTTTGATTTCAATCTATTCACAATGCATTAAAAACAGGTTATAATGAACTATCCACAGTTATTAAGAGGGGTTGTTTATGAATTTAGAAGAATTAGATATTTATTTACGACATATCAACGTATTTGAACAAAAGCAACGTGAAACAGGTAAATCCGTGAATGATATTTCTAGAGCTGACAAAAACTTTGACACCTATGTCGATCCCAAATTTAATATTTTTCGTTTTCCAAAATCACTATTCTTTAGCGAAGGTGAAAATATTTATATTAATAGACACAATCGTTTCGCTCCGATGATTGAACATCTTCATGATTTTATTGAGATGACCTACATTTATTCTGGCACTTGTACTCAAACAATTAACGGAAAAACAGTACAACTTACTAAAGGAAGTTTATGTGTATTAGATAGAGATGTTCCTCATTCTATTGATGCTTTAGGAGAAGATGACATAATGATTAACATTTTGATTAATGAAGAAACATTTTCTTCTCTTTTTCTTTTTAGAAACCAAAACCTCACTAGTCTGGAAGCAAACATTCTTGCAGATGTTTTTAACAAGCAAACTAATCATGACAGATATGTCATTTTTGATACAACTCAGAGTATTGCTATCCATTCATTAATTCAATTATTATTGACAGAGTACTGGTCTTATCAACATCAGGGATCCGAATTCCTTTCTCACTATATTCATTTAATAATGTTGGAACTCGTTAGAATTTACAGCATAAACGCTACAAAGAATTATCATTCCTCTAAAATTAAGATTCATGAAATTCTTGCTTTTATCGATAATAACTTTAGAAACTTAAAATTAGAGACTCTAGCTAGACATTTTGGGTATAATCCGACTTATTTAAGTAATACTCTCAAAAAAAGTACTGGAAAAAATTTCCAGGAAATTCTATTGGAAAGACGACTAATGCAAGCTGCTGATTTATTAAAATCTACAGACTTCACTATGGATACCATTGCTTTCGAATCTGGCTTTTCTTCAACAAGTTATTTCTTCCGACAATTTAAGAAATACTATAATCGCACTCCTAAAGTTTATAGAAAAGAGAACTAATTTCTAATAAGAAAAGCAATGCTCCGTCGAGCATTGCTTTCCTTATTTTTTCAACTCTTCAATTAATTCTTGAATATCTTCTCTAGCTTCTTTAATAGGGAGCCCCACATACACATGATTCATCTTTTTGCGTTCAATATATCGATGATTGATTCCTTCTTTAAGAAGCTTTTCATGTAACAATCGATTATCCGGATAAAGGATATCATGCGTCCCAATATAAATACTAATTCTTCCTAATCCTGATAAATCTCCAAATAGCGGACTCACTAGTGGTTGTGTCAAATCTTCTCCTGCCCAGAACTTTGCCACTTCATGAATCCCACTCTGTTTAAGGATTGGGTCAAATGGTTCATACGAGGCGATCTCAGGATTATCCGTTGCAATATCCACCCAAGGAGAAAACAGAACGAGTTCCTTTGGCTGTGGTAAAGAAAGTTCTTTTAAGTAAATAGCAAATCCTAAGGAGAGCCCTCCTCCTGCAGAATCCCCCATGAAAATAATAGAATTCGGATTTGTATGTTCTTCTAAAAGTCCGCGATATAACTTTTCTAACTTTTCATACGTCTCGCGGTATTGATGCTTTGGAGCCTTTGGATAAATTGGAAACACCACTTTTGCATCTATCGCCTGTGCTATTTTATTCACCAAGGTAAAATGCATCATCGATGGTTGCAGTACATACGCTCCACCATGTAAAAATAGAATTACTTTTTGATTAGCGTCTTTCTTGTCATTCCACACAAACACTTGCATGCCATCTACATCTTTTTCTTGGACATCTACTTTAATGTATTTTTTTGGATTTGTGATAGGAATATCATTCCCCTTAGCCAATTTATTTAACTCTTGCTCAAATTTTGCTGGCCTATCCTTTGAGTAAGCCAACGGTTTTACGAATAGAAAGAGTAATCGTTCCATCAGATAGCTTAAAAAAGAACGCTCTTCAACTTTTCTTACATAAAGTATTCCACAATAGATTATCACTGCGACTGTAACAATTCCTATTAAAAAACCACTCATCTTCATTCCTTCTTTCATGCAAAAAAGGAGCTAAAACGCTCCTTTTTCATTATAACTTTATTGATGAATATAAGCTACTAGACCGCCAAAAAGATCTTTTCAGGTAATTAACTACTTTATTCAAATTTTGTCTTATTTGCTTCATTTGCTGGCTTCATATCGATTTGTAGAAGGTTCACTAAGTTCTTATCATCGATAGTTGCATTGCCTTTGTCATCCACCTTAATGGCTAAATAGTGTTCGTTTCTATCGTAATAATCCATTCCTTCTAAGTTGACATAGGCATCTCCTCTAAATCCAACGGCTGCTAAGCGGTAAATGAATTTATACAAGAGCGCTTTTGTAAAGTCTGTTTGTCCTTGTGCTTCTTTAACCAGTCCATCGAAGAAAGCTTTATTTTTTGTTTGATAACTTGCTTGTACTTCATATTGGTATAAGTCAACACGTGGTGCTTTTAATTTCAAATACACTGTATCGCCTTCCACTTTATAATCTTCAAGCGTATAAGCTGCCGCTCTTCCAAGAGCATTCGTATTCACTTTTAGATAGATTGGTCCATAAACTTTAATCGGATATTTCACTCCTTGATACTCGACTTCCCCGTCATTGGAAAATGTTGGGCGTACTTCCTTCAAAAAGTTCACCATGTAATTATTCCAAATACGTGTAAAGAATTCCTCTTGGTTTGAAGTCCCTGTTGCTTTTAGAAGCACGTCAAAGTTTTCTTGATTGACAAAGACGGCATCCACAAGTTTTAAAGCTTCTTGAACTTTTGTATCAGTGATACTCTTTTTCTTCTCATTCAAGGCCTCTACTGCTTTTTGCACACCCTCCAAGTTCATCGTAACTGTTTTTCCGCTATTTGATTCAACATACGTTTGTTCGTATTTCGTCATTGGTGCGACCTTTGCATTCCAGTCAAATGAGGCTGCTGGATTTTTGCTATCTGTTGTATATTCAACGACTGCTTGCGTAGTCGTTGTCGCTTCTGTTGTTTCCTTTGTTGATTCTGATGTCGATTTAGACTGAGAACATCCTGCCACTACTAGTGATAGGAGGGCTACACTCCCTGCTAAAAATCGTTTCGTTCCTTTTTTCATAAATGACTCCTCTCATCTCATATAGAGAATTATTTCACGATTACTTGAAATTATTATACCATAACCCTTTGAGTTCCAAAACAAATTTCCACAAAATCCAATCATACCAACGAAACAATCGCATAAAAAAAGCACCCTCACTATCGTGAGAGTGCTCGCTTTATTGATTATTGTAATTTTTCTAAGTCAGCTTGTAAGGCTACTACTTTTTCTTTTGCAGCTTCTTCACTATCTGCTTTTGCACCGATGTAGAACTTAATTTTTGGTTCTGTACCACTTGGGCGAACTGCAATCCAAGATCCATCTTCTAAAATATATTTCAATACATTTGAAGTTGGAAGTCCGATTTCTGAAACGACACCGTTCGCATCTTTTTGCTCATTCACTGCGAAGTCTTGTGCTAGAGCTACTTTTAATCCTCCAAAGCTTGTTGGAACAGAAGCGCGTAAACCGTCAAGTAATGCTTTGATTTTTTGTGGACCTTCTAAACCAGCTACTGTTACAGAAATTGTTTTCTCTAAGAAGTACCCGTGTTTTGCGTATAATGCTTGAAGTCCGTCATATAAAGTCTTACCTTCGTTCTTGAAGTGAGCCGCTACTTCTGTAAGTAATAACACTGCTTGAACGGCATCTTTATCACGGACGAATG
>ERZ773027.2123-NODE-2123-length-9924-cov-5.026244_pt1 | contig 9924 bp, 21 predicted proteins | sample MGYA00511032_ERZ773027 | MGnify/ENA primary metagenome ERZ773027 (study PRJEB29015, sample SAMEA2738138) | human oral metagenome | biome: human oral; feature: human-associated habitat; material: saliva | place: China | collected 2190 ... | reverse complement strand
CCATAGTTAAATCCACAAGCTGCTGCCGTCTCAGAAACAACCTCAACTTGATACAAGCTGATAACTTCTGATACTTCGTTTATCTTCGTTTCTTCTTCGTTTTGCTCTTTCAGTTGCCTCTCGGCATAGGTCAGGACTTTACTTTGTCTAGGCGGTTCTAGTTGGTCGTAGATGGATTGGATTGGGGAAGTGGTGGGTGCAGGAGAATTTGATAACCTTGGGTCAATAACTTCAATAGGAACTTCAAAGAAATCAGCAAGTATTTCTGCATTCTTTTTGGAAGGTAATCTTTTTCCTGCAAAATATTGGCTTAGTGTGCTTTGAGATATACCTGAACCCTTAACAATATCTTGCTGATTATATCCTTTTTCTTGTTTTAATTTGTTCAAATTATCAGATATGTCTGTTCTCAGTTTCAACTCTAATGGAGTAAGCGTTCCTCTTCCTACCATAGTAATCCCCTTCCTATATTCTTTTAATGAGATTGTATCACATTTTTAAAGAAAATCAAAATTATTTTAAAAAAATCAAAAAAATTATTGACAATATCTCATTAATGCGATATAATTAAATCAAGCTTAAGGAAATAACAAAACAAACTGGAGGGAAACACAATGAATAAAGGACTTACAACACAAGAACAAATCGCACTAGCGAAAGAAATCTTACAAGTTAATAACCGCAGAGAACGCTCACTCAAACTAGGAGAAATCTTAGATCGTGAAAAACTATCGTCAGATGATATGTACGAATTGTATAACACACTATTGACAACAATTAGAGTTTACGGCGATGTTATCGGATTTGATGATAAAGATTTTCAAGAAATGGCTCTTACAATCTTAGTTCTTGAAAAGGTTGAAGAAGCCAAACAAGCTAGGGTAGCGTAGAGAGGTGCGATTCCTCTCCTAGCTATTGCTCTAAGAGCAAAATAAAAAAGGAGGTAAGGCAATGGATGAAAATGTTGGCTTGATAATCCTAGCAGGATTTGTGATTGTGTCTTTTACTATCCGTCAGATAGTGAAGTACCGATGTGATAAAAAAAATAAGGAGTAGGAAGATGAACGAACTTGAAAAAACAGAAAACCTAGCCCTTAAACGTGAAGTGGCTAGGTTGAATAAGGTCATTGAAATAATGACGGAGCAGTTAATAGAGTCATATCATGCACGAAGTGCTATCCTGTGTGACAAGAAAAACAGCACCAAAAACAGCCATCAAAACGGAAACCTGTAGGGTTCCATTCATACATTTGTTGGATGGCTTCTTGGCAATCTGATTTCCAGCCAATTTCAATCCGATTTTCTATTTGTGGTAAATAAGAGCAGGTAGTAGTATGAACTTCATGACGTCCGTTCTCATCTGCATTTTTATTACAAACGTAAATTGGCATATAATTCTCTCCTTTCTATTGATTCTTTTGACTAAAACGGGAGAGGTCTTAGTCAAGATATATTATAACCTAAATATGTTTGGTTGTCAACATATAGTATAAGAAAGGATGTAATGTGTTCGTAATACACAACATATGGTGTTTTGGATGTGGGATAAAATTGAACAACAATTAAAATCAAAAGACTGGTCGATGTATCGTTTAGCTAAGGAATCAAATGTCCATCCATCTAATTTTTCTAACCTAAAGGCTGGTAGGATGAAAGAGATGTCGTGGACGAATATGTGCAAAATCGCTGATGCACTGGAAGTCAGCTTGGATGAACTAAGATAAGGGGGTGAGTGCGTGCAGGAAATGAATCTTAAAAAGTGGATGGTAGTTAAAGATTTAACTGTTGCAGAATTTGCTGAAAAGGTTGGGGTGTCACCTCAGACAGTCACAAACTGGCGAAAAGGTCATACGATGCCAAATAGTAAATATATTCCAATTATCGAACAGATTCTCGGAATTAAATATCAAGATATTACATGGACAGAAACGTCTTAATTTTTTCAAAAAAATATCTCAATAATGAGATTTAAAGAAGGCTGAATGAAAATAAGCGAAGAGAAAGGAGAGCGTATGACAGATTTTAAAAACTTGAATGTTCAACTAATCTTTCAGAAATGCAACGGATGATTATACAGCAGTCAAAAATGATTTTTTGAGAGATCCAAAACTTGAACCTGCCACAATTGGGATATTGATGGTTATTCTAAGCAATAAAGAGAATTGGCTTGTCTATCCAGAAGAAATAGCTAAACGATTAAATGTTAGTCGTGACATGATAGACCGTCATCTAAAAAAACTAGAGGATGCTGGTTATATGCGAGTTGTCAAAAAAAGCCTTGGCAGAGGGCGAGGAGTTCAGACTTTCAGATTCTTCTCAGATATCAAGATTACCGATTTTCAATTTGAGATTATGTTGCAGAGATTGGAGGATGCTTTACAAAAGTTATCCACAGGTTAGTATTTACATTTCCGACTTTTACAAATCTGTATTTTACAAATCTGTATTTTACAAATCAGTAAAATAAGGCACTAATAAATATTAACTAACAACAAGTATTAAATAACAATAAATATTAAAAGACAACAAGTTCTACTTCTCTTAATAAATAAAAGAGAGGGTAGAAAAATAAATACAAAGGAGAAAGAAATGAGACCAATAGGATATCGGCTTAATGTTGAAGTTTCTGGTATTGAGGAACTAAAGGAAGCCTGTAAAGAAGTATCAAAAAAAGCCGAAGAATTGCAAGAAGCGATCGATCGACTTAGTATTATTGAAATTGAATTAAAAGCCAAGCCTGTCAAGGATTAGACTTTCTGTAGCAGTAGACAACATTTCTTCCCAAGTAGAGAACTTGGTTTGTTCAGAAACGAATGTATCTAGGATTGTTTCATCAGCTTTTTCAAGTTCTTCGTTACTAGAAATTTTTTCTGGGCTAGACAGCAGAAATTCTTCTATGGTTGAGAAGTTTGTGTTTTCTAACATGAATTTATTAGGAAATATTTCATCAAAAGAATATTCATGTGTTCCTGCAAGGGCTTGAGCATTCTTTGAAATTTGCTTGAGTTCTTTAGCTAACTCATCTAATCCGTTCATTTTAAAAGACATATAGTTTTCCTCCTTTCTCTTGGAATTTTGACTAAAACGGTGAGAGGTCCTAGTCAAGAATGATTATAACATAGATAGCAGAAAAACACAACATGTTGTTAATCGTATATATGTGTTAAACAACATATAGTGTTTTTTTGGGGTGTGACATGTGGGAACAACTAAACAGAATTATGCAGGAAAGAAATTTGAACGGACATCAATTATCTAAGATGGCTGGAGTCAATCGAAGTTTCTTTTCTGACCTGAAAAGCGGAAAAGTCAAATACCTTTCTTGGCCGAATATATGCAAAGTCGCTGATGCGTTAGGCATCAGCATAGATGAACTAAGATAAGGAGAAAAACAGATATGCTCTGGGATAAAATCTCTGAAAAGCTTTCAGAGAAAAATTGGACAGTTTATAAACTTTGTTTAAAAGCTGGTATCGGACCTGCTGGGATCTATCGTTTAAGAGATGGAGTGGTAAAAGATTTATATTTTGACACAGTTAAGAAAATCGCTGACGCATTAGAAATCAGCACAGATGAATTAAGATAAAACAAAAAAGCACCTGACGGCAATCAGGCGCATACTAAAAAAACTAACTAAATTATAACACGAAAGAGAGGAAATTGCATGCCGAAAACAGAAATTACTTATAAGCCAGTTGATGTGGACGAAAAAGCTACGCATGGTGATTACAAACATCTTTGTCAGAGGTGGGAAGGGTTGACTCCAGGGACTGCAAAAGTCTGGGCAGGTGAAATGCGAGAACATCCAGACTTTAAGCAATTCATCGATAACCCAACTCATAAGATTGTATTTATCGATTACGAAGGATTTCGCATGTTCGTCAAATGGAAAAGTCGTAATCGCTATCGTACGAAGAAAGAAACTTTATCAGAAATGCTTGAGAATATGAAAAAAGAAAAAATGTTAGGAGTATAAAAATGTTTGAACCACCATTAATTAATCAGCTTTTAGGAACTGGCGCAATGATTTTAGGATTTATCAGCGCAGGGTTTCTAGCTCATCAGTTAGAAAAGCAAAAAGAGGAAGAAAGACGACTTCAAGAAGAGTATGATACGCAAGTGATTAGAACTTGTGATGAATTGCTTGAAATGGGTCGTGAGATTGAGCGTGAGGAGATTCGTAAGAATATCCGTCGGGAGTTCAAGGCGTTCACATACGACAACGAACCGCCTATAGGATTGCGTCCTGAGCCTCTAGCCTTACCAGAACCACGAAGAGCACGCTATGCAAAGTATTTGGGATAGAGCAAAGGAGACGCTGATGTTTAATTACGACAGGGATATGATGCAACCGCCTGAACCACGAGAAGAACTTGACCCAAGCGAATATGTGGATATCGGATGCGGTCGACGTCGATATGTGGGTGATGAGATATGATTGAAAAACTACTTGCAGAAATCGATAACTGGCGAGCTGAATGTATTCATCTCGGCCGAGAACTCGGAGAAATCATCAACGACCAACAGGACGTTATTTTGAAGTTACAAAACGAAAATCGACGCTTAAAGCGTGAAAATTGGAATTTGAAGAAGACGAAAGGAAGAAAGAAATGAAAAAACGATTATATTACAAAAAATGGAAACAAGAACTTAGAGAGGAAATGAAAGCAGAAACTGACGGCGAGTATCTAACCGAGAAAATGGTTAGAAAAATGAGTATTAACGACATGTTACATTATTTTCGAAAATTAGTATTAGAAGAAGCTGGATACTGTGGGGCAATGTTTAATTACTAAAAGAAAAAGGAGAAGAAAATGACAAATATACCTTCAAACAAAGGGAAAAGTTATATCAGAATTGAAATGTCTCCGAAACAAAAAGAATTGATTGGAGTTTTAGCTGAACTCGAAGGCTCTACGTCGCAAGACTTGCTGAACAGAGTAGTTGAGCGATTTATCGATAGCAATTTAGGACTTATTGATGATTATAAAAACGGTTTGGACGACCTGAAGCAAAATGCTAGACGCAGATTGACAACGAAGATTTAAGGAGAAGAACAAAATGGCAAATGAAATAGCTAAATTCGATACATTGACACCGCAACAAGCGTTCAAAAGTCCGGCGGCGTTAGAAAAATTTAAGTCGGTATTGGACGGAAGTGAGGCACAGTTCGTTGCAAGTCTGTTGTCGATTATAAACAATAATAGTCACCTCGCTAAAGCTACAAATACAAGCATCATGAACGCTGCCATGAAAGCAGCGACTTTAAAACTACCGATTGAGCCAAGCCTTGGAATGGCATACGTAGTACCGTATAACAGAAACGAGAAGCACGGGAACACTTGGGTAAAAATAAACGAAGCACAATTCCAAATGGGTTACAGAGGTTTTATCCAATTAGCGCAACGTAGTGGACAAATCAGAAACATAAACTGCGACATCGTTTACAAAGAGGAATTTTTGCGATACGACAAAGTTTATGGTACGTTGCACCTCAAAGAAGAGCAAGTCGATAGCGGAGAGGTTGAGGGATATTTTGCAAGTTTGGAATTGATCAATGGATTTCGAAAGATGATTTTTTGGAAAAAAGAAAAAGTCATAGCACATGCTCAGAAATATTCTAAAACCTACGACAAGCAGATTGGAGATTTTAAACCAGGAACTCCTTGGAAGACTGAATTTGATGCCATGGCTCAAAAAACACTTATCAAGGAACTTCTAAGTAAGTATGCTCCTCTCTCAATTGAGTTACAGGAAGCTATCATTGCCGATAACGAAGATTCCAACGTAAACGAAGTGAAGAGAGCAAAGGACGTCACACCTCCAGAATCTGACAATCTATCTGATTTGTTAGGTGCTCCAGAAGAAACAGGCAAAGTAATTGACCAAGAGCCAGAAAACGGTCAAATGGACATGTTAGAAGGGGAGGATTTCTAAAATGACTGAAGAATTGAAAGATGTAACGGATAGCTTAGAGCTTGTTCCAGTAACAGATTTAGAGATTGGCTTTACTCTAAAAGCTGCTGAAATCGAAATCCAAGGTAAAGAAGTTTTGGAGCAAGCTTTAGAGTCCTACAAAAAGAAATACGCTGGCTATATCGTTACAGAAGAAACTTTATCAGATGACATTAAAGTCAAAGACGAGTTGGGACGAGTACAGCGTCAGATTGAACAAGAACTTAAAAACCAGCTTTCAGAATACTCTAAACCTCTTGATGAAGCAAAGGCTTGGGTTGATAGCATATTAGACCCTATCAAAACTTTGCAGACAGACATTAAAAATCAAATCAGGGAGTTTGAGGAGAGAGAGACAGAAGCCCGAAAGGAAACGGTCAGAGAAGCCTTTGAATCTGCAATCGCAGAAAGTGGTACAGAACTTGACATCAAATTATTTGCTATTTACTTTGACGATTTCAGCAAGAAGAAGTGTTTTATGGCCGATAATGTGCGAATCAATCAAGCTACTTCTAAGATGATTGTCGGATTGGTTGCAGAAGAAGCCGCTAAGAAGCAACAACGTGAAGCTGGACTTATCCAGATTACAGAAGCGGCAGCTAAAGCTGGTCTCGGACCTACTGTCTACATTCGCAGTTATGACAAGGGAGCGAAACTTGTTGATGTTTTGCAAGCAATTCTTGATGATAAGGCATTAGCTGAACGAGCTAAAGCAGAAGATGAGTTGAAAAAGCGTATAGATGAAATGACTGCTATCGCGGTGGCTAAAGGTTTGAACCCTGAAAAGTACGTTGATTTGCTAAGAGAGGGTCGCTCTGCTCTGGATACTATCGATATTCTACATGCAGACGCAGATGAGCTTAGACGGACTAAAGCAGAAGCGAAACAAGATACTCAGGATCAATTCTACGCCCAAAATCAGCCTGAATTTGGGTCAGAAAGCAGTTCAGGGGACAATCATACCCTAGAGCAAGAAACAGGCCGAAAATCGCAAAATACGGCTTCTGATGATGTGGCTAAAAAATATGGTTATCGATACCAAAATATGGAAATTATTTTCCCTGAAAAAAATATGCGTCAAGTCAAAGAGCAATTCAAGGCTATTTCTCAAGAGTTAGGGATTATTGTCCGAGTAATGCCTGAAATGGCAAGCAAGGCTGAAAGGGTGGAAATGGAATGACACAAGATTTACTTGGCAAAGATTACTATTCGGCAGCTTCCGCACGTCAATACTGGTCTATCTCGCAATACAAGCGATTTAGAGAGTGCGAAGCACGGGCATTGGCAGAGCTAGAGGGAGAGTGGGAAGACCAGAGAGACAACACAGCTCTCTTGGTCGGAAACATGGTTCATAGCTATTTTGAAAGTCCCGAAGCACATAAGAAGTTTATGGATGAAAATGCAGATGCCATGATTTCAAAAGCTGGTAAAACCAAAGGTCAGTTAAAAGCTGACTTTCTGGTTGGCCAGCGCATGATTGAGCGATTGGAAGCTGACAAGGAATTTATGGAGTGTTACGTCGGCCAGAAAGAGGTTGCTGTCACAGGCAAAATCGAAGGAGTGGAATTTAAAGGCAAGATTGACTGCCTCAATGTCGAAAAAGGCTATTTCGTAGACATTAAGACCACAAAATCAGATATTGATAGCGAGGTCTGGGTTCAGGATGAAGCAAGTGGGCGAAATATTCAAGTCCGCTGGTTTGAAGCTTGGGGATATATTCTTCAAATGGCAGCTTACAAGAAGATGTTGGAAGAAGAATATGGCAAAGAGTTCCTCCCTATCATCTACGCAGTGACAAAAGAGCCGTACCCTGATACCAGAGCGATTGCTTTTGAGTCACAGAAAATACTCGATTATGAGTTGACCAAGCTGTCCGTGCTTATCCAGCGCCTTGATAAGGTCAAGCGAGGCGAAGAGAAGGCAACACCATGTGGCCATTGCGAATATTGCAAATCGAAAGCGTTGACCCGGCGCGTGGAGGTAATCTGATGATTCATCTCTACGAAAGTCATCTTGGTGGCTGGTATACGTTGGGTCACTATGAAGAGCCAGATTACTGCGAAACGTGCAGAGAATGTGACGAGTATGTCGGAGCGTTTCAAAGCATGGAAGATGTTGCGTTGAAGCTATTGAAAGAGAATGCTTCAGATGAAGAAATCCAGCGAGTGACTGGATTGAAAGTAATTATTAAGTTTGAAAAAGCGAGGAAAGAATGAAAATCTATATTGAACAAGATGACGTAAAATTGAGTTTTGAGAGAGCGCAGGAACTTGATTACCAAACCTTATTCAAGGCCTATCAAATGGTTACAGGGTCTGATGAAATCCTTGAGGATTTGAGTCAGAAAGAGCCTGGGGATACAAAGACCGTTTTAAAAAATGATGCTGAAATCGATCATGTCAATATCAAAGAAGTCACAGACAGGTTTTCAGCAAAATTTAGCAGAGGTACAGAGGTTTCGCAGAAACCAAGTGAGAAAGTAGATGTTGATTTACAATGTCCATTTTGCGGATGTGCGAAGCGGTGGAAAGTTCCGTCTTACTATAAATTCATGAATTGTCCTGACTGCCAAGGCTCAATTTTCTTGTCCTGGGCGACAGGGGTTAAAGATGAATTGGATGAAAACGGATTTTATTTCAAAGCAGACAGTCCGATGAAATTTAAAGAGCAGACAGATGAATTCGAGGATATGTTTACTGTTGAGGAATCAAAATAACCAAAACAAACTATTTCCATTTTGGAAACAACTCAAAAACCAACAAGCCGGGCATTCTTGTAAAACTGCGAACTAGAAAACGTCAGTAGAGGTCATGTGATCTTGGACGAGCGACTGCCCGTATTTAGTCAATTCTCACAAAGGCAGTCGCATTTTTTTATGATGAAATTAATTTTGGAAATCGAACCTAAACCACAATCTAGACCAAGATTCGCAAAACGTGGGAGTTTTACCACGACTTACGAAGACAAGAATATGAAAGCTTGGCGTGATCATTGTCAGTTATTGATTGCTAAACAGTACGCTGGTAAGTCTATGCTTGAGGGAGCACTGAAGGCACGACTTAGATTTTACATCAAACCGCCTCAGTATATTTCTAAGGTCAAGAAGAACCAGCAGGCGCTACTGGATGAAGTTATTCCAGTAGACAAGAAGCCTGATATTGATAATTATGAAAAAGCACTATATGACAGCATGTCGGGGATAGTGTTTAAGGATGATGGGCAGGTAGCTATGCACGATGTAGGCAAGTTTTACAGCCTGAAGCCTAGAATTGAAGTAGAGATTGAGGAAATAAGTAATTAGTGTATGACAAACAAACCGTGATAGACGGACTGAAACGGACAATTGAGCAAAACGAAGAGAAGATAGCAGAGTATTCGAAGCCGTGCGATGCACGCAAGAGACGCATTAGAGCGCTGGAGCGTGATTTGTTGAAGAAAAAGAATAAAGAATTGAGGAAAAAGTGGAGGAGTTGGAAGATGATGGAAGAGTTAAAGCAAAAAGTTAATGAAGTATACAACTGGACGGTAGAAGACGGTAAACCCAAGCCTCCCAAACAAGATTTACCGCAAGCAGTGAAAGACCGGGTAGACTATTTTTGGGAAATGGCAGAAGATGGTATGACATTTATAGGAGTGATGGAATGTATCTTCGCCGATGAAAAACCTACAGACTATGATTTGGGAGCCAGCAAGGATTGGTTGCCAAAATCTAAGGAGTTTGATGATTGGATTGGCTATTCGCCAAGCATGGCTCAGGTAGTTATTGCAGTTTATCTGATTTATGGAGGAAACTAAGATGAATGTACAGCGATTGATTGAGAAGTATAAAAAACTTGAGGGTGTATGGAATGCTGAAGGGGCAGAGCTAGCTCGTCAAATTTTTCTACAAGACTTGAAACAACTAGACGAACCGCAACCAGTCAAAGTTCCGCAGGTTGTGGCGGATTGGATTAGTTTTGTAAAAACAAA
>ERZ773027.2119-NODE-2119-length-9937-cov-9.253694_pt1 | contig 9937 bp, 8 predicted proteins | sample MGYA00511032_ERZ773027 | MGnify/ENA primary metagenome ERZ773027 (study PRJEB29015, sample SAMEA2738138) | human oral metagenome | biome: human oral; feature: human-associated habitat; material: saliva | place: China | collected 2190 ... | reverse complement strand
TCCGCGATTCATTGAAACGCGCAGGACTTCTTACACGTGACTCACGTAAAGTTGAACGTAAGAAACCAGGTCTTAAGAAAGCTCGTAAAGCATCACAATTTAGTAAACGTTAATCAATACGACTATATCAACGTTTCAAAGCACTCAAAAGTTTACCTTATGGGTGCTTTTTTCATGTTTTTTTAAAAAGTTTACCTCAAAGTTCACCTTATTTTTACCTTATTGTTTTAGAGACTTTAAGGCAAATTCACCGACTGCCATAGGAACTACATTAGAAGTATTGACATAAATCTGTGTTGTTCCTGTGTCACTGTGTGTTAGAGCTTCAGAAATAGCTTCTAAGCTCATTCCTGCTTGTTTAGCAAGCGTTGCTCCTGTATGTCGCAGTTTATGAGGTGTAGCATGTTTAAGTTCTGGATGACGACGTTTGACAGATTTCATTTTATTATTAAGATAGTCAGAGTGTAGAGGGCTATTAACATTACCCTTCATATCGATATAAGTAAAGACATATTGTTCATCGGATTGGATAATTCCAAACTTTGATAGTTCAGCATTTTGATGTTTTTTCCATATATTTTGTTAGGATTTGGGTAGAATCATTGATAACAGACTGTTACAAATCTAGTTAGCTGTATGATTTATGATTATCTACTTTTCTAGTAACCAATCTATGATATTTTTCTTCTCAATTCCATTGTAATTGGCTGTTGGCTGAATCGTATCCATTGTTAATAGATACTTGGGGAATTGATCTTTAATGGCTTCTAGTGGTCTAAGTTCTCTGTCTAGTGTTTCTGGAGCAAGTGTTGTTTCACTGACTTGATAATAAGCGTAGTGGCCAAGATCAGTTACAACAACAAAATCAACCTCATATTTATCTAAATTACCAACATATACCTGTGAATATCTACGTCTCAATTCCAAATAGACAATATTTTCCAAGATATGCCCAATGTCTTCTTTGTGGTCTGGTAATAAGAGATGTCGTAAACCTAAATCAACGGGATAATATTTTTCTAAGCGTTGCAATAATGCTCTGCCTTTTACATCAAAACGTGGAACGGAATAAAAAAGTAAACTGTCTGTCAAAGTCGTCAAATAATTTTCCAAAGTATTATGGGATATTGAAACATTTTGGCTGACTAGGGTATTGCGAATCTTATTTGTTGATATTAAGCTACCTGTACTACTGAGAAGGGTTCGGACAATGCGCTCAATAATAGTAGGATTTGGATTTCCCAATCTAGTGACAATATCATTTAACAGTATGGAGTTATATATTCCTCTGAGATAGTCAATTTTTTCAGCGTAAGATGATGTTTGCAATAAGTAAGGGAAAGCACTAAAGAGATAATTGTTAAAAATTTCTGTTGTATTCAGATTCTCTGAGAGAGATTGACCTGATAGGTATTCTTCAAATGATAAAGGAAGAACCTCTATCTCAACATAACGCCCAGTCAAATTTGTTGCTAATTGACTGCTCATAAAGTAGGCATTTGATCCAGTCAAATAGAGGTCTACATTTGGCAAGATGAATAGACTATCTGCTACTAGTTCAAATTTTTCAACATGTTGAATTTCATCTAAAAAGATATAGTATGTTTTTTCCTCAACTAATCGCTCTTTTATATAAGCGAATAATGTTTGAAAATGTCGCAGGTCATAATAACTCAGATCCTCAAAATTGATGGATATGATTTGATCCTCGTCTACCCCAGTTGCTAGTAACTCCTCTTTATAGAGTTGAAAGAGAACAGATTTACCAGCTCGTCTAACTCCACTCACAACTTTGATGATTTGTCGGTCACGATGTCTTCTTAAAAAGTCTAAATAATGTGGTCTTTTAATATAGTTCATAATAGATACCTCAAAGATAGTATAATACAAATAGAAATTATTTTCAAATATTTAGAAATAATATTTAATTGGTTTGGTTATTTCTAATTATTTAGAAATAGTGTTTTTCTGTAATTAAAAAATAGTCCATTTTGGTATGGCATGATAGTAAATCTTGTGAGGTTTTGTAGCAAGTATTCAAATAAAAAGCGCATACTATCAGGAATAAAAAACTTGATAGTATACGTTTCATCCTAGAAATATTTACGGGCTGTTTTTCTGAAACTGACTTTTTAAGAAGTTACCTTATCAGCAATTTCAAATAAGTTTATGGAGCTATCTTTGGAAAAACTGTAGAATGTCAAAAATTACTACAGACATTGAATTTTACTTATCATTTCAATGATTTAGATTTCTTACATTTTGTTTTGATAAGTTTTACGGTAATCTCCAGGAGAAAGTCCAGTCCTTTGTTTAAAAATTTTAGTAAAGTAAGAATAATTATCATACCCTACTTGACAAGATACTTGTGATATCGAGATATTTGTTTGAGATAGGAGAGATTTAGCAGCATTAATGCGCTTATCCGTTATATATTTAACAAGAGTTTCTCCAGTTTCTTTTTTAAAAATTCTAGCTAAATGATCTGCACTGAGATAAACCATATCTGCTAATATAGAACGATTTATATCCTCATAGTAGTGATGATCTATGTATTCGACAATACGTTGAATACTATTTTTCTGGTTTTCAATGTTTGTTGCAAATTTCTTAGCATGTGACCAATAATAATCAAAGTAATCCTGAAAAGATTCAATTGAATGAAAGCGTCGTTGGAATAAGAAATCATGAGTGCTATTTTGGAACAATTTATGTGCCGAGATTCCATTTTGATCTAGATATATTCCTATTTGTTGAGTCCAATCTAGTAAAATTTGTTGTAGTGTGAAAGTAGGAATTTGAGAATTATAAGTAAGTGAATTAATTTTTTCTCTTAATTCATATTCGCTTAAGGTATCTAAAAACGTAATTGAAAGAGTTTCTGTTTTAAAGGAAGTTGGAAAACTATGTGGAACACATGTAATAGTATTCCAATAAGAAACATATTGTTCATTATAAGTGTAGAGTTCTTTGGTATGAAATAAAATATCGGATATTTTATGGCAACTCTTATATATAATGTTTGAGTATTTACTAAAGTTATTAGAAATTTGAGAATGAATCTCATATGCCAATTTGTCACTACGTTTGGATGAGTCTACTCTAAAGAGACAAACATATTGATCAACCTGGCTTTCCATCTTGAATAGACTTATCAGCTTATAAGAAGGTTGTGAAATTCTTTGAAGTTCTCTTTTTAGTTGAGAAGTCCATGATGGAGTTTCTGCAGAATAATCTTCTTCATTAAGATTGATTGTTAAAACTGCAAGAAAAAAATACTGGTGTTTTTGAAGAATAAAATCTTGTTTGCTCGCTATATTTTCTAGCTCATCAATGCGAGAAATTTGAGGTTTTCTAAGGTAATCATACCAGAAATTATCTTCTATTTGTAAAAGTGCATCATTTTTTCCGTTTAAGTTATGATTCTCAATTTTACTAATAGCTTTTTGAATAATAAATTCTAATTTTTCAAAGTTAATAGGTTTTAGATAGTATTCGAAACTTTGTAATTCAATTGCTTTTTGAGCATAGTTGAAGTCGGCGTAATTGGTTAAAAAAATTGTTTTTATATCATATTTTTCATTTCTAATCCACGATAAGAGTTCGAGACCGCTACCTTGAGGCATTTCTATATCACTTATCATGAGATCAATAGGATGCTCTCTAATAATATTTTGAGCTTGAGTGAGGCTATAGGCAACATAAACAATGTCAATGTGTAGTTTAGCCCAATTTATTTTCTCTCGTAAAGCTTCAATGATAAAACGATCGTCATCAACTAATAAGATGTTCATTATAACCTCCGTCTATAATCTTGTATGGAATAAGTAAAAGAATTTTAGCCCCACCTTCTTCATTATTTTCAAATGTAATAGTATAGTCGTTGGGATAGAGAAGATTTAAACGTTCGATGGTGTTCGTTATCCCAATATGATGCCCATCTTCTGTTATTAGAGACTGTTTCTGATTTAATTTTGATAAAATTTCTTCAGAGAAACCTGGACCATTATCCTCGATACAAATCTGAATATAATCTGAGTTCTCAGTTTTTACTTTTTTTATCGATAGCAAAATTGTAAATAAATCCTGAAATGAAAAACCGTGTTTGATTGTGTTTTCAATAAATGTTTGTAAAAGTAATGATGGGACAAGAGTATTTTGTAGGTCATCATTGTAGTTTAGTGAAAAGTAGATGCTATTTCCATATCGAATTCGTTGTATTTCTAAATAATCTTTAATATGCTGAACTTCATCTTTAAGTTCTGAAAAATCTTGATTAGCCATAAATAAATGACGTAGATAATTTGAAGTTAAGATAGTTAACTCTTCAATTTCCTTATAGTTTTTTGTTTGGAGCATACTATGAATCATTGATAACATGTTTAAGTAGAAATGTGGACGGATTTGGTTCTTAAGATAATTAAGTTCGATCTTCTTAAGTTCTAGTTGTGAATGGTATTCCCGTATTTTTAATTCTTGCATGTCAAATATTACTTTATTAAGTTTATCATTTGCCTTATCAATTTCTAGTATACCTTCAGATATAAAAAATTCAGAAGGGGGGATGGAGTCCCCAAGTTGAGAGAGTCGTTCAGTGAGTCTTGTTATCGGTTTAATCATCCACTGACGAATATACAGGATAATGATGATTGATAAAATGGTGATAATGATAGGAACGGCTGACAAAAATACTTCTAAGAGTGTGATATTTCTAAAGACTTCGGCATAATCGACTAAAACATAAATATCGAAAGGTAAATGCGTTTTTTCATTTTGAGCATGAATTAGGTAGTTTTCGGAGGGTATATTGTTAGGCTCTTTTAGGGAAAGTTTACCATTATTTCCAATATTGAGTTTTCTGAGAGGTTTTAGGATATCTTCTGAAGATATGACGGCATAAATGATTTTTCCTTCGTAATGAACAGATTTAACTAAGTATTCGCTGTTTTTAGTAGTTACATTTTTCCATTTACGGTCACTTATATCACTACGCAATGATTTTAGATTTGATTTTAACAGTAGATAATCTTCATATGGAATATAAAGATTGGAGACATTTATAAAATAATCAGTACTATCGGTTTCTAATAAGAATGTCATATGAGTTTCATTTTGATATTCAAACTCTGCAAAGCTAGTTTGAACTTTTTTGAGATCTTCTTGATAGTCAAGAAACGTTTGTACATGATTTAATTTCTCTAAAGATTCATTATGCGTTATTGTTGAGTACATAAAGCGTTCTACAGAATGCAATTTCTCATTAACAGAATCAGCATAAATTTCAATTGAACTACGTAGGTGTACTATATTTTGGTTTTTAATAAAATTTCTGGTTATGTTACTCATAGCAATATTGATTAAAATATTTATCAATAGTAGTACAAGTAGGAGTTTAAAGAAAAAATGAATAGAATGTTTTTTTGATAAGTCGTGATTTAATTTCATATACTAGTCTCCTATTAAAATTATAGCACTTTGAAAATATGATATCATGTAACAAAACAGATATGTTTTATTAAGATGTCGGAAAAGTAATAGTTCTTAAAATTAAAAAACTGAAAAATTGATAAACCTAGTCCAAAAAGTTCTATTAAGGGAATTCTATATGGTGTAAAATAATCGTAGAAAATCAGATAGGAGGAAAAAAATGAAAGTAGCATCTCAACTTCATAAAATAAAATTAAAGCATAGTATTCCGTTATACATATTACTTTTTCCTTCAATATTGCTGTTGATTTTATTTTCCTATATTCCCATGTTGGGACTAATTATTGCATTTAAAGACTATTCACCAGCCAATGGTATCTTTGCTAGTCAGTGGGTAGGATTTAAGTACTTTACTCAATTTTTCTCATCATTCCAATTCGGGACAACTATGTTCAATACATTAAAAATTTCACTTTATAGTATTGTAGTAGGATTCCCCTTGCCTATTATACTAGCTATCATTAGTAATCAGTTAAGAGTTGGGAAATTTAGAAAAATATTTCAAGTGACAACTTACTTACCCCATTTTATCTCTACAATGGTTATGTGTGGGATGATTATCTTATTTTTATCTCCTACTAGTGGTTTGTTAGCGAATGTATTTAAGTCTGTTGGAATTACTATTCCAGATTTTTTATCAAAACCTACTAATTTTGCAGGTGTTTATGTTTGGAGTGATGTATGGCAACATATTGGTTGGGATAGTATTATTTATTTAGCAGCGCTTTCTGCAATTGATCCTACATATTATGAGGCTGCAACTATGGATGGTGCCTCTAGATTACAAAAAATTCGGCATATAGAATTACCATTACTTTTGCCGACTGCTATGATTTTACTAATATTAAGAGCAGGTAGTTTATTAAGTGTAGGGTTTGAGAAAGTGTTACTATTACAGAATCCTCTTAATTTAGCAGGAAGTGAGATAATTTCGACCTATGTTTATAAAGTTGGTATGGTGAACTTTCAGTATAGTTATTCGACAGCTATAGGGTTATTTAACACGGTAGTCAATCTAATAATTTTATTATCTGTCAACTGGTTCTCAAAAAGATATACTAGAACGGGTCTTTTTTAAAGGAAGGAGTGCTTAAAGTGAGATGGTTTCATAAATCAAGAAAAACAAACTCTGAATTATTATTTGATATAGTTACCTATGGTTTAGCAGTTTTCCTTATCTTGTTAATTGTTTATCCGTTATGGTTTGTAGTGATTGCATCTTTTAGCAATCCTTCAGATGTTGCAAACGGGAAGGTATGGTTCATTCCTAGAGAATGGAAATTAGATGGATATTTACGTCTTATTCAACAACCTTTATTTTTGCGTAGCTATCTAAATACCATTTTATATACTGTTGTTGGTACCTTAGTTGCTTTAGTAGTCAATATTCCAGCTGGTTATGCTTTATCTAGAAAAGAATTAGTTGGTAGAAAGTGGATGAGCATTCTATACATAATTCCTATGTTCGTATCAGGTGGCTTGATTCCTACATACTTAACAGTAAAGAATGTAGGCTTGATTGATACATTTTGGGTAATGGTAATACCTTTTGCAGTTTCATCATACAATATTATTGTTGCTAGAACTTTCTTTAATAATAGTATTCCAGACGGAATGTGGGAGGCTGCACAAATTGATGGATGTGGTACAATTCGTTATTTTATTAAGATAGTCGTTCCTTTATCAAAAGCTATTATAGCAGTTATTGGACTTTGGACTGCAGTTGGTATTTGGAATTCGTGGTTTAATGCTTTAATTTATTTAACGAATGAAAATTTACAACCATTGCAATTAATTTTACGACGTTTACTAATTAGTAATCAAATGTTACAATCGCAAGCAACAGGAGAAGTTGCATCAGATCTTCGTATCAAAGCCGATATGATGAAATATGCAGCAATTGTTATTTCAACCGCTCCGATAATGTTGCTATATCCCTTTGTTCAAAAATATTTTAATCAAGGCGTAATGATTGGCGCGTTGAAAGAATAGGAGAAAAACATGAAAAATAAATCATTTACATATTTGTTCTTAGGAACAGTTACACTTGCTGGCTTAACAGCCTGCGCAAATTCCAATAATGCGAATACGGATGATAAATCTGGAGAAGATTCTTATAAAATTACGACTGTTCGTTGGTCTGACTGGGGAGAAGATTATCATAAAGGTTTTCTAACAGATTCTGCCAAGGAAGCAGGTATTGATGTTAAATGGGATACACTTGTGGCAGCAGATTGGGCAGATAAGAAATCTGTTTTGGTTGCTAGCGGAGATTTACCAGATGCATTTTTAGGTTCAAATGCTTTTACAGATTCAGAAATTGCTCAGAACCAATCTTTATTTATTCCATTGGAAGATTTAATCAAAGAAAACATGCCAAATTTAACTAAGGCTATGGAGAAAGAACCTAAGATTAAAGCTATGATTACTTCACCAGATGGTCATATCTACAGTCTACCTAAAAAATTACCGATGCGTCCTACTGTAGCTAATCAGCTATTTATTAATAAAAAGTGGCTGGATAATTTAGGATTAAAGGTTCCAGAAACTTATGATGATTTAGTAAAAGTACTACAAGAATTTAAGGATAAAGATGCGAACGGAAATGGAGACGCTTCTGATGAAATTCCATTCGGAGCAGGAAACTTTGATCCAACATTCTCATATATTCTTCCGTTCAATAATCGTTTAGGTGCAGATAATACGTATGAAATGTCTGTAAAAGATGGAAAACCAGTCTACCTTCGTACAGAAGAAAGTTATAAACAAGGGATTGCAGCAATGCACGAATCTTATAAAAAAGGTTTGATTGATCCGGAAATCTTTACAGAAGATACCTCTATGAGTGTAGCAAAACGTATGGATAAGGGAGTATCTAGAGTAGGTGTTTCTAGTGGTTGGACAGCAGATGCAACGTTTGGCTTACATTCAAGTGAATATATTGCTCTACCTGCTTTAAAAGGTATGGATGGTAAACAATATGTCTTTTCTGATCCAGATCATTACAACTATGGTCGAAATGAAATTTTGATTACAAATAAGAGCAAAAACCCTGCTAAATTATTGAAATGGTTGGATAAATTATATACAGATGAAGCAAGTATTCAGAATTTCTATGGATCATTTGGAATAGCTACTGAAAAGAATGGTGATAAGTTTAAAGTGTTACCTCCTAAAGATGGTAAATCAGCTGATGAATGGGCATGGATTAATTCACTTCGAGATTTTGGTCCTAAATACGTAAGCGATGATATCAATAGTCGCGTAGAAATCGATCAAACACAAGGTGATGGATTGAAATTGAAGATGGACCAAGATTTGAAACAATTTGCGTTGCCAGCTTACCCTAATGTGATTTATTCACAAGAAGAACTTAACAAATTATCATCAATCTATGTGAGTATTGAATCTTATGTCAAACAACAAGCATCTAAATGGGTAGTTGAAGGTGGCATAGAAAAAGAATGGGACTCATACAAAGAAACTCTTAAGAATATGGGATTGGACGAATTTATGAAGATTCAACAGGAAGCATATAATCGTTACCAAAAAGAAGTAAAAGAGTAATATTTTATATGAACTCTTGGTTGTATGAACAAGGGACTAGCTAATTATAGGAAGCGAGACTGATAACATCAGATTGTCTCGCTTCCTTTATTCTAATTTTTAAAGAAATTTGGAAATGTTTTTTAAATAATTTAGGTAATATTTTTGTACAACTGACATTCTAAAATATAGAGTTAAGGCAATCGATTTTATGGAGATATCTATTATGCAAAAATTATTTTCATTAGATGGAAAAATGGTTAGAATTTTAACTTTTTTGACAGACTTAATTATTTTAAATACTCTATTTATTGTGAGTTGTATTCCAATAGTTACAATTGGGGCATCACTAACTTCTCTTACGACAATGTGGTATCGTATTTTAAAAGGTAAAGATACCGATATTGCTTATCATTATTTTCGGATCTTTAGACAAAATTTTAAACAATCAACTTTTATTTGGTTGTTTATCCTCCTAATAGAATTACTTTTATATGTGAACTATTGTCTTTGGGGCTATTCAAGTTTACTTTCAGAGTATAGTTTATTGTTAGTGTTGCCCTTTTTATTTGTTATAATACTTTTTATGAGTGTTGTTTTTCCCTATATTGGTTTATTTAAAGATAATCTAAAAAATAGTATTGTAAATAGCGTATTAATTTGTATTTTAAATCCAATACAAGCTATCATGTTGGTTTTATTTAATATTTCTGTACTGTATATGAGTTTTAGTAGTCCAGAACGAGTTTTAACAGCTATTTACGTATTTACATTTGGGGGATTTGCTTTTTGCGGATTGATGAATGTAACGATAACAAATAAAATGTTTGATAAGGTAAAGAAATTTACTAAAAGGAGGGAAACAAATTGAAAATTTTTAAGGGAGAGTTTTATCGAATCTCTG
>ERZ773027.2113-NODE-2113-length-9946-cov-15.114144_pt1 | contig 9946 bp, 9 predicted proteins | sample MGYA00511032_ERZ773027 | MGnify/ENA primary metagenome ERZ773027 (study PRJEB29015, sample SAMEA2738138) | human oral metagenome | biome: human oral; feature: human-associated habitat; material: saliva | place: China | collected 2190 ... | reverse complement strand
TGGTCTCAAACACCAGTGGGGCAACCCATCCCGGTTCGAGCCCGGGTCTGGGTACCACAAATCCCTTGTAAATTCTTGATTTACAAGGGATTTTTCTTTTTCGGCATGTACTAAAAGTGTACTATATAACAATGTTATGAGAAAAGTGTACTTTTATGTTTTTTTGCCACTTAGATTTTATATTTAATTAACGACAACTTTTCCCTTTTATTCTGTTTCTTTCCTTTTCTTAGCGTTTTCTCCAACGAATGCCCTATCTTTGCAAGCAGTACTCATCTTAGAAATTGCAAAATGGAAAATGATAGTCTAAAGATACAGCTTGGCAGTATTCAACAAATATTAAGTTACTGCATTACTCAGACCTACAATGTGCTCATTGGAAATATTCTGAGGAAGAAGAGTTGTATTAGCAATATACAACTCAAAGAGATTTTGCAAAAAGAATATATCCGAATAACTGACGAACTTTCCTTTATTTATCTTACTTATCCTGCCCTTGCATGTGTAGAGAAGTACTACACTGATGATAACTTTTTATGGGAAAGTACCTTCTTCGAATCACTGACCAAAGAACAAAAACAGAAATATACCTCCTTCTCCGTATCTTCATTTGAATATGCGAAGTACATTGACCGACACACCTCATATAATGAAGCTCTGCCGATGTTCTCGTATCTTATTGATGCAATTCTATATGAACTATACGCAAAATATCTCATGGCAGAAATAGAACGAATTGAGTTGACAGAGGTACAAACCGATCGGTCTCGCTATTCAGTCTTGATAAACGATGAACCTTGTGAGCAGAAAAGGAAACCTGTCATCGTTGGTAAAGGAACAAACCCATTTCAATCTGATTTTACAGATGAGCAAATTGAGATTCTTACCGCTTGCATCAACGAAATTCAATTATTTACAACTTGCATATCTCCTAAGATACCCAAAGACTTCTTTGCTTGTAAGCTAAAAGGTGTTCTGAAATCAAACAACAACCGCCAGCTGGCATATCTCATGCAAAGTCTTAATCTTCGAGGATTCATTACTGATGAATGGCAATCTGCGATAGCTCGTAATGAACTTGTCTTGGGGAAAACAAAAGATACGCCACTGACACGCACCGACCTTTCTACTGCAACAGACCAAATCAACATGAAGCAGCCGAAAGGATGGGAAACCATTGATAAATATCTCAAACAACTGAAAAAAGGTTGAGCATAGGTTGATACCTCAAACATTGCTCAACGCCATTTACTTTTATCGTTTCTAATTTTGCCCTCGTTAACAAATAATTAACGAAGGTGCACCTTCATATTGTTTAATTCAAAATGTTTTCAATATGAACAAGACATTAGAAACTCGAGTTGAAGAACTCGAACAAATGGTATTCATGAATAAGAACGTGCTGAGTTTTGAAGAGGCCAGCAGGTTCTTAAACCTCTCAAAGAGTTATCTCTACAAACTCACATCAGGCAATTTGATACCGCATTACAAGCCACAAGGCAAAATGCTTTACTTTGAGAAGGCAGAACTTGAAACATGGCTACGACAGAATCCCATTAAAACTTCTGCACAGATAGCGCAAGAAGCACAGCGGTATATCATGGGAAACAAACCTTTAATGCAGAAGTAAGATCATGGAAAACGAGAATTTCATTCGTGTTGGCACGACCTTGTACAAGATTGTGAACCAACCACGCATCAATGGAGGCTTCGTCAAGAAGCGTATCGTGTGGAACAATGAAACGCTACGGCAGGACTATGGCAAGGACTTTATTGCCACAGTCCCGAAGTATGATGGCTTCTGTACCGTACCCAATCATGTGGACTATCAACCTGTAATTGATAAGTTCCTTAATCTCTATGAGCCGATAGAACACCAGCCAAAAGAAGGAGAGTTTCCGCACGTTGAATCCCTTATAAGATACATCTTCGGGGAACAATACGAGCTGGGCATGGATTACTTGCAATTGCTCTATCTCCAACCCGTGCAGAAACTCCCTATCCTCCTGATGGTATCAGAAGAACGCAATACAGGTAAGAGTACGTTCCTTAACTTTCTCAAAGCCGTTTTCCAGAACAATGTTACTTTCAATACCAACGAGGACTTTCGCAGTCAGTTTAATGCGGATTGGGCAGGAAAGCTGCTCATCGTTGTAGATGAAGTTTTGCTCAACCGTAGGGAAGATAGTGAACGATTGAAAAATCTCAGCACAACGCTTTCCTATAAGGTGGAAGCAAAGGGTAAAGACCGAGATGAAATCTCCTTCTTTGCCAAGTTCGTGCTGTGTTCCAATAACGAGTTACTCCCAGTCATCATTGACGTGGGAGAAACCCGATATTGGGTAAGGAAGATAGAGCGTCTCAAAAGCGATGATACCAACTTTCTGCAAAAGCTGAAAGCCGAGATTCCAGCCTTTCTCTATTTCCTACAGCACCGCACATTATCTACTAACAAAGAGAGCCGTATGTGGTTTGCGCCCCAGCTGACTTTTACGCCAGCCTTGCAGCACATTATCCGCAGTAACCGAAATAAGTTGGAACTGGAAATGGCTGAACTGTGCCTTGACATCATGGAGATGAATAACGTTGAGGAAGTCTCTTTCTGCATCAATGACATGATGCCACTCCTGAGTAATACGCAATGCAAGTACGACAAAGGACAGATAAGGAGGATAGTTCAGGATATTTGGAAACTCACACCTGTATCCAATACGCTGACTTATACAACGTATCAGTTAAGCTACAATGCCCCCTTGTATTACTCGCCCATCCGAAGAACGGGCAGGTTTTATACGATAACCAAAGAACAATTATTAAATTTCTAAACGAGTTTATATCTCTTATTCTGATGAAATGATGAATAATCAATATAAAACACTTATTACAAGCTGTTTATATTCTCATCATTTGCTCATCACGGATATTTTGCTGATGAAAAAAGAAAAGGATATTTTTTCTTTTCGCCAGTATTATCTATTTGACGAGTAATTTGATGAAAACATGATGAGAGGTTAACTATCTGATAAACATACAGATAAACCCTCATTCATCAATTCATCAAAATTATCAACCCTTCAAAACCGTACAATTATGAATATCAACGATATCAAGCAAATAAAGCTGCAGGACTTTCTTGCTGCAATAGGCTGTAAACCCGTAAAACAATATGGTGTCAACCTTATGTACCTTTCTCCACTAAGAGCAGAGAAGCACGCATCTTTTAAGGTAAATACGGAACTCAACAAATGGTATGACTTCGGTATTGGACGTGGTGGCAATATCATCGCCCTTGCAGAGTTGCTCTACAACTCTTCGGACGTGTCGTATCTCATCCATCAGATAGAGCGTAACGCACCAAGCAGCGTGTCAGTCAGTCTGCCCACAACCAAGCCGATTACACCGCAGAACTCCTTTGAGCATCTTCAGGTGCTTCCTATCACTCATCCAGCCCTTATCAAATATCTTGAAGAAAGGTGTATTGATGTTGAAATGGCAAGAACCGTGTGTAAGGAACTGCACTTTGATACAAGGGGCAAGCATTACTTTGGTATTGGCTTTCCCAATATCGCAGGTGGTTACGAAATACGCAATCCGTTCTTCAAAGGCTGCATTGCACCAAAAGACATCAGCCATTTCTATGCAGAAGAGCCGAAGAAAGTATGCCTTATTTTTGAGGGCTTCATGGACTTTCTGTCATTTATGACGCTCAGAAGAAAAGAGAATGACGGACTGAAGCGGCAAGATTATTTGGTACTCAATTCTGTAACGAATATTCATAAGGCTGCAAAGAGATTATCACGCTATGATAGCGTTCAATGCTTCTTGGACAATGACAATGCAGGAAGAAATGCCTACCTGCAATTATCAAAAGAATTGGGAAAATCTGTTACGGACGCATCAACTTTATACAATAGTTTCAAGGACTTGAACGAGTATCTGTGTGCAGAATCCAAGCATTCAGAGAGAGCTGAAATCAAGAAATCCAAAGGGATTAAACTATGATTGCAGGAATTGTTTTACATAATCTGTTTTTCGGGGAGCAAGTTTATGTTTTGGGCATACCAAAACCACTTGCTCCACCTCCTGACAGTCGTTGCAGAGGATTATCCCGCTGGTCTCCATCAAATCAAATTAAAGAAACAAGTATGATAAAAACAGAATATAAAAAAGGTGGTCGTCCAACCAAGGGCGTAGCCGAAAAGAAGAAATACCGTATCACGGTGAAACTGAATACACAGGATTACTATACGCTCAAAGGCAAAGCCAAAAGCGCAGGAGTAACCATGAGTGAGTTTGTAAGAAAAGTTCTTGAGAAAGGAAACGTCATTGAACGGCTGACCATAGAGCAAGCAGACTTCATCCGCAAACTGTGCGGCATGGCAAACAATCTCAACCAGTTGGCACATCGTGCCAATGCGGAAGGGTTTCATGCCGTTGCTCCTTTCCACAAAATCATCATTGGCAAGATTGACGAAATCCTAAACCTGATACGAAAATGATAGCCAAAATAATGAAAGGTTCGGGCTTCAAGGGTGTCATCAATTACATCCTTGATCCGAACAAAGGAACGGAACTTATAGACAGTTCCGGAGTGAGAACAGACAGTATCAGCCATATTGTCCAAAGTTTTATTGCCCAAACGGAACTGAATCCAAGAGTAAGTAAGGTTGTCGGGCATATCTCCCTGAGTTTCTCCGCACAAGACTCCCCAAAACTCAGCAATGAGTGGATGGCGAAAGTGGCTCGTGAATATATGGAGAAGATGGGGATAAAAGATACTCAGTACATCATCTGTCGCCATTTCGACAAGGAACATCCGCATGTTCATATAGCTTTTAATCGGATAGGCAATAACGGCAAGACTATTTCTGACCGTAACGATAGATTCAGAAGTGAGAAGATCTGCAAGGAACTGACCGCCAAATATGGTTTGTACTTCGCTGGTGGCAAGGAGAACGTCAAGGAATACCGTCTGAAAGAACCCGACAAGACCAAGTATGAAATCTATCAGGCTTTGAAAGAAGGAGTTACTCGGTGCAGAGATTGGAAAGCCCTACTTACTCATTTGAAAAAGCAAGATATAGATGTCCGCTTTAAGTATAAAGGCAATACACAAGAAGTTCAGGGTATCATCTTTGAAAAGAACGGTTATCACTTCAATGGCTCGAAGGTGGACAGGAGTTTCAGCTATTCCAAGATTGACTTTGCTCTGCAGCAAAATGATAGGGAACACGGTCAGCAGATGCAAGGAACGATAAATCTAATATCTAATGTTGCAGATGTTACGAGCCAAATAGCCAACGACCTTATAGAAGGAGGATTGGGATTGTTCCAGACTCATGGCACTGTCCCTGCGGAAGTTTACAACACACTTGACAAAAAGAAGAAAAAGAAAAAACGTAAAATACATTTATAACTATGGCTGATAATAATACATTTGTCCTCTTTGAGGAAATCAAGAATAAACTGGAGACAATTTACAAGGAAGTAAAAGAGTTGAAAGAAAAGGAAAATAATTCTGTCTCTTTCCCTGTCCCCTCTGCACTTGTACAACATGACGATCAGCAGGAACAGGAATTACTCAATCAGTATGAACAGCGGACAAAAGACGTGATTAACAAGTATATTGGAATACAAGTGCGCATCAAGGATGAGGAATCCAAATCCATCGACAAATTGGTGGAAAGTGTCTTGACCATGCTGCACGAGTGGCAGGAGCAGAAAGAGCATCCACAACCGCAGGAACAGATCCATAGACACAGTTTTGATATCAAGTCCTCGAAAGTTTTTACTTATATGGTTGTGACAACTGCCGTATGTTTTCTTTCTTTGGTCGGCAATTACTTCCTGTGGCAAAGCAAACTGCAATATAAGGATGATGCCTTGAAATTCCGTATCATCAGAGTATGGAGAGGTTGCAACTCAAAGGATATTCTATGGCTCAATGATGTGTTTGACATTCATCGCAATGAAAAGACAATCAAGCTAATCAAGGGAAAAGCTGATGATTACGACATGGAATTAAAGCAACAGGCAGATAGCCTGATGCAAATGAAATTGAAATAACCCTATATGAAGCAAGCCCAACCAAACGAGAATTTTGGTTGGGCTTGTGCGCTGCATATTAGTCTATGATTTCCCAAAAGCCATTTTTATCAGAGCCTACTCTACGAAGATATTTGCCACGCATTTTTTCAATATTTCGCATGATAGTACTTGCATTCAGTCCTGTTATTGTTGCCATTTCATTCTTAGTTATATAAGGATTTTCAATCATTAACTGTAAGATGGATATACGATTAGTTGTAAGTCTTTCTCCATTTACAGTTGCCTTTTCGATTAACCTCTTAATAAGGTTCTTGCTGTTTACAGTTGCATTTTTGGTATTTACAGTTGCATTTACAGTCCTTTTTTCTGCATTTGCAGTTGCATCTCTTTGATTATTTGCCTGAGAAATAACCTTCGGCACTGTGATTTTTAAAATAAAATCATCAAGATGGAAAGACAAATGTGGTGTACCATTAGCTTCCAACTCTCTGCATACACGATCCACACCTTCTCCAAACTCTTTTACATAGTCGTATGCTTTTAAGAACTGAGCAATTTTCGGATTGCGAGAGAAATGTGTATGACGGATGTTAGAGGGCTTGACTGTTCCGGGTAATCTACCTGGCGACTCGAATACAAGACGATCGTCAAGCATCTTGATTTGAATTTCCGTACCCTTGATATTGTAGGCACGGTGGCAGCAAGCATTGACAACCATTTCTTGAATCACAAACTTTGGGTAATCCCTATTGGTTACAAACTGTCCATGCTGCCCAAGGAATGTATGTTCCTCTACTTGGGTTTCAAGATACGCTATCGTGGCTTTCACCTGATCAAGTATCGTCCCTTCAAAAGTTACGTCCTTAATTACATTCATCTCTGCACCCACTCGCTCTTCTGTACCTTTATAACGGATGAAACGAGTACGCCCACGAGGAAAGAACTTCTGAGGATATTTACCAAACAACAGAGTACAAGCCACACTAACTTGCTCCTCTCCCTTGGCGTTGGTAGTTATGAAGCCATTATTCTCTTGTAGATATTGCTTGGGAGATTTGGTATAACCAATCAATTCTGTATATCTTTCGACAGCAGTCATATCTATATCATCTACAGTAGCACCATACACAGCCGTATCTTCATAATAACGTTCGCCCTTATCATACATCAGCTGTATGCGCTCCTCAAAAGACAGTTTTCTACTTTTATCGCCAACACGCATATAGGCTTCATCTACTTGGTTGGCATGCAACTCAGAACTTGCAGGAATATACATTAACAATATATGGTTGTCATTTCCATCTTTATCTATACAAGGCAGTAAGTCGCTGGTAATGGGTACAGAAGGATTACAGAAATCTAAAGGCACACGAAGCAACTCATTTAGCTTTTCCGTATGCTGGTCAACTCCGTCTATCTTCCGAGTCTTATCAGATACGCCAATGGCAATAACACCACCATCTGCGTTGGCAAATGCCACAATGGTAATAGCCAATGCTTTCGGTTCAATTTGAATGCTCTTGCAATCAAACGTCTGGTCTTCCTTACGAGTCTGTATTTCTTGTATAGTCATACCATTGATTTTATGCTAAAAATAAAGGTGACATCTATAAAGTGTCGTTAATAATTTGCCCTTCAGACAAGTCTTATTTACAGCATTGTTTCTTACCTAATTGATATATTTCCTTCCAGTCCAATATCGTTATGCTCTATTCAGCAAAACAATAATACGAGCTTTTATGTTTTCATATGTCATATTCAATTTATCTTTTGCTAATTTTGTTAATCTTGCCGTATGAGACAAAGCATCCCTAATTGGTTTATATTCTGCAGCGTCTCTTAACAAACATGCCTTTTTTTGCTTGTCTTTCTCATCATCAGCTATAAAAGACAAATTGTCCATGTCCAAATAAGACAAACTAGATTCTCCTTCTCTTATATTAAAATTAATATTTGCGGCTTCTTTATATTTTTTAGCATTAGGCTTCCATTTTTCATTAATTTCTTTCTGAATTTTTTCAGGAATTTCAATCTGCTTATCGTTTATATATTTTCTTAATAAATTTTCTGCCGCAAAACATTCTCCATAGGAGGAAAGATTAAATTCTGCATCTTCCCTTATTTCTTTTATCCAGCCTTCAACTTTTTTTCGACTTGGCTCATTATCTTTAGAAGGTTTAAAATCTTCCACCACGACATTAAACAATTCCTTTGATTTCCTTTGCTTCTTGGTCATTCTTGGATTTTCTAGATCGCCATCTTCATTAATTTCTGTACGCCATATGTCCCAGTCATTCATAACAGTCTTAATTACTTCATTTAAAACTTTCAATAGCTCCTTAAACTTAGGATCATCAGGAACAACTCCTTCTCGACTACTTGTGAAACGATCTATGTCATCATCTAAACTATCAAAATGTATCTGTCCATAAAGGTAGCTTTGAACAATTCGTGCAATAGGAATATGTCGCAATATATCCTTTTCTCTCAACCGTCCATTTACATACAAATCAATGGTTACCTTTTCATCTGTCCCTTTTATTTTTATATCAGAAGGCTTCTCTACAGATGCGACAAAACCTTTTATAGCAGCGTTCTCTAATGAAATAATTTTAGATTTAAGAAATTTACTATCCTTAATATAAGGATCTTCCGTATCATTGAGTATCCAAGCAAACTGGGTTTTATCTTTTATAGAATTCAGTTCTTTAACAGTTATTGGCTTTTCATTTATATAAATATTAAATTTAGGATCCTTTAAAGAAAAACGGAAATATAAAGCTACTAACTTTGTTATATATTCAACTCTATTGCGAATACCGTCTTTTAAATCTTGAAAGATTATAACGGTCCCTTCTTTACCTAATCGTTCTTTATAAGTTGCAATTATAGCATCATCTGGCACGCCTAGATTATATTCATCAGAAGATATGTCATTTCTGATAGCTTTATCAAGCCCTGCATTATCAATTATTCCACCAACCAATTCTTCTTTTTCCTTTTTTGTAAGAACTGTTATTGTTTGGGCACATGAAAGTAGAGCTAATTTACCAATACCTTTTCTTCCTATATATGGACGTCCGCTATTTGTATGCGTACTCTTATCTTTTCGCTTAGAATATCCAATTTTCAAAAATTTATTTTGAAAATCATCCTCATCCATACCCTCACCATCGTCACGAACAATAAGTTTCCTTGCTTCACGATCTATGGTGATATAAACATTATGCGCATCTGCATCCCATGAATTAGATACAGCTTCTCCAAGGACTGTTATAAAATTTCTATAAAGATTTCTTCCCAAATGATTGAGAATACTAAGTGATATGTTAAAATTATATTGTTTCATAATTGGATATTTCTTAAATGTTGCTTAATACTTTCTGCTATTACTTCTCCTAATTTCGGAGGAACTGCATTTCCTATATACCGAGAGACTTTTGTTAATGAAACGTCTTGTTCATTTAGGAAAAATTTATAAGTATTAGGGAAAGTTTGAAACAAAGCAGCTTCACGGGCAGATATGGCTCTATTTTGCTCAGGATGCCCAAACCGGCCATTGCCCAAACCTGTACATAAAGTAGTCATCGTTGGAGCAGGTTTATCCCACACCATACGACCATAGACACTACCAAAACTTTTACCGCCATTCTTCTTATGGCAATTTAATATCAAATCTTCTGGCCAATCTTTCCAACTTCCACCGTAAGGAGTTGCCTTTATCCTTTCCATATTCAAAGGAGTTAATTCACGACACCTATGTAATGAATCTGTAGGGCAACAATGTCCTGCTTCTAATGGTGGAAGATACCCTATAGCATCTCGTACTGTTACATAATTTTCTTTTGTATGAGTAGGTGGGATTATTTTGATTTCACCCCAACGCGAAGCTAGAAGC
>ERZ773027.2105-NODE-2105-length-9966-cov-3.961558_pt1 | contig 9966 bp, 7 predicted proteins | sample MGYA00511032_ERZ773027 | MGnify/ENA primary metagenome ERZ773027 (study PRJEB29015, sample SAMEA2738138) | human oral metagenome | biome: human oral; feature: human-associated habitat; material: saliva | place: China | collected 2190 ... | reverse complement strand
GCTGGGTGGCTTGGAGGAAATGTCGTAGACGACACGGTTCACCCCCTTGACCTTATTGATGATCTCGTTGGACACCTTAGCTAGGAACTCATAGGGAAGGTGTGCCCAGTCTGCACTCATCGCATCGGTGCTGGTGACAGCACGTAGGGCGATCGTATAGTCGTAGGTACGCTCATCGCCCATGACTCCGACAGAGCGGATAGGGAGGAGGATCGTACCAGCCTGCCATACATCGTCATAGAGCCCCCATTCACGCATCATAGACATGTAGATATCATCGGCATTCTGGAGGATCTCGATCTTCTCAGCCGTGATCTCTCCGAGGATACGGATACCCAGACCTGGCCCTGGGAAGGGCTGACGCTTGATGAGGTGAGGCTGCATACCCATCTCTAGACCTACACGGCGCACTTCGTCCTTGAAGAGCAGGCGGAGTGGCTCGACGAGACGGAGCTTCATACGCTCAGGTAGCCCACCTACATTGTGGTGGCTCTTGATGACGGTACCCGTGATGCTGAGCGACTCGATGACGTCGGGGTAGATGGTACCCTGTCCAAGCCACTTGATGTCGGTGAGCTTGTGCGCCTCCTCATCGAAGACTTCTATGAAGCCTCTACCGATGATCTTACGCTTCTCCTCAGGATCAGTGACGCCCTTGAGTGCGGTGAGGAACTTCTCCCGAGCATTCACACCGATGACATTGAGCCCTAGGTGCTCGTAGTCACGGAGGACATTCTCGTACTCGTTCTTGCGCAGAAGACCATGATCAACGAAGATACAGGTCAGGTTCTTGCCGATCGCCTTGTGTAGCAGGACAGCCGTCACAGAGGAGTCGACCCCACCCGAGAGCGCTAGGATGACCTTGTCATCGCCCAGCTGTGCCTTCAGCTCAGCTACGGTGCTCTCGACGAAGGAGGCAGGTGACCAATTGCCACGGATACCCGTCACCGTGAGGAAGTTCCCCAGGATCTTCAGCCCCTCCTCGGAGTGATAAGCTTCGGGGTGGAACTGTACGCCCCACGTCTTCTCCCCATCGATGCGGAAGGCAGCAGCCTCTACATCCTCCGTGCTAGCGACGATACGGAAGTCCTTGGGGAGCTCCGTGATCGTGTCACCATGTGACATCCATACCGTGCTACCGGGGCTGACCCCTTCCATCAGGGCATCATGCTCATGACGGATCGAGAGGTGAGCACGTCCATACTCACGGCTGTCGCAGGGCTCTACACGGCCTCCAGCCTGATGAACTAGGCTCTGAGCTCCGTAGCAGATACCCAAGAGAGGGAGCTTGCCTCTCAGGGAAGATAGATCGACCTTGAAGGCCTCCTGATCATAGACTGAGTAAGGGCTACCCGAGAGGATCACCCCAGCCACGCCCGTGAGATCCTCGGGGAGCTTGTTGTATGGGATGATCTCGCAGTAGGTATTCAGTTCGCGAAGTCGTCGCCCGATGAGCTGAGTCGTCTGCGAACCAAAGTCAAGGATGAGTATCTTCTCCTGCATAGTTATTTAGGACTTGTCATTATTTACGTAGTGGTTCAATCCAGGGCAAAGATACGAATTACCCTAGACTAAATACGGGTAGATACAGCATCACCTCCCCTACCCTTGCTATGAAGCTAGGTCGGAGGAGGTGATGACGATGAGTTACTTCTTCGGCGTATAGAGACGCATCCGCTTGATGATGACATTCTTCAGCGGACGATCATTATCGTCGGTCTCTACCCGCTGGATCTTGTCAATGGTACCCCAGCCATCCAGGAGACGACCGAAGACCGTATAGCCCCCGTCGAGGTGAGCGGCACCGCCCTTGAGCTTGTAGGCAGAGCGTTGCTCGGGGGTATAGCGCCAGTCACGCCCCTGCTCCATCTGGTCGAGGTCCATATCCGTATAGTACTTCCCTGTGACGATATAGAATTGGCTGAAGGAGGAGCGCTTCTCGGGATTCTCGTCATCCCCCTGACGGGCAGCACCGATGAAGCCTCGCTCATGGATGAAGAGGCTCGGCATGAGCTCTGCCTGGAGCGTCTCTTCGTGAGCATCATCGGGTAGCTCTTGCTCCCGCTTGAGGTCCTTAGTCTGGAGGTTGCCCGTCTGGATCATGAAGTCCTTGATGACCCGATGGAACTGCACCCCGTCGAAGGCATGCTCTCGGACGAGCTTCAGATAGCTATCCCGATGGATAGGGGTCTCATTGAAGAGCTCGATGATGAAGTTCCCCTTCGTCGTCTCGACGAGGATCTGAGGGCGGTCGGTGCTCTGAGCCTTCGCAAAAGGAGCTAGTGCTACGAGGAGCAGGAGGGCAAAGAAATAGCGCTTCATAGGGCTAAGCTAGGTAAGAGGTGATTAGGGATGGATGGGCATGCTGTCGTTGGTCGCATCAGCCGTCGTGATGAAGGCCTTGGGGTCTACGTCTGTGACGAGTTTCTTCAGCGCCGCAGAGTGCTTACGCTCGATGATGATGAAGAGCACTTCACGCTGAGCACCCGAATACATACCTTGACCATGGAGGAAGGTACCACGCACTCCGATCTGCCCTACTAGGACGGCACGGAGCTCCTCCATCTTGTCCGAGATGATGAAGACAGACTTGTGGGGATTCTGGGGCTGTAGGGCATCGACGACCTTGCTGTAGACGAAGATAGCGATCCAAGAGTAGAGAGGCACGCGCCAGTCTTGGAAGACCCAGAGGCCGAGGAGTACGATCAGCGAGTCAATGAGCATGATCAGCGTCCCGACCTTGGTATTGAAGGTGCGGGAGAGCACCCGAGCGAGCGTGTCTGTCCCAGCACAAGTACTCTGAGCGCTGAAGATCATCCAGACACTTACTCCGAGGAGTGCCCCACCGTAGAAGCTACAGAGGATAGCTTCCTCGACGAGTGGCTTCCCTCCCGACCAAGTCTCGATGAGGTCAGAGAAGAAGGCTACTAGGATGAAGGTGACGACCGTCTTGATAGCCGATAGCTTCCCGAGCCCACGCACAGCGAGCAGGAAGAGCGGGATATTGAAGACAATAGCGATCGTCCCGAGCCCCAGCTCGAGGCCGAATAGCTGACGAGCCAGCTCCCTGATGACTAGAGCTAGCCCGTAGACACCCCCAGGGCTGATATGCGCTGGAGCTAAGAAGAGGCTATAGCCCGTAGCCAAGAGGAACGAGCCTAAGACGATGAGGAGGGCATCAAGGAAGAGTTGACGCCGTAGTTTGATGGTCGGCATAGCGTAGATGTAGAGATGTTTCTAGCACAAAGATAGCGTGTATTAGTCATCCCACAGCATGATCTCATGAAGAGTTTTTCCTCGCCATGAATACCCTCCCCTAGCTACCCATTCATGGGTCCCTCGACCGACCCATGAATGGGATACCGAGACGACCCATGAATGGGTCACCCGAGGGAGCCATGTATGGGGGATGTCTGCCGCATCATACAGCAAGGCTTCCCGCCCCTGCGTACTCTATCGAGGCGAGCATCCCTACCTGCCCTCGTAGGCGAGCGCTCCACGCCTTCATGTTGTACAATATGAAAGAAGATAGAAGCTAAAAAGCATACGACTATCACCTCTAGACGCACTCCTCTATAAATCTCTGCAGCTCTTGGGCCTTGGGATGCTCGGGATATTTGCCTAGGATCTCTTTCGCCTCCTCTAGATACTCCTTCGGCTTACCCAGCAAGTCAAAGCCCATCACAAGTATCTTGGCATAATCGATCTCATAGGCCCTTGGATGATGACAAGCTAGTTCTTGGTACACGTCGTGAGCTTCTTGGTAAGCCTTCTCTGCAGTCTCTTCTTCCTCTAGCTTCAGATAAAGGAGGGTAAGATTACTTAGGGCTATCGCTACCTTGGGGCTGTATGCCTCTGGAATCTTTTGCTCCAACTCTCGGAGGATTTGTAAGGCTTCCTCGTAGCAAGTTTGGGCTTGCCTGAGTTCGCCGATATCGCGGAGTAAGTTCCCTAAGTTATTTAGGGTTATAGCTACATTTAGCTTGTATGCCTCGGGATCATACTTCAACAAATCTCGGCGTATCTGCAATGCCTCCTCATAGCAAGCTTGAGCTTGCTCGTATTCGTTGGTATTCTTAAGTGAGTTTCCCAAGTTATTTAGGGTTGTAGCTACATTTGGCTTGTATACCTCCAGATTCTGCTCAACCAACTCTCGGTATATTTGTAGCGCCTTCTCGTAGCAAGCTTGGGCTTGTTCATCCTCATTGGTATTGCTGAATAAGTTCCCTAAGTTATTCAAGGCGGTAGCTACACTGGGCTGGTATGCTACTGGATCCTTCTCTGCCAACTCTAGGTATATCTGTAGAGCCTCCATGTAGTAAACTTGAGCTTGCTTGAAGTCGTTGGTGTAGCAGAGTAGACTCCCCAAGTTGTTTAGGGTTGTAGCTAGATTTGGCTTGTGTAGTTCTGGGTCCTTCTTTGATAACTCTCGGAGTACCTGTAGCGCCTCCTCATAGTGGCTTCTAGCTCTCTCAAAGTCATTGAGCCTTTGGAGTAAGTGCGCATAATTAAAGTGATGTTCAGAAGTTGGGGCAAGCTCGATCAGACGCTCATAGAACTTACGAGCCTGCCCAAAAGAGAACTGGATCTGGGCCGCCTTGATCAGCTCCTTGAGGAGTCTGATCTCGTCCTGTCGTACCTGCTCCTGGTGCTTCTCGTAGACTGCTGTTAGACTCTGCTCACTCTCCCCTGTTAACACCCTTTTGATGTGCTCCAGGGTTTCGGCAAGATAGCTATCTCCAGCCTCCCTTAGTAGCTTAGTTTCTTCGGAGATCTTGTCAGTATACTCGAAGAGGAATCGCACAAACTCTAAGACGAGTCGCTTAGCACCTTCCGAGTGAATGCGTCCATTGGCTAGCATATCCTCGAGTGCCGACTCTGTACACTCTAGCCCTTGCTCTAGCGGAAGTTCTTTGAGGAGTGCTCGGATATACTGTGGAGCCATATTGAGTTCCTCCATTCGACTCTTTAAGTCTAGTACAGACTCTTGTGTCTTGTAGTGCTCAAGCAGATTCTGTTCCTCGCTTTTTGCTTGCATGTCAGCCCTGAGCATCATCAGGTAGCGGTGCGCAGCGGGTTGTTCACTCAGTCTTATCTTGAAGCAGTCAATGAACGCTCGGGTGTCCGCATCAAGAGCTTCATAGCTTATTAAGCTTTGGATATACTCCTCCAATGCCTTCGATAGACGGACTTTGTCGCTAGTGGTAGGAGCGTGCTTAGACCAATCGGCAAGAGCAAGTTGAAAGGCTTCATCAAGGCCGTTATCGACCTCCGAGGTATAATGCTTCTTGAGTCGGAGTATGACTTCTTTTAAGACTACTTTGAGAAGATCTTCACCGAGTGTAGAGATATCCATAGTGTACTAGTACTATAGGGGTTAGATGACTCAAAGGTAATACGTTTAGCACCTAATGAAGAGAAAGGGCAGTAAATCTATCTCCTGCACACTCTTGCCCCATCCTCCCTACCCTCCTTTATGCAGAGCGAGAAAGGATAGACAGCTTAGCCTAGCGCATGCATGGAGTAAGGGGAGCTGAGGGAGCTCCCTTGCGGAGCTTTAGGAGACTACCTAGCCTCATCACTAGCCTCCGCCTGAGAAGCGATCTCCATAGGTCGGATGCTCCCCCCTATCGTCCTTGTTCCTCTACCCCTTGGGTGCAAGCCTATCGAAGCTTGTCCTTGGACATACCCTGCCGAGGATCATGATTCAGCCCCGATAATAGCCCCAGCATGGCGCTCTTTGCGTATCTTTGTAGACAAATAAACCTATATATAAAGATCTATGGCTGAAGATAAGTGGCTCTTGGACTTCAAGGAGGTACAGATAGCTCGCCACGAGCACATCCTCTTCGAGGAAGTAAACTTCAGGGTCGCCGCTGGTGAATTTGTTTACCTCACGGGGCCCGTTGGCTCAGGGAAGAGTACCCTCCTGAAGACCATCTCCGCAGAAGTTCCCCTGACACAAGGCTCGGCGCAGGTGCTGGGCTTCGATCTGACCCATATCAAAAGCAAAGACCTCCCGAAGCTCCGTCGCAGGCTGGGGATCGTCTTCCAGAACTTCCAGCTCCTACCCGACCTCACCGTCCAGGACAACCTAGATATCGTGCTCCGTGCCTTCGGTGTCAGCCGTAGCTCCGAGCGATCCAGCCGGATTGAAGAGGCACTACGTGATGTCGGGCTCGAGACCAAGAGCTACAAATATCCCCACGAACTCTCGGGCGGTGAGCAGCAGCGTGTAGCCATCGCACGAGCACTGATCGGTCAGCCCGAGCTCATCCTAGCCGACGAGCCCACGGGCAACCTCGATGCCGAGAATGGCCTAGCCATAGCCGAACTCCTACACCGCCTAACGAAGGAGCGAGGGACAGCCGTCATCATGGCTACCCACAATAGGCTCGTCCTCGAGCGCTACCCTGCACGGTGCGTCGAGATGGCCGAGCTCTAAACCCACCCGATCCTCTAGTCTTCACCTAGCTCCCCTACTCCATTGAAAGTAATGAAGTTTGGAGGCACCTCCGTAGCCTCCGCCGAACGCATCCGCCACGTCGCCGACCTCATCACCGCCACCGACGAGGTCAAGATCGTCGTCCTCTCCGCTATGGCAGGGACGACCAATGCCCTCGTAGAGATCGGGCACCAGCTCATGGCACACCATCGCCACGAGGCCCTCACTATCCTCACCAAGCTCAAGAAGAAGTACGAGCAGGAGACCCTACTTCTCTTCCCCGACAAGCATAGCTACGACAAGGCTTGGACGCTGGTCAATGAGACCTTCTTCTTCCTAGAGCAGATCTGCTACGCTGAGAGCTTCACCCTCTTCGATGAGAAGAAGATCCTAGCTCGAGGCGAACTCCTGAGCACGGCGATGATGCTCCGCCATCTCGCCGACCGAGGGATCGAAGCCGTAGGCCTCCCCGCCCTCGAATACATGCGCACGGATAAGCAGGCAGAGCCCGACGAAGCCTATATCCAAGCCCACCTTCGGGAGCTCATCGACCGAGCACCCGAGGGCACACGGCTCTTCATCACCGAGGGCTATATCTGCCGTAATGCCTTCGGCGACATCGACAACCTCCAGCGAGGCGGTAGCGACTATACCGCTACCCTCATCGGTGCTGCCCTCGAGGTCAATGAGATCCAGATCTGGACCGACATCGACGGCATGCACAACAATGACCCACGCTTCGTCGATGCCACATCGCCCGTGCGCCGTCTCCACTTCGAAGAAGCTTCCGAACTAGCGTACTTCGGGGCGAAGATCCTTCACCCCACCTGCATCCAGCCAGCCAAGCGTAGGCACATCCCCGTGCGCCTACTGAACACGATGGCTCCCGAAGCTCCAGGCACCTTGATCTCCCTCGATACGGACAAGGACATGATCAAGGCTGTGGCCGCCAAGGACAACATCACGATGATCCGCATCCGAAGCAATCACCAGCTCTCGCACTGGAGCTTCATGGGCAAGGTCTTCTCCCTCTTCGAGCACTACTGCATCCCTATAGATATGGTTGCTTCGACCGAAGCCTCCATCTCGCTGACCATCGAGCGAAGCACCCTCCCCGAAGACCTTAGGGCGAGCCTCCTCTCCCTAGGCTCCATCGACGTCGAGCACGATATGACGATCGTCTGCGTCGTAGGGGACATGGAGTGGGACAACGTAGGCTTCGAAGCGCAGATCCTCAATGCCCTGAGCGAGATCCCCGTGCACATGATCTCCTACGGGGGCAGTGACTACAACCTCACCGTCCTCGTCGAGGCCTCTGACAAGCGTCGCACGCTCCTTGCTCTGAGCGACCACCTCTTCTCCCGCACGAGCGGTAAGACGGCTAACTGATGGCACGCTCTTCCTCCCCCTCGCGGGCACAGCTATGGCTTGGCTTGACGCGCCCCCGCACCTTGCTCTCGGGGGTAAGTTCGGTCCTCGTAGCGCTCTTCTACGCCTTATCGCTAGGAGCCATTGATCCGCTGAAGACGGCGCTCCTGCTTGTCGTAGCCATCAGCGCACAGATCGGGAGCAACATCGCCAACGACCTCATCGACTTCAAGAAAGGGGCGGACACCGACGAACGTACAGGCCCGCTCCGTCCCCTCTCCAAGGGACTGCTCACCGAAGGCGAAGTACGCCGAGCGCTCTACCTCTCCCTCGCCGTCTTTCTGGTAAGCGGGCTCACGCTCATCGCCCTCTCCTCCTGGTGGCTACTTCTGGTGGGCCTAGCCGTCGGGCTGGGTATCTTCGCCTATTCGGGCGGGCCCTATCCGCTCTCCTACCACGGGCTCGGCGATGTAGCCGTGCTGGTATTCTTTGGATGGGTGCCGGTCGTGACGAGCTTCTTCATCCTACGGGGGACGATCGCCGACCCCACGCTCTGGCAACTAGCCACGGCCATCGGGCTCGCCAGCGTGAATATCCTCGTCGTCAACAATTACCGAGATGCAGAGGAAGATCGCAAGGCAGGCAAGCGCACGCTCATCGTACGGATGGGTCGGGACTTTGCTCCTCGCTTCTACCTCACCTGCGGACTCCTTTCGCTGGGACTGCTTTACCCGATCTACAGCTTCTGGGGGATGCTCCTGATGCTTCCCTACATCGTCCTCTTCTCGGCGACGCACCGCCACCTCCAGTTCGCCGAAGGGGCGGAGCTGAATAAGACCCTCGGCAAGACGGCCCGCAATGTCTTCTTCCTCGCCCTCCTCATCGGGGCGATGCTCCTTCTCAAGGGCTAGGAAGCCCCCTCGCCTCACCACAAACGACAAGCCCCAGAGAACGCTCGTTCTCTGGGGCTTCTTTGCTTTAAAGAGGGGGCAAGGTCAGGCTAGCAGAGAGGCAAGGCCAAGCTAGCAGAGGGGCAAGCCCCCACCGCTTCCACCGAAGGGCGACTTACCTTCGATTGAGGCGGGCGACGTAGTGGAGGACAAAGGCCTTCGGAGCCAAGGGCGCAAGGCCGAGCAAAAGTCGCTCCAGCGGAGCGACGCCAGCGATCAAGCTCCTTCGCCCTCGGAGCATGGCTCGATACCCCTTCTCGGCCACCCGTCGGGCGCTGTGGGTGAGCTGACTCGCCAGAGCCGTCCCTTCGAGCTTCGCAGCTGCCTCGAAGCCCGTCTTCATGCCCCCAGGGAGGAGGACGGTTGCCGTCACGCCCGTTCCCTGGAGTTCCTCGCTGAGGGCAAGGCCGAGCGAAGTGACATAGGCCTTCGCTGCGAAGTAAGTCGCTTGGTAAGGCCCAGGCACGAGCGAAGCGATGGACGAGATGAGGAGGATTCGTCCGCTTCCCCGCTCCACGAAGCTGGGGAGGAAGAGCTTCGTGAGCGCCGTCAAGGCAAGGAGGTCGACGGCAAGAAGTTGGCTGTCTTCGGCAAGGGATCGTTCGGCGAGGGCGCCCTGCCCTCCGAGCCCAGCGTTATTGATCAGGTAGTCGACCCGAAGGCCGAGGCGCTGCACTTCGTCGAAAACTTCCTTGGGTGCCGAAGGCTGGGCAAGGTCTTTCGCCAAGACGCACACCCGCACGCCATGCCGAAGCTCCAACTCTTCCTTCAGCGCCAAGAGCCGTTCCTCACGGCGGGCCACCAAGATTAGGTCGCCACCGCCGGCGGCATGCAGGCGGGCAAATTCTTCTCCTAGGCCACTCGAAGCGCCCGTGATGAGTGCGGTCTTTTTCTCTTCCATATCGATAGTCATTAGGGACTCTCCCCCCTACCTCTGGCAGGGGAACTTCCCCTCGTTTAGCAGGCAATCCATACGAATGCTTCGTGAAGGTAGGCAGATTTCCCCGCCCACGAAAGCCTCCCGCTTCCCCTATCGAAGACCCTTCGAAGGGGCACGAATTCCCCCCTCCTCACGACCCGCATTCCCAGCGGGTTTGCAAGGGGTAAAATTTCCGTATATAAGAAAATTTATTTCCGTATATACGAAAAAATATTTTCGCATATGCGGAAATTTATTTTCGCATATGCAGAAATTTCTCGCCT
>ERZ773027.2101-NODE-2101-length-9985-cov-2.779758_pt1 | contig 9985 bp, 9 predicted proteins | sample MGYA00511032_ERZ773027 | MGnify/ENA primary metagenome ERZ773027 (study PRJEB29015, sample SAMEA2738138) | human oral metagenome | biome: human oral; feature: human-associated habitat; material: saliva | place: China | collected 2190 ... | reverse complement strand
GATATGGAGGTAATTATATAAAAAATATATGGCCTATTGAAAGTTACTAAATATTGTGATATTATAAAAAAATAAAACAATATATAGGATGAAAAGGGTGATTTTAGACGGTTGTTTTAAATTGAAGTATATCGGGGGAAAATAGAAAAAATTCACAGGAGGATTCAGATCCGGTTAGACGAAAATAAATAATTTTGAAAGGCGGGTAATGAAAATGCACAATCAACTGGGAGAAGACTTGGAAAAAATAATTTCAGGAATTGTAGACGTTGAAAAAAACGATATAAATAATGAAAATGCAAATATGTCTTCGATGACACCGGCGGGTCAGATGATGAGGTTTGCAAGTGAAGTATCAAAAATGTATACTTTAGAAAACCTGGTTTCCCCTGAATTTAAGGAAGCACACAACAACGGAGAAATTCATATTCATGATCTGGATTATTACCCAAGCAAGACAACAACGTGTCTTCAGTATGACCTGGCAGATATGTTTGAGCATGGATTTCAGACAAAACATGGATTTATAAGGGAAGCAAAAAGTATAACAACTTATGCCACACTGGCTACAATTATTTTTCAGACAAACCAGAATGAACAGCATGGCGGACAGTCAATTCCGGCATTTGATTTTTATATGGCAAAGGGAGTGCTGAAATCATTCCGTAGACATTTCAGATACAGAATATTGAGCTTCCTGTCATTGGACTATGTTGATGAAACAAATAAGGAAGTAAAATCTTTTATAAATGAAAATATACATACAATATTACCTGATGATGCAACAATTACAGAAACGGCAGAACATTTTAAAATACCTAGGGATCAGATAAAAAGACTTATGGAAATTGCCTATGATGATACAAGGCTTGAAACATATCAAGCAATGGAAGGGTTCCTGCACAATCTTAACACGATGCATTCACGTGGGGGAAATCAGGTTGTATTTTCTTCAATAAATTATGGTACAGACACTTCTGAAGAAGGAAGAATGGTAATAAGGGAACTTCTGAAGGCTACAGAAGACGGCCTTGGAAAGAGGGAAACACCAATATTTCCTATCCAGATTTTCAAGGTTAAGGAAGGGCTGAACTATACTGAAGAAGATTACGGATATGCAATGGAAAACTTTGAGGAAGTAATGAACCAGGCGGCTGAAGAATTAAACGGGGATATTGAAAATACTGCTGCTCACATGGAAAATAAGAAAAAGTTTAAAGCACCTAATTTTGATTTGCTTCTGTTAGCATGCCATACAACAAGCAGACGTCTTTTTCCAAACTTTGTATTCCTTGATACTGAGTTTAACAGACATGAAAAATGGGATATAAACGATCCTTTAAAATATAAATATGAAGTGGCGACAATGGGATGCAGAACAAGGGTTTTTGAAAACCTGCATGGGGAAAAGACAAGCCTTGGAAGAGGGAACCTTTCTTTTACAAGCATTAATTTCCCAAGAATTGCCATTGAAGTGAGAAAAAAGGTTGAAAAAGAAATAGAGGAAATGAAACAGGCTGGAAAATTTTCAGATGAACAGGAAGAAATAAATAAGAAATGTGAACTTCTTGTAAAGGGATTTCAGGAAAAAGTTAAGGAAATGACATATTTTACTGCGAAACAGCTGCATGAAAGATACAGTTTTCAGAGAACGGCACTGGCAAAGCAGTTTCCTTTCATGAGGGCAAATAATTTATGGAAGGGAATGATTAATGCAAGTCCTAACAGCGAGCTTGGGGATGTACTGCTTTCAGGTACGCTGGGAATAGGATTTGTAGGAGGTTCAAATGCCATGTATGCTCTTTTTGATGCGGATCATGGAAGCAGTGAACTGGCATATAATACTCTTTATGACACTGTAAAAATGATGGATGGCATTGCAGCTGAACTGAAAGAGAAGTGTGGATTGAATTATTCCATACTAGCAACACCTGCAGAAAGTCTGGCGGGAAGATTTTTAAGAATTGACAGGGAAAAATTTGGAGAAATAACTAACGTTACAGATAGGGATTATTATGTAAATTCCTTCCACATTGATGTGAAGGAGAATATAGGAATATTTGACAAGATAAGAAAAGAAGCGCCTTTCCATAAGCTGACTACAGGAGGGCACATTACATATGTGGAACTTGACGGGGAAGCAAGAAAGAATGTAAGGGTAATACTGAAAATCGTGAAGGCGATGAAGGATACAGGTATCGGATACGGTTCAATAAATCATCCGATTGACAAATGCAGGGACTGCGGTACAGAAACAATAATCGGAGATGAATGCCCTATATGCGGAAGTCATAATATCTCCAAAATAAGAAGAATAACCGGATATCTGACAGGAGATCTGGACAGCTGGAACAGTGCAAAGAAAGCTGAAGAAAAAGACAGAGTGAAACACGGGATGAAGTGATGCCATGGAAACCGAAAAAAGACAGGAAGAATTTACGTTAAGGATTCTTGGAATATATAGGGAAACGATAGTAGACGGGGAAGGGCTGAGGTATTCCATTTACTTTTCAGGATGTTCACACGCCTGCCCCGGATGTCATAACCGGGAGTCATGGAATCCGTGCAACGGAGAAATTCTGACATATGAAAAGCTTGAGAAAATAGCGGAAGAAATAAATAGTAACGAACTGCTCGACGGAATTACAGTAAGCGGAGGCGATCCCTTATTTAATCCCGTCGAGATGTTTAAAGTGCTAAAATTTTTAAAGGAAAAAACCGGGAAAAACATATGGCTCTATACAGGGTATACAATAGAAGCCATATTGGAAAATAAGGAAAGAAAAGCCTGTCTTAAGTATATAGATGTACTGGTAGACGGTCTTTTTGTTAAGGAGCTTTATTCTCCTCAGCTTAAATTCAGGGGGAGCAGCAATCAGAGAATTATAAAAATGAAAACAGTAAGGGAAAAAATAAATGAAAAAACAGAAGAAAGATAATAAAGAAAGTATTTACAGAATAGATTATGACAAAACTGTAATTTTTAAGGAAAGGGTTACAAGATTTACAGTAAGATTTAAATTTAAAGGGAAGAAAAAGGGGGAAGACTTTGCCCATCTTCATGATACGGGAAGGCTGAAGGAACTTCTTATTAAAGGGGCGGAGCTGCTTATAAAAAAGGCTGATAAGGAGGAAAGAAAGACAAAATGGGATGTTATTGCAGTGAAAATCGATAATGAGACAGTCCTTATAAATACAGCATTTCATAGATATATTGCAGAATCAATATTTAATAATGAAAAAATTTCGCCATTTGAAAAACCTTCATATATAAAGCCTGAGATGAAGTACAATAAAAGCAAGATGGATTTTTATATGGAAACGGAAAAAGACAAGATATATATTGAGACAAAGGGATGTACACTTGTGGAGGATAATACTGCAAAGTTTCCCGGAGCCCCTTCAGTGAGGGCTGTAAAGCATTTACGTGAACTTATGGAACTTAAGGAGGAAGGATTCAGGGCGGCAGTAATAATCCTCATATTCAGAAAGTCGGAAATATTTGCTCCTGAACATAACATAGACAGGGAGTTTTCTGAAACTTTTTACGAAGCAATGGAAAAAGGGGTGGAAATATATCCGATACTTTTAAAATATGAGGATAAAAATATATATTTTGAAAAAAATGTAGGAATTATGGAAAAGTCTGTTCTTTTTCAGGAAAAGAAATAAAAAATTGAAAAAGAACCATGATTATGGTATAATTTTATAGAAAAATAATAAATTACAGATTAAGGAGCGGAACAATGGGAACAGGTCAATGGATACTGATATATGTAGTGTTTATGGTAGTTTTATTTTTACCACAGATACTTGCAGGAAGAAAAAGAAAAAAAGCACAGGAAACAATGCTGGATAGCTTAAAAATAGGAGATGAAATAGTTACAATTGGTGGAATACACGGAAAAATTGCGGCTGTTTCTGAAACAACTGTAGAAATTACAATTGATAAGAATGTAAAAATGACTATTTCAAAAAGTGCAGTTTCAAGAGTTGTGAAATAATCAGGTTTTATTATTTTGAATATTCATTAATCGTGTGTTTTCAGATAATTTTAAAACCATAATGGAAATCAGGAGGAAAAAATGAAAAAATTATTTGTACTTCTGCTACTTTTAATGAGTACAGTTGTATTTTCAGAAACTTTGGAAAGAATAGATTACGGAAGTGGAGTATTTACAGGAACATTAAAAGAAAATAAGAAGGTTAACATACAGGCAATAAAAGGTAGAACAGAAACAGGATCAGTACTTATACTGGAATTGCCAAATGTAAAAAATAATGCAGTAGATACTAGAATTTTAGAAGATTCTTATTTGGATTCGGTAAGTATAACGGAACAGGGAGATGGAGTAAAAATATACTTTTTCCTTAAAGACGGAACAGACTATACTGTACTGAACTCAAAGAAGGAATTTCAGGTAAAATTTAATAATCCGAATGCACTTTCTTCAGATAACGGAAGAGAAAAAATAAATAACAAAGTAGTGGATAATAGAATAAATGAGCCTTCAAGAACAACTGACACAACAGAAAGAAGACCAACTTCAAATAGAAAAGGTACATACACAATAGTTGTAGATCCAGGTCATGGAGGACATGATTCAGGAGCTGTAGGAAACGGTTACAGGGAAAAAGACCTTGCACTGCAGGTAGGATTAAAATTAGGAAAAGAACTAGGAAAAGACTATAACGTAATAATGACAAGAACAACAGATATATTTAAAACATTGCAGGAAAGACCTGAAATAGGAAATGTAAGATCTGCTGACCTATTTGTAAGCGTTCACCTGAATTCAGGTGGAAATTCTTCTGCAAGTGGAACTGAAGTATATTATTATGCAAAGAAGGATGCAGATAATTACAGCAGAGATGTAGCTAAGTTTAATAACACGGTAGACAGTGGAGTTGCAATGTCAGATTACGCTTTAAAGGATATTAATTACAGAATGAATCAGACAAGAAGTTCGGCACTGGCACAGGATGTATTAAATGGATTATTAAGCAACTTTGCAACGAAGGACAGAGGAGTAAAGAGTGCAAACTTTGCAGTACTGAGAGGAAGTAACTCTCCTTCAATACTTATTGAGCTTGGATTTATGACTAATTATTCTGATGTATCTCAATTTGTAAATGATTTTGATCAGGAAAGAGCCGCAAAAGCCATAGCTGATGCAATAAGAAGACATTTTATGAAATAGAAGTATTTAAAATAATGAAAGATTTGATAGGAGTAAACTATGGAGGGGAATAACAAGGATACAGGTAAAGAAAAGGAAACAGCAGTCAAAAAAAAGAAAAAAAACTTTTTCAAAAGTAATTTCATTGTAATATTGCTTATCCTTCTGTCTGGCGGTGCAATAGCAGTAAATGAATACGATAAGAAAAATAATGAAACAATAAATGTGGTTGTTGATTCGAATTTAACTAAAGCACCTGCAGAAAATCAGCAGTCATTTGAAAAATTATCCATATTTGTTTATAATCCCCAGACAAAACAGGTTGAAGAAAAGGAAGCGGTTATTGAAAAGCAGCAGAACCTTATAGAAGGAGACTACATAAATGAAGTTATAAAAGATTCTCCTTTCCTGACAAAGGATATGAAGTTTCTGAGTGCGTATAATGTAAAGGTTGACGGGAAAAATACAGTTATAATAAAATTAAATGAAGCATTTTCAGGATTGAGAAAAAATAAGGAGATGTTTGACGGGTTTACACAGTCGGTAGCAAGGACGATTTCAAACAATTTTCCTAATATACAGGGAATAAATATACAGATAGATGGAGAGGCAATTATTCAATAATTGCCTGCTTTTCATATAAGGAGGCAGAAATGGACTTAGAGAAAATTAAAGTGAATGTGAGGGGACATCTTGATGAAAAGAGGTATGCACACGTTGAAAGAGTTGCCGAGTGTGCAAAAAGGCTGGCAAAAATTCATGGTGAAAATGAAGAAAATGTTGAAGTATCTGCCTATCTGCATGATATAGCAAAGTTTTTTGAACTTTCACGTATGCTTGACCTGGTAAAGGGGAAATATCCTGAAGTTGAAGATGAAATGTCACATTCAACGGCAGTATTACATGGTTTTGCAGGAGCAGAATTTGTAAAGAACAATTATGATATTTATGGTGTTGATAATGAAGATATACTCGATGGAGTGAGATATCACACCATAGGAAGTAAGAATATGTCTACTTTGTCTAAAATAGTGTATCTCGCAGATGCGATAGAGGATGGAAGGACTTGGGAAGGTGTAGAAAAGGCAAGGGAACTTGCCAAAGAAAATCTGGATGAAGCAGTAAAATATGAAATAGATACAAAACTTGAATATCTGCTTTCAAAAAATAATATAATTCATCCGAACATCATTCTGTTCAGAAATTCTCTGATATATAAAAAATAAAAATAAATAAGGTGAGAAATGAAAAATTTGGAAAAAGAACTGAAATACCTGAGACAGGTGCTGGAAGAGTATGAATTTACCTTTCAGGAAATTTTACAGCTCCTTGATTGGAGCCAGAAAAAAAGAAAGCTGTATAAACAGATTATAAACAGCTGGGAGGAAGATGGAGAAATTTATCTGAAAAGAAATGGAAAATATACACTGCCTGAAAAGGAAGGATTTCTTAGAGGAGAAATTTCTATTGGTAATGGAAACTTTGGATTTCTTGATATTCCGGGGGAAAAAAGTGTCTTTATCCCTGGGAATTATTTAAACACTGCAATGAATGGAGACACAGTCCTTATAAGAATACTTAAGGACAGTAAATCTCCTGATAAAAGCAGGGAAGGGGAAGTCTACAAGATTGTAAAAAGGGACAGGGATATTATTGTCGGAGTATTTGAGAAAAGCATGAATTTCGGGTTTGTAAGACCGAAAAATGCTCCGAGGGACATATATATTTCAAAGAAGAAGACAAAAGGTGCAAAAACAGGAGATCTGGTTGCAGTAAAGATATATTTCTGGGGAGATAGTGAGAAAAAGCCTGAAGGTGAAGTAGTGAGCATAATTGGAAATCCTCAGGATACACAGACATTGATTTCAGCCCTTCTGATAGATAACGGAATACAGGAAAAATTTTCCAGTGAAGTAATAAAGGAAGTCGACAGGATAGAAGAGGATTTCTCTGAAGAACTTGAAAATAGGAAAGACTTGAGACATCTTAACATTGTCACTATTGACGGGGCAGATGCAAAGGATCTGGATGATGCTGTATATGTTGAGAAAACAGACCTTGGATACAAGCTGTATGTAAGTATTGCAGATGTTTCCTATTATGTAAAAGAAGGAACGGAACTCGATACGGAAGCCTTAAAAAGAGGGAACTCTATTTACCTTGTTGACAGGGTAATACCTATGCTTCCAAGAAAACTTTCAAATAACCTGTGTTCATTGAACCCGCATGAAGACAAGCTTACATTTACTGTGGAAATAGATTTTGATGCCAGAGGAAAAGTAATAGGAAATGATTTTTATAAATCTGTTATAAAATCTAAATACAGAATGACCTATACAGATGTAAATAAAATATTTGAAGGTGATGAAGAACTCATTGAAAAATACAGTGCCGTTCATAAAATGTTTACTGAAATGCTTGAGCTTTCACACATAATAAGGAACACTAAGAAACGTAGAGGAAGCATAGATTTTGAACTGCCTGAAATCAAGGTTGTACTCGATGAAAATAAACTTGTCAAGAAGATAGAAGTAAGGGAAAGAGGGGAAGCTGAAAAGCTGATAGAGGACTTTATGGTTGCGGCAAATGAAGTTGTGGCTGAAAAGCTTTTCTGGGAAGAAATACCTGCCATATACAGGGTGCATGAGGATCCTGATAAGTCAAAAATAGCTGTTCTGAATGAATCGCTGGCAAAATTTGGGTATTATATAAAAAATCTGGAAGATCTTCATCCTGGAAAATTTCAGACAATTATTGAGAAAACAACAGGACTTCCGGAAGGATATCTTATACATAAGCTTATTTTAAGGGCAATGCAGAGGGCAAGATATGCAAATAAAAATCTGGGACATTTTGGACTGGCTTCGAAATATTATCTGCATTTTACTTCGCCTATTAGAAGATATTCGGATCTTGTAGTCCATAGAATGTTGGGAAGATCAATAGAAAGATTTATGAAGGAAAAGGAAAAGGCTAAGTATATGTCCAGCTTTGAAGTAATTTCAACGGCTATTTCCAGAACAGAGAGAATAGCCGACAAGCTTGAAGAAGACAGTGTGAAAATAAAGCTGATTGAGTATATGCAGGATAAGATTGGAAAGACTTATATTGCAAGGCTTAGCGGAATGAACAGAAACAAGATATTTATGGAACTTGAAAACCATATAGAAGTTGTTTATAATGTAAATACTGTAAGGGACAGTTTTGTCTATGATGAAGAAAACTATAAAATTACTGACAGGAAAAACAATATCTCATACACAATGGGAGACACCCTGAAGGTAATAGTTACAGGAGCTTCATATGATAGAATGGAAATAGAGGTTGTACCTTTCAGTGAAGAAATAATAGATTTGGAAAATATTGAAGCAGAAGATGAGGGGAATTAGAAATGGTACTGGCTAGAAATAAAAAAGCATTTCATGATTATTTCATTGAGGATAAGCTGGAAGCTGGAATGGAACTTGTGGGAACAGAAGTTAAATCTGTGAAGGCAGGAAAAGTAAGTATAAAGGAAAGCTTCATAAGAATTATAAAAAATGAGATTTTCATAATGAATATGCATATAACACCGTATGAATTTGGAAATATAAACAATCTTCCCGAATCGAGGGTAAGAAAACTTCTCCTTAACAGGAAGGAAATAGAAAAATGGGCAGCTAAGATAAAGGAGCAGGGATATACGATAATTCCTTTGTCAGTCTATACAAAGCAGAGACTTGTGAAAATGGAGATAGGGCTTGCAAAAGGGAAAAAACTGCATGATAAGCGGGAAGCCCTTAAAAGAAAAGACCAGGAAAGGGATATGAAAAAGGTACAGAAGGATTTTAGAAGATAAATCCAGGCTTTCCGGTAATTAATATACAATAAAATAGACTTATAAGGAAGGGATTGTCATTGAAAAAGATTGGGCTCAAATTTGAAAAGAACGCAGTCGCACAGATTCTGGCTTTTATAACAGTGTTTTTTTGGTCAGTGTCAATAGTGTTTACAAAAATTGGTACAAAATATTACGATTCAACAACTTTAGCAGTTTTAAGATATGTATTTACTTTTTTTATGTTAATTGTTGTCATAATTATAAAGAAAATAAAACTTCCTGATAAAAGAAATATTCCGATGTTTTTTCTTACAGGACTTATGGGGTTTGCCCTTCATATGATAACCTTTAATAAGGGGGTAAGCACATTGAGTTCAGCAACATCGAGTATCCTGCTGGCATGTGCACCGATATTTACTTCAATCCTGTCGGTAGCTTTCCTTAAGGAAAGAATAAATATTTACTGCTGGATTTCGATTTTTATTTCTTTTTCAGGAATACTGATTTTGACATTATGGGAAGGGGTATTTTCCTTTAATGAAGGAATTTTCTGGATGCTGCTGTCGGCATTTCTGCTGGCAATATACAATATAATGCAGAGAAAATTTTCCGGAAAGTATTCGGGAACTGAATCTTCCATATATTGTATGATGACAGGTGCGATTTTACTTGCTGTTTATTCGCCAAAGTCTTTACTGAAAATACCTGAAATGAATTTAGGCCAGTTTACAGTAATATTCTGCCTGTCATTTTTTACGAGTGTGGTTGCCTATATTTTATGGGGAAAGGCGCTTGCAATGGCGGACAGTGCCGGAGAAATAGCTAATTTCATGTTTTTAGGACCATTTATATCAACTTTGGCGGGAGTACTATTTCTACATGAGGGACTTTCCTTATCTACAATTATTGGAGGAGCAGTGATCCTGGTGGGAATAATAGGATTCAATAAATTTAAGAATATGAAGGAAAATAAATATATAAGAAT
>ERZ773027.2100-NODE-2100-length-9992-cov-21.145718_pt1 | contig 9992 bp, 4 predicted proteins | sample MGYA00511032_ERZ773027 | MGnify/ENA primary metagenome ERZ773027 (study PRJEB29015, sample SAMEA2738138) | human oral metagenome | biome: human oral; feature: human-associated habitat; material: saliva | place: China | collected 2190 ... | reverse complement strand
TGGAAGAAGGTCTGCGCTTTGCGATTCGCGAAGGTGGTCGTACCGTAGGTGCGGGTGTGGTTTCTTCTGTAATCGCTTAATTGAGGGATATTGATAAATGGCAAACCAAAAAATCCGTATCCGCCTGAAAGCTTATGATTACAGTCTGATTGACCGTTCTGCGCAAGAAATCGTTGAAACTGCCAAACGTACTGGCGCTGTTGTTAAAGGCCCGATTCCTTTGCCAACTAAAATTGAACGTTTCAACATCTTGCGTTCTCCTCACGTGAACAAAACTTCTCGTGAACAATTGGAAATCCGTACCCACTTGCGTCTGATGGACATCGTGGACTGGACTGACAAAACTACTGATGCACTGATGAAACTGGATCTTCCAGCAGGTGTAGATGTAGAAATTAAAGTTCAATAAGAACTGAAAAACCGAACAGCTTGGCTGTTCGGTTTTTTTATTCCACATAAGTTAAACTACACTAGTTCGTTAAAGAAATATGCATAATATTTGAAATGCCATCTTAAATTATTTTTAAGATGGCATATTGTTGTAAAAATAGAGTATTTTAGTGATCGAGTTTATTTAATCACCCATCTTATGGTAAACAAATTCTTAGATTCAGATTTAAATGTTGTCTTGAGTTGTAAATTTCGGATAAGTAAGTCATGCTTCTCATCGATTTCGTCTTCTTTATCATCTAGAGTATTTCTTAAATGGCGTTTTTGTTGTTCTAACTTACGGATTTGGTTTTCATATTGTGCTAATTCAGCAGTATTTTGAGCTAAATTACGTTCTCGTTTGATAGCCTTGATTTTTGTTTTTATTTCTTCTAATTCATTTCCCAATATGGCTTTTTGATCCTCAGCCCAACGGTCGAATTGTAAAACACGGTCATAATAGTGGCGGTTGTTTTGCTCTTGGTATTGGACAAAGAAGCTGCCGCGACGCAGTTCTGCACTTTGGGTAATGTCGGACGGGATCGCTTGGGCTCGGTCAGCTTGTTTCGTACTAAGCAGTAGGAGTTTTTGGCAAAAATCTTCGTCCAGCCATTCACCATCATCGGTGCGGGCGGTGAATAGCAGGGTTTCGAAGGTGTCGGCTTGGGAAAAAATTTTGAGTTTTTCCACCGAAAGCCAGCCGCTCTTACCTTGGTTTTGCGCCAGTATGCTGATTTTCCTACCTCTAAAACCTATGTAGTCAAAAGTGATTTCGGCAACGGGCGTGTCAGCGTTTCGGCATTGTGCGATGCACCATTGTCCCAAGTCGGTATTCGGGCGGTGCAGGGCGGCGGTTTCGTCATCGTCTTTGAGTAGGCGGTATGCACCCAAATGCAAATGCGGCTTTGGGGCGGTTTTCAGGTCGAAGCGGTAGCTTTGCGGATTGAAGTCGGCGTAGTTGTTTAAGGCGAAGCGGCTGGATAGCCAGAACCAGCGTTGAAAATCGTCTAGACGTTCACGGGTTTGCTGCAAACGGGTTTTGAATCGGTCGTGCACGTCGGTATCGAAATATTCCAACAGCCTCTCTTCCGCCAGTTTCCGTGTTTCGGCGATTTGTATTTCCAGCTCCTGTTGCAGCCGGTCGAAGGCTGTCTGAATCGCTTCGGGCGTGCGGCAGGTGTCGTAGATTTCCAATATTCTCTTTTCAAAATCCAGGCCGTCTGAAATCTTGCCCAGTATTTCGTCAGATGCGCCGAATACGCCGTCAAATAGTTTGAATTTGTCAGTTAAAAGTTCCAGCACACGGCGATCGGCATCGTTGCGTGTATTCAGAAAATTAATTACCACAACATCTGATTTTTGCCCATAGCGGTGGCAGCGGCCAATGCGCTGTTCGATGCGCTGAGGATTCCACGGCAAATCGTAGTTGATAAGCAGCGAACAAAATTGCAGGTTTACGCCTTCGGCGGCGGATTCGGTGGCAATCATGATTTTTGCCTGATTTTTAAAGGCATCAATCAGTGCGGTACGTTTGTCCACAGCGGGCGAGCCGGTGTGGTGCGGGCTGCCCGCGTTTTTATCCAGCCACGCCTTATAACGCCGTTGGCTGTCGGGATGTTTGTTGCTGCCGGAAAACAGTACGATTTGCCCTTCGTAACCGTTTTTTTCCAAAAATTCAAACAGGTATTCTTGGGTGCGTACCGATTCGGTAAAAATCACAGCCTTGTCCGCCGCACCTGTTTCCTGCATTTTTTGCAAACCGGTTTTCAAGGCTTGCAGCAGTGCTTGAGCTTTGCTGTCATGCGTTAGGGTACGGGCATGTTTGATGAAGCCGTCCATTTCAGCGATTTCCGCCGCCAGCAGTTTGAAGTCTATGTGTTCTGCATTGCCGTCGTTTTCGTCATCATCAAACGCTTCCCAGTCTTCCAAATCTTCGCCCAAGGCGACAAATAGGCTTTCAGATGGTCTTTGAGCCGTTTTTTGCATTGTATCCAGCCTTTGTCGGATAACGCCCAGTGTCCCGGAAAGGGCGGGTGTGGAAGATGCTAAAAGTTTGCGCAGTACCAATCCTGTCAAATGCCTTTGCCGTTTAGGCAGGGCGTAGGATTCACCTTTGGCCAAAAAATCGGAAACCGCTATGTAAAGCGCGTATTCGTCGTCGTTCAGGCGGTAATTTTGCGTGATGGTGTGGCGGTGGGTGTATCGGATATATTCCAACACATCCTTACGGAGCGTGCGTTTCACATAAGGCGATAAGCGTGTCCGCAATTCGTCCGTATCGCCACGATTGATAAAACACTTTTGAAATTCTTTTTTGCTGCCGAACAAATGTTCGTCCAGAAAAAGCGACAAGCCGTAAAATTCCATCAGTGAGTTTTGCAGTGGGGTAGCGGAAAGCAGTAGTTTTTGACTGCCTGCAAACGCATTTAAAAGCGTTTGCGTCTGCTTACTACCGCTTTTATAGACATTGCGTAATTTGTGCGCTTCGTCAAACACCACTAAATTCCAGCCGGCGGCATTGATTTCAGCGGCACATTTGGCGGCAAACTCATAGGAAACCACCAAAACCTGCCTGCCCGCTTGCGAAGTCAGAAAATCGGTCAGACTGCGGTTTTGCTGCTTTAAAACTACTTTATCCAGCACCAAAGACGGCAACGAAAACTTTTCCCGCAATTCCGCCTGCCATTGCTTTCTCAACGCGGCGGGGCAGACTACTAACAGGCGGCGTTTGCGTTCCGCCCAAAGTTGGCACAACACCAAACCCGCTTCTATGGTTTTGCCCAAACCTACTTCGTCCGCCAGCAACACGCCTTCACGCAAAGGGTTTTCCAAAGCAAACAATGCGGCATCGATTTGGTGCGGCTGCAAATCTACCTGTGCTTCAAACAAAGCCTGCGATAGGCGCTCGTCGCCGCTTTTTTGGCATAAAAGCTGGTGCGCGTAATATTTGGCCTGATGCGGTGTGATGTTCATGCCTTATCCCCGTTTAAAATCATGTCGAACATGGTTTGCAGATAATTTTTGTCTTCCATAAACAGGATATGTTTTTCGCGGAACTCGTCTTCGGTTTTGTCGAACACGGCTGCCGCACCGTCGTCTAGCAAGCCCTTATACGGCGTAACGGACAAAATAAAACTGTTCAACGTCAAATCTTGCAGATTCAAAGACTGTTCCAACTTTTTCACTTCATCCATCAAACCGAATTTCGGATGTTCCCACGTCATGTGGCGTATGCCTTTGGGGTCGATGAAGGTCAGCCATTGCCTGCCGCTTTCCCTGTCCGCCAGCCACAACAAAAAATCGGGATAGAAATTGCCCGCCAGCGCAAAACCTAAGCCCTTGGCTTTGTTTGCCGCGTTTCTTAGGAGATACAAATCCTTGTCCCCCGTCCATTCTTTCAGACGACCTTTTTCCCCCGCCGCCTTTTGCAAATCCTTCACAAACTGAATTTCGCTCTCTTCATTCATGGACAGCGGCTTCATGGTAAAGGGCAAAGCCTCTTTGTTTTCCAACACCATAATCGGGTAAAACAGATGCGGGTCAAAGCAGATGGCTTCCACATTCGGCGCAGCCCAGCCCACCATCTTAGCCAATTCGCCCGATTCCACGCGGCGTTTCAAATCGTTCAATTTGGCTTCGTAGCCGCCGCTGTCTCCTGTTTTGTTGATGGAGAACAGATAGCTGTCGAGCATGGAACCGTTTTTTTCGTCCACGATTTTCTCGCGGTAAAACTGCCCTTCGTAGGCGGCTTTGAGCGACTTGTAAAACGCATCGGCATAGTCCAGCAGCAATTCGATCAAAAGACCTTCCTGCTTTTTCACGTCGGCAAAGGATTGCACTGCCAATTCGGATGACGGGATATAGAGTTTGTACCAGCCGGTTGTTTCGGCAAAAGTTTTCAGACGGCCTTTGTCCAAACGAAGATTGTTCCAAGACTGTAAAAGCTTGTGCTGCTGCAATTTCAGGTAAATCCTGTCCCAGTCGAACAGTTCAAACAGATTGCTGTTCAGCGCAACCGTCTGTTTCTGCCTGTCTTTGGATTGGGCAATCTGATTGCCCTTGCTGGCAAGTGCCTGAATGCGCGGATAACAGTCCAACACGGCAAAAGGCGGCTTGATTTTGCCCTGCCATTGTTTGGGAATGTCGAACAAATCCACATTCATGCTGCGCTTGAAACTTTTTTGGCGGTTGCCCTTGTACTCGTCGTCCAAGGCCAGTGTCCGCAATTTCACGCCCTGCGGCAGATTGGGCTGAACTTTAAAGTCCAGCGTGATGATATCTTCGGTATCCACGCCTTCTTCCGCCAGATATTCGCGGAACTTTTCCATATAGTCGGCGTTGATGCCGAAAATATTGAGCGTTTCCAGTTTTTCCAGATGCATGCCGTGCGGACGTTCGCCCGGCAGGCTGCGTTTGAGCGAATAGCCCTGTCCCTTGAGGCGCACGCCGCGACCGAAAAGCTGGATAATCTGGCTGCCTTCGCTTTTGCCCATGTTCAAAAGCCCCATGGTGGAAACGCGCCAGCTCGACCAGCCTTCGGTAAATTTTTTCGAGCCGATCAAGAAATTGATATTGCCCGAAGGCGTATTGATCGTATCAAACAGGCTACCTGAAAATTCATCGCCCGAAGTATCGAATTCATCGCGATAGTTTTCGCCCGATTTGGCAAAATCCGCCGCATTGCCGATATTGATGACGCCGAACGCGGAGAAACCGCCGACCGACAGCGACAATTCGCCCTCCGCCTTTTTAAGCTGCTTGAGCTGTAAGCGTCCGCTGCTTTCGGCATTGAACACCAAACGCAGAATATCGTCGTACAAAGCCGCCGAATTACCTGCAAAATCCATCAAGGGCGCAAAGCGGCGCAGGAAGATATTGTTGTCTTTATCATCCAAAAGCCTTGCCTTGTCCGACACCAAATCCGCCAGATAGCCTTCCACTTTTTCCCGCTCGTTCAGGAAAAACGCCAAAAACGACAACACATGGAACACGTCCGATTTTTCCGTTTTCTGTTCGGAGGTTTCGCTGCTACCCGTTTTGTCGGCCACGCTTTTCCCGACAAAAATCATCAAAGGCTTTTCGATGTTCCAAGTTTTCAGACGGCCTTTATGCTTCTGATACAGATACATCTGCTGGTAAAACGACAGCAGGCAGGCGGTGAAATACAGCTTTTCGTGTTCGGCGAAATACGCGCCTTTTTTCAGGTTCAGAATCAGGCTTTCCTTGCCGTAGCCGTCGGCGTAGAAATATTTGTAGGAATAGTCGAACAAAATGGATTTGGCGTATTTTTTGCGCAAGGCATTCTTTTTGCCCGCCACCGCCTGCCCCAAAGTTGCCGAATATTCAAAGGAAAAGCCGCCTTTGGTTAAGGCTTCGCGCCGTTTCAGCCATGCGCCGTCGGTCGCACTCGAGCCACTGTGTCCCTCATCCACCAAAACCAGATTACTGCCCGCAAAGGCTTCTACCGCCACGGTTTTTTCACCCGATTTGTCGCCCAGCTTGTTGATGTCGATGACTTCCACTTTGATGCCCAAACTGTTGGCATCAAAATCCAAAGAAGGCTGGTGCGACGTACTGTTTTTATCGAACAGGGCCGCGCCGAAACCCGACAAAGCCAAATCCGCGACGTGTTGCCTGCTCAAGCCTTCCCGCGGGGTCAAGACGATGATTTTGTCAGGTTTTTTGTCCGCATATTCCAAATACTGCAGAATATTGACGTGCATTAACAGTGTCTTGCCGCTGCCCGTGGCGTTCCAAAAGGCGGTCATATTCAAATCTTCCGCCTGATAGGGCACGAACTTTTCCGCCGCCTTACCCGTTTCGGTTCGATATTGTTCAAGCTGTTCGTTCAACGCCTCCAGCAGCGCATCGCGACGGTTGAAATACCAATCCAGATAAATCTCGGTAAAAATCAGCGACAGATATTGGAAATATTTGAGTTTCAATTCCTGATGGTAGATTTTATTGCGCTTTTGCGTGATTTGCCGCCAATGGCGCAACACGTTCAAATCGTAGCGGCGCAAATCGTTTTCCGACAAGGCAGAGCCTTCGCCGAAAAACAAAACGCCCGTCAGTTGGTGGAAGAAGCCGCTTTGTTCATCTTTAGCTTCGCCCTCGTATTCATCGCCGCCCATCTGCGCCTTGAGTGTTGCCAAATCTTTTTTGTGGAACAGCGAGAGCAGCCAGCGGTTTAAAATCAGATGGTCGTGGAAAGTCAGTTTTTTCGCCATTATTGCGCCTCCCCAAACATCAACGCCATAAACTCGCTTTCAATCTGGCGGATTTTCAGACGGCCTGTAACACCGTTTTCGTTTTCCCACACCGTGGCGATGTTGTGGTCGCCGTTGATATACACCGTGCCGTATTCCGAATCTTGCGGGTTGATTTTCAGACGGCTTAACAGCGCATCCAAACCTTCGTGTCCTACCTTTTCGCAATCGCGCCAAAGCACCAGCGCAGTTTCGCCGTCTGGTAGCGTGCCTTCCACGGCCAAATAGCCATCTTTTTCAATGCGGTCTTTGACGGCATGGACGCGCAGGCCCAGCAGGTAATTAAACGTTTCCACCAAGTCGATGTCCATCCGTTCTGTTGCGCCTGCCGAATTCGTGGCGATGTCCATCTGATAATTGAAAGGCCGTCTGAAAACATCGGTATTGAGCAGCGAATCGCGGCTTTGGTCAGCCAGCATATAGCGCAAGAGATAATCTTCTTTCACGCCGTCATTTAACTGATTGAACAAATCATCGTTGTCTTTTAACACCAGGTTGTTCAACGTGTCTTCGTAGCTTTCCAGCTTTAAGATTTTGACGATTTGCGGCACGCCGTGCAGGCTGCTTTCTTTATCGGCTTGTGGCTTGCCGTCTTTCCAATTTTCGGCATAAACCACTTTTTGCACGCGCGGTTTCAACACCGTGTCGAAATATTCGCCCTGTTCGACCAGGATGTATTTGCGCCTGCCGCCGTCTTCGCGGTTCAGGTTGATAACGGCGTGGGCGGTTGTGCCACTGCCGGCGAAGTAGTCTAGGATTAGGCTATCTTTTAAGTTTGAACATGCCCTAATTACATCTTCAACTAAGCCTTTGGCTTTTGGAAAATCAAAATCTTTATTTGAAAATAAAGCTTTTAATTCTGATGCACCATAATTTGCTGAAGCATACTCCCCTTTTTCCCACCATGTGGTGGGCATAGCTTCTGCGTCCATTCTAGTTTTAAAATCAATTGAAATTTCATTTCCATTCCTTCTTACACGATATTCACTTAGTTCATCCTGAACCCTTTTATGTCCACGCTGCCAGTTTTTTTCAATTGCTGTTCCATCTTGATACTTAATTGGAAAAATGAGTTTTTCAGTTGGCTTTATTTCATTTAAAACGATGTACTCTTGCTTGCTTTCAGACCATTCCAAATCAGGAATTTTGATAGTATTTTGTTCAGTTACTATGATTGGGTAGAAAAGTTTTGGTCTATCTGCCCTTAAATCATTATTTCCCGCACGAATAAAATTCATCCATGAATATCTACCTTGTTCATCTTCTAATGGGTATCTTGCTGCTTTACTGGTATTAAAACCAATTGAATACGGAATAGTGCTTTCAGAGACTCCATAAAATAAAGCATATTCATGGACAGGTGAGAATTTACCTTTTGTTTTTCTACTTTGTGGATTTACTTTTACGACAGCGTTACCTATTTCTTTAGGAAAAATTCTTTTCATAATTAATTTGAGATATGGCATTTCTTCGTCGTCAATAGCTATGCTAAGTAATGAATTTTCTGCCATCAAATTTTTGGATAGATGTACACGATTCTCCATTAAGGTAAGCCATGATGAATTCTTGTAGCTATTTTTATAAATTATTGCTGAAGCATCCGTGTTATACGGCGGATCAATATAAATACATTTCACCTGTCCGCGATAACGCGCCTGCAACAGGTTCAGGGCTTGGAAATTGTCGGAGTGGATGAGCAGACCGTCTGTGGCTTCATCTAAATCATGGTCGTTGGAGAGGGCGGCAAGGAGCGCGGTTTGAAAGGAAGCAGGGAAAAGGAATGTATCAACCGTCAGATAAGGATTTGATTCGGTAAAGGAATCCGGATTTTCATCGGGGGGGGGTAAATCATTGATTGCAAAAAGATTTTGCCATGCTTCGCGCTGTTTGGCATTGGCAAACACGGTTTTTAGCATTTCTTGGGGAATATGGTTCAGCGTGATGAGCCAGTGGCTTTTGGCAACGAATTTCTTTTTCAGCCACAGCTTTTTCTGAAAATCTTCCAGTTGGGCGAGGAAATCGATGATTTCGCGGGCGATGGCGCGCAGTGTTTGGATTTGGTGCAGGCTGCCTTCGATGTTGGCGAAGGTGGGCGCGTCTTGGATGTTGTCCAAGTCCATCACTTCGTTTTTGATGTAAAAATCCAATTCGCGGCACAAAAAGCCGCCCAAGTCTTTGTGGATGAAATAATCGGCGGTGTTTTTGGCGGTGTAGTCGGCAAGGTGCTTTTCCAACAGCGTGCGGTTTGGGTTTTTCTCGGTCGGTGCAGGCTGCCAAACGGCCTGCCAATCTTCGCCGATTAGGGCTTTGAGCGCGGCGATGGTGTTTTCGTTGGCTTTTTCCTGCGGCTTCTTCTCGCCTTTGGGCGCAACGATGTATTCGAAGCGGATTTCCAGCGTTTTGCCGCCCAAAGCGTCTGAAATTTCGCGGACGGGATAAACCGCTTCTTCGTAAAGGTCGCCGTTGTCGTCTTCTTTTTCAATCACGCGCTCTTGTACCAGTGCAAATACGCGGGCGGCATCGTTGTCTTTGCGGTTGTCTTTGGCGGTGTCGGCTGCGGTCAGGCGGAAAAATACTTCGCGGCCGTCTGAAAGTTTGAAGCGGTAGTTGCTAAAGTTTTCGCCCGATTTGGTGTAATACTGGTCTTTGTTCGCCCAGTGCAGCAGTACTTCTTCGCCGCTGTACGGTACGGAGTAGGTATCGCCCTTGTAGCGGCGTTGGCTGATGAAGTCGCCTTCTTCGTAGTAGCGCGAAAAGAAAGTGAGCAGATGGCTGTAAACCACTGCTTCACTTGTCACGCTACCTTTTTGAGCGGAAGTAATTTTGTCTTTTAATTCCTGAATTTTGGGGAGATTGTCTGGATTTTCACCTAAAGCAGCAGCGGCTTTTTCAGCTTCAGCCAGCTCTTTCTGCCAACTATTAATTTGTGTTTGGCTGGATGTGGAAAATGCGGCTTGTATTTTTGCAGGGAGCCTATTTTGCAGATAATCACCAATTTCTTTAGAACGGCTATTTAAAATTCGGTAAATGCCGAAATCAAGATCAGCACGGTCGATTTGGAAGATTTCTTTTAATTTTGCAATCAGATCGGTTTGGTAAGACATAATACACTCCGCAATAATTGAGATGAATTATTCATTCTAATAAAATAAACAAAAATTTACAATTAAAAGGCTAATTGAAGGGTAAGGATTAAATTCCATTTGAACAAAATGGAATTTCTAGGTAATAACTCAAATTTTTTGTTGATATTTCTTTGATTTGTCAATTATAATGGCGGACTTGGTACATCCG
>ERZ773027.2096-NODE-2096-length-10001-cov-7.804042_pt1 | contig 10001 bp, 11 predicted proteins | sample MGYA00511032_ERZ773027 | MGnify/ENA primary metagenome ERZ773027 (study PRJEB29015, sample SAMEA2738138) | human oral metagenome | biome: human oral; feature: human-associated habitat; material: saliva | place: China | collected 2190 ... | reverse complement strand
TTTTCAAATACGCCTCTTGCGACATTTTTATGCTTCGCAAGGGGCGTTTTCCTGCTTTTTTCTTCGCTTTTCTCGCTATGAATGAGTAACTTTGCAGGAAAAAAGTTATATGCCAATGTTACTAAGGACGGATGTGCAAAATGGTTTTTTGAATTTATTTTCTAAAATAATGGAAAACGAACCGTTATGGAATGGGAACAAACTAAATCTCTTTGCTCTCAAAATAACCAACAACTGCTTTTCTTACGAAACTCTTACAGAAGAATTGGGGAATATTCTTACTACGTATGCTCTTTCTCGTAGTACATATGATGAGTTGTGTTCCCAAAAGAAATATGCCTCATTAGTCAAGAAAGCAAAAGAAAAATTAAGAAAAGCAGAAAACAATGATGGGGAGCTTGGCGAAATCTTGTTGTATTGTATGTTGGAATCACATTTAAATGCTCCTAAGCTATTAACGAAATTAGAACTAAAGACGGCTGCAAATAATTATGTAAATGGAGCAGATGGAGTGCATCTTCTGAAAATAGATGATTCAACATATCAATTTGTTTTTGGTGAATCGAAGTTGAATTCCGACCTACGAACAGGAATCTATGAGGCGTTTAAATCAATTAATACCTTATTAGAGAATAGTTTAAACAAACTACGGTATGAAATCAGTTTGGTAAATAGTAATATATTAAAAGAAACTGCAACCGAAGAATCTGTTATTCTAAAGAAGTTGTTAATTCCTACAGAAAATGACGAAGACCTGAACATAGACCATTCTTTCGGCATTTTTCTTGGGTTTGACATTCCAATCTCGGAAGAGGAACGGAAAATGAAAAACTCCGATTTTCGAACTTTAATGAATGGTAAGATAGAAAAGGCTGTCAGGGACGTATTAACAACGCTCAATGAACAAATCAAAAAAAGAGAGTTTGTTGGCTATAGCTTTTACATCTATATTATTCCTTTTTCGGAATTAGGTATTACCAGAAAGAAAATCATAGAAAATCTTAAAACAATGTGAGTATGATATTAGCTGATGAAATCGCATTAGAGATATTATCAAACCAGTATTTCCTTAAACTCTTTAGGGTTTGTATTGAACGCTCTATTTGTCATACATTAAGTATTGATAATCAAGATTTATATTCGGAAAAAGAGTTTAAGGATTTACTTCGTTTTGCAGATCTATTGTCAATCTCCTCAGTATCAGAAGCGAGGAACTATGCGTACAGAATAATAACATATCTCAATCCATATTTCCAGCAAGACCCGTACTACTGCACTATATCTAAAGCGGTCTATTACAATCTAGGAAATTTCCCGGCAGTCTCTTATTTGGAAAAAGAGAACAATAATCAATCGGAGTTACCATTTGATAGATCAGTTGAATTAGAAGCAAAAAAGATCATTCAAGAAGTTCCTGAATCGGAAGGTATATTTTTTACAGATACGCAGTATAAACTATTTTCCGAATTAAGTTGTGCTCGCGAATTTAGTTTTTCGGGACCAACGTCTATGGGAAAATCATTTATTATCAAAGCCTTTATCCGCAAAATTATACAAAACAAACCACCGGAAAATTTGGTGGTTCTTGTGCCTACAAGAGCTCTAATCAATCAATTTGCTTTGGAGCTGAAAAAAAACTTGGGAACATTACTTGAACAATACAAATATAGAATTGCCACCAACTCTAACATATCTGAATTCTCCACAGAAGAAACCATCAATTATATATTGGTGTTAACGCCTGAAAGGTTAATTAGCTATATCTCTCAGGAAAATCCTCCTATTGGATTTCTTTTTGTTGATGAAGCCCACAAGATTGCTCAAAATGAGGATTCACGAAGTATCACAACTTATACATCCATAGAGAAAACACTTAAAAAGCATCCGAATATAAAGTTGTATTTTTCTTCTCCGAATGTTTCTAATCCAGAAGTGTTTCTTAAAATATTCCGCAATACTCAGGGGAAAAACCATTTCAAAACAGATGAAACTCCTGTTGCTCAAAATTTATATTTTGCTGACTTAGAAAATGGAGAGTTTTCTTATTTCTCTAATAACGAACTTGTTAAAATAAAAAATCCCTTACCTAAGAATGCAAAAACAATTAATGACATTTTAGCACATCTTGGAAAACGGAGTAATCTTGTTTACTGCAATACCAGATCAAGAACCATTGATTATGCAAAATCTTTTGCTGATACAATAAATTTAGAAAGGGGGAATAAATCCTTGAACAAAGCCTCTCGAATTATCAGAGAATATATTCACCCCGATTATTATTTAGCTGAGATTATAAAAAAAGGTGTTGCCTATCATTTTGGCAATATGCCGCAATTAATAAGAAATATCGTTGAGAATTTGTATCAAGAAGGGAATATTAGGTTTGTCTTTTGTACATCGACCTTGTTAGAAGGGGTAAATATGCCTACTCAAAATCTTTTTATTCTTAACAACAAGAAGTCTACAAAAACATTAAAGCCGATTGATTTTTGGAATTTGGCGGGCAGAGCTGGGCGACTATCTAAAGAGCTGCAAGGAAACGTATTTTGTGTGAAGCATTCGGATTGCTCTTGGGATGATACTTCTTTTTTTGACAAGAAAGAAATTGAGCTTGTTCCATCTGTTTTTTCTCGTATCAATCATAATCTAAGGAAAATTGAAACTTTAATCAATGGGGGTGAAGTTAAATCTGGTTCAGAAGAAGAAAAAAACATTTTGAGATATATAGCTAATATAATATGTATTGATACTTTAGAACCCAAAACAGGATACCATAGTCCAATCATTAACGAGTTAATTAGAAAAAACAAGAGTAGCATTATAGAGTTGGCGAAGTCTAAAGCATCAAAATTAGAAACACCATATTCGATACTAAACTCTAATGAATCAATCGGATTGGATGCTCAAGATGCTGCCTATAAACGGTTGAAATATTTACATGCCCAAAAGACTTCTATAACTCTGCCTAAACTGGTTAATTACGAATCTTGCAAAAACACCTTGTTGTCACTCCATAAACTTTATAACTGGGAACTGACAAACAAGCATTTGTCTGACAAAAACAGTTTGAAATACTATGCAATGTTAATGAATAAATGGATTAATGACGAAAGCCTAAATCAAATTATTTCAGGATCAGTTGATTATTATTCAGAAAGTCAGAAAGCTTTAAAGGTATCGTATAACAAGTATGAGGCGTTTAATAAATCAAATAAAATGCATGTAAACATTCTGATAGGCAATATCATCAATGATATAGAGCATATCCTTAGATTTCAATTTGAGAAATATTTCAATCATTATTATTTAATGGTAAAAAATTTGTTAGGGGAAGAAAAAGCAGGAGAAAACTGGGCTACTTTGTTAGAATACGGGACACAAAACCGAATAATGATTGCTATACAAAATATGGGATTATCCAGACATACCACCAATAAGATAAATAAGGAAGGAAAAGGAGCATTGACAATAGAGAATGGAAAACTTAAAGGTATAAATAAAGCCTTTTTATTGGCAAAATTTACTCCCGGAACGTTAGAATATGATGAGGTGAAAAATTTACTGTAAATTATCTGTATCTAATTTATATCATGAAAGTTATTCTTGACACAAATATTATTTTTAGTGATTTCCACCTCAAAGGCGCGAGAATTAAAAATCTATGTGAATCTGTAAAGTCAACTGGAGATACTGTTCATATCCCTGAGGTAGTAGTTGACGAGTCAATAAATAAATATAGGGAAAAAACACGAGAATGTAAATTAAAAATAGATAGAGGCATATCCGATTTTAAAAGACTGACAGGAAAAGACGTTGAAGATAATCCCATTTCTGATGAATTTATTTTAAAAGAATCCGAAAAATATGCGAGAAGTTTCAAGAAACAACTACAAGAATTGGGGATAAAAATAATACCATATCCTTCAATTTCACATCAAGAACTTGTAAAACGAGATTTAGCTCGAAAAAAACCATTTCAAGAAACGGGAAAAGGTTATCGAGATGCCTTAATCTGGGAAAGCGTTAAAAGTATCTGCGAAAAATCGTTGTCTTTATTTGAAAATCCAAAAATCATTTTCGTAAATAAAAATCATAAAGATTTTTGCGAAGAAGGTCTCCTTCATCCTGATTTAAAAGAAGATTTAGTAAACAATGGAATAAATGAAGATTATGTAAGGGTAATTGAAGATATAGATATATTTATCAAGGAGTACATCAAGCCAAAACAGAAAATCTTGAAAAATATACAGGAAGAGTTGAATGCTAATAAACAGTATAACGGAATATACTTAAATACAGAAATAAACAATAGAATCACTGAGTTTTTATTACATCGTGAATTTGACTATGAAGAAAGTCCTTTTAGACAAGAATTTGAGAATCCGTCCGTTGTCGGTATTAATGAGCCGTCATTTACAGTAATGGAAGTTAGACAAATATCAGAAGAAGAATTTCTTGTTGAAGTTAAAATTGATGTGGATTGTGAATTTAATTTCTTCATTTTTAAGAATGATGCAATGTGTATGGATGAAGATGAATTGCCGTACATATGGGATAGCGATTGGAATAAGCATTATATGGCCGCTTCAAAAACAATTCCTATTAAGTTAAAGGTAACTTTAATTGTGAACTCTTCCTTTGAAGCTATTCTCTCAGATGATATAGAAATAATTCACAATCATTAACAGCTCTTATCTTATTATATCGAGCCGTTTCTGTCAAAAGTAACGAGGTGTTTTTTTCGGGGTTTCTTTGCTCCTTTCTTTGTCCGCCCGAAGCTCACGAAAGAAAGGAGCTGTCGGCAAATCTGCCGATCGCATTACTCTGTCTGTTCTTCTTGAATGGTTATTTGTCCCGTCTTTACATCGGGGTGAGTGGAGAAAGCCCAATTCACCTCCTCATCGGGCAGAGTGCTGTGAATGTTTCCACCCATTACCAATCCACAATTTTTCCGAACTTTCTGCCGTGCTTCCTCCTTGCTTTCGGCAACCACTTCAAACACTCCCTCGAAAATGTACTGTGTCCGTACTCTGTAAACTCTCTTCTTCATATTCTCAAAACTCAACCTTTAATAATCTGTGTTCCATCGGCTCACCATTGGATAACCTGCGGTGGGTAAGCCAAAAATGATGTGTGCCGTAACCATAGGCAAAGAACTTGTCAAGTTCCGTTTCTTCAGCTATCCGCTTGACGGCTGCCCTCAGTTCCTCTTCATTGGCGGATAAGGTAATGGCATTGATTACCCTTACAAGGATATGGGGTATCTCGTCCGCCCAGTTGCATACGATGCTTTCTATTTCTGCTTTCATATCTGTGATGTTTTGGTGATTGTTGCTTATGCTGTCGCTCTCATTCTCTGCCTTATCAATTTGCGGTTGGCATTGACAAGGCTCACTATCTGCTCGTGATACTCCGTGTTCTTGTTGCACAGGCCACGACTTTGCACGACTTTGAGTGTGTCCAAACTAAATTCAATCGTTTCTATTCGTCTGCCCTCAATGGTCGCCGAAAGTATCAGTGAGTTCTCTTTAAGATAGTAGGCATTGTCGAACACACAATGGTGCATTGCCACACCCTCATCCAAATGTTCCTGCACGCTCTCCAAAACGTGGACTTGGATTGTGCCGTCCGTGAAACGGATACCGAAGAATTTTGATTTGAGTTCGTGAAAACGTTTCTCGTCCTCCATTGCCTTTTTGCGTCTCTTCTCCTTTTCTTCCCTTTCCCTTTGTCTGCGGAGTTCGTGTTGTCTGCGGTCGTGTTCCCTATGCAGGTCGGTGGGGCAAACATACTTCGGACTGTGTATGTCCTTGCCCAATCTGCGGAGCATATCCACATAGTCGCACCATATTGAAATGTCCTCTATGTCATAGCCGTTGCGAGTGGCGACTTTATAGGATTGCCAACAAGCGTCAAATGCCCTCGAATTGTCAAGAAAGTATTTCAGATGCTCGGTTCTACCTGCTTTAATCAATGTTTCCGCACGGCTGTCGGACAATAGGGCTGGAATGAGAACAGTTGGTGCGATGTCGTGAAAATCATTCTTAAATCCATTCCTGCGGAGTGCTTCCGTTGCCTTGAACTTCGGATATATCGGAGAGTACGATATATGGCGGTAGGCTTCGTTGTCGTTTCTCACTGCCATAGGCGAGCAATAGGAAAAGGTGTCGATGTATTTGCCCAATACTCTCTGAACGGCAACAATCGTTTTTCTTCCTTGTGCGTTCCACCAATATTGACCAATTTCAACAACGCAGGACGTTGCTTTGCATCCTTTCTCCATTTCTGCGGAGAGGAGGAACATTCTTAGTACTTGGTATTCTCCACAAGTGGTAAGTATCGTAAAGTATTGTTTCTGCCTTATCTTGCGTTCAAAGGTTTCCCTGACCTGCAACCTTGCCCTGCAATGAGGGCAGGTGCAAGTGTCCGTTGGTTTTACCATTGTCCAACTATGCCCACAATCCATACACGTTGTGCGACCTTTGGGCAGTCGATAGGCGAAGTGGTCTATGCACTCACGGAATGCCCACTTACATTGTGTCTTGCTTATCGGTCGCAGTTTTTTGCTCTCGGCAAGTACTGCCTTCTCAAATCTGTTTCTCGGTTTCATAATCTGTCCTCCTTAATCAGTTGTTACGAAATACATAGCCGTCCTTATACCAAAAGTCCGTGTCGAAAAGGTCATCGGCATATTTGGAGAAGTCGAAGTAACTCAATGCAAAATCGGATAATTCATTCTCCATTTTCGCAAGTTCCTCCGCAAAATCTTCCTTGCTTGCATAATTTCCGATGTAGTCGGATTGGAAAGATTTTACAAGGCTGTATGCGTCTTGTGTGAGTTGGGCGTTGTTGCCGTCTGCCCACACCCAAAAGGCTTCTTTCTCTGTGTCGTTCAGTCTGTCCAACTCGTCCCGAAGTTCAAAGAAGGTTTCCTCCAAATGGCTCTCGGCTATCAGACCATCGGGGATTTCCTCCCACGCTTGGAACATATATTCGGGTTCTTCCTCGTCCTCGTGTATCTCGGCACAACGCTCCATAAAGCCGTCCAAATCGTAGAAGTCCGAAAGTTCCACCCATTCGCCCTGCAATGAGCCGTTGTTGTACTTGGCATAAGTGCCTACATAGATGCGTGCTTCGTTCAAATCCTTTGCTTCCATTTTTCTTTTGTTGTTCAAGGGTTAAAACTCGAATAATGAAGGTTGTGCTATCTGCTGTTCCACCTGCTTCTCCGCTTTTGGTTTCTTGGCGGTCAGTTTGCGGTATTCCTCTGCTTGGTATCGCTCGATAGCCTTTTTCCGTGCTTCTGCTTTTTCCTCCTCTGTAAGTTCGATAGTATGGTTTACCACGACTTGGCAGTTGATGGACTTGCCCACCTCGATGTTATCCTCATCGTAGTAGTGAACGGCAAGGGAATATACCTCCTCATCGGACAGACCTGCACACCCCATTCTTTGGACTTCCGTCAAGATGTAGGTAATGCACTCGTCTATGTTCTTGTTCTCCTTGCGGAAATTCTCCGCAAAGAGTTCATCGTATGATGCTCTCGTTTCCAAATAGTTTTGGATAACGTCCTTGAAATGTTCTGTACCTTTCATTGTCTTTGATGTTTTAATCAGTTGAATAATGTTCCGTCGGATAGAAATTCGTAGTTGTTGGCTTCGCAACTCTCGGCAAAGGCTTCTTCGCTGAGTTGATATTCCATATCGTCCCTGCAAGCCTTGAAAAAGCCGTTTAAGCACTTGTTCATAAGTTCGTAAAGGGTGGTGTTGTCGGGGGCTTTCAGAAAGTCGTATATAGGCTGTAATATCTCATAGTCCATATAATAGCCCGTCAAAACACAATCATTGGTGACGAATACACGGCTCTTGCGCTTTGTCTTGTAATTGTGCCCCCAAATGGTTTTGGGTATATACAAGTCGTTCCAATAGTTATTGACAAGGTATTTCAGAAGTCTAACCCCTTTCAAATTATCTTCTTCCTCTCTGTAATGAGAAGTGAAACGATACCAATAGGAATAATCATCGTATGACCATCTGTCCACCTTGATATTGAATATCTGTTCAAAGGCTTGCAATGTCTTTCGGTTTTCCTCGTCCCAACCATAGTTGAAATGTTCCGCCCAATGGCTGTGTGCCTTTGCTTGTGCCTCTTTGGTCAGTTCGTGGAGGTTATATACCTCGTATGTTCTTATTTCCGTTCTCATATTCGTTTGGTGTTATCGGGTTGTATTATTGATGATGTCTTCTCCATTGTCCGCAAAGACCTCGATAGTAGGTTTCCCTCCGTTTTCCTCTACGGATAGGCTTTCGGAGGTGTCATATAATGTTTCTCCGTCTGTGATGATGACTTTCTCGTTGTCCTCAAAACAGAGAACGTCCTCACCTTGCCACGACTTGACAAGAGCAACGGCTTCCTCGTAATTCTCGGCTGTTACTTCAAAGTGGGTGCGTTCCCAACAAGTAACCTTTCTGTCTTGGTAAAATCTGAATGCTTCCATTGTTCCTATTTTTAGATGGTTGTCAAAATGATTTCTTGGATATAAATAGGTTCAACTTCTGAAAAGAGATAGAGTATAAACTCCTTTTTGTCTTTCCGATTGAGTTCCTTGTATAGTTCCCAAAAGGCGGATATATTTCCATTGAGGTAAACCGATACCATATACTCGAAGATGTTATCTACCTCGTAGTATCTGCATTGCTGTGCGATTGTCTTGCTTCTTCCTTTCATATATCTGTCTGTTTAAGAAATGAGTAACCAAAGTATTGCCCCGATGATGAGGGCATAAGTCAGAATGTACATTGCGATAGCCAAAGCGATGGTAAGGAGTAGCCGAATGAGGAATTTCCCTGCACATATCCCTACCAGCCAAAGCCAGACGCTTCCGCCACAAAGGAGAGAGCCTGCGAGTGCAAGAGCCACCCAAATTGATATTTTGTATCTCAGTTTCATCTTGTCTGATTTTTTTGATTTTATGCGGATTCCAGAGGTGAGGGAGTTGAGTTTCAACTTTTTCTTTTTCCCTGCTTCTCGCATATCCGACATTTTTTTTATGCGTCTTTCCGTCGGGTCGGTCGTTTTCGTTTCAGTGGCGTAAAAAGGTAGGGCTTAGGACAAACAAGGTTTTACGGCGAGAATACTACCTGCAATGAAATGGAAGTGTGGAGATTGTCGTCTAAACGGCTTGCCGCCCCGACCTTTTTTGTCCGTGAAAGCCCGGAACTACCTTTGCCGCTGACAACGAACAACCGATCCCGATGCGAATACATAGAGTAGAATGTGGAGAGGAACACCGCAGAGGACAGAGCGAAAAAAATGAAAGGCAGTCTTCACAAGTAAGACTGCTACAACTATGAACAATAAGATGAAAAATAGAATCAGCTGTCTGAATAGAGAGCCGTCAGAAAAGAAAAACGGAGAAAGTTTCGTCTTTCTCCGTAGATAGTATTACCTTTGCAATAGGTTATTCGAGTTATGCAAAGCGTTGTATATCATTGCAGAAGATAGGTCGCTAAATCATTACTTATGGCATTTTACAACTTGCCAATCCGCTGATAATCAATTGTTTAAATACGAATGATGGATTTCCGATAAAAAACAAAAAAGATGATTTTATCACGAAAGAATCCGGAAAGATTTCACGGCAAAACATCCTGAGGCAATTAATGAAGAGTGGAGGAAACTACCCGACCATCCACTTTTTAAAGTCCGACGCGCGGTTTTTGCTCACGTAAAGGCGTTCCGGCATCTGCGCATCCAAAGAGACCAGCAAGCGACTGTCAAACCAAACGGTGATGTTCGTCACGCTCTCACGCGCAATAATGAATTGCTTGTTGGCACGGAAAAACATGTCGGGATTGAGGTGCTGCATCACGCTGTCGAGCGTTTTGGCATAGGGATAAACCTTGCCGTCTCTCAGATGCACTGTCGTATTGCTCTCGGTCGTATAAAAAAATGAGACGTCCGAGAGTGTAACCGGAACGAGCTTATCCTTCACAGGGATC
>ERZ773027.2092-NODE-2092-length-10023-cov-6.504213_pt1 | contig 10023 bp, 6 predicted proteins | sample MGYA00511032_ERZ773027 | MGnify/ENA primary metagenome ERZ773027 (study PRJEB29015, sample SAMEA2738138) | human oral metagenome | biome: human oral; feature: human-associated habitat; material: saliva | place: China | collected 2190 ... | reverse complement strand
AAAAAAGAAGAATTAAAAATAAAATTACAAAAAGCAGAAGAATTATTGAAAAATAGCAATGCTAAGCAAACTGATATAAAAACTTTAACTAAGGAACTAGAAATAGCGCTAGAAGAGTATAAAACAGTAGTACGTGATTTGAGATTAGACAAAACGTTATTAATAGATGAGATAATGAAAGCAACAAAAAAACTGGAAGTATTTAAAAACACAAATACTGCATTAAGTTCGTCTGAGGTTATGAATGAGTTTAATATTCGAAAAGATAAATTATTAAATGACTATAATAGTCTATTAAAAAAAGTAAAAAATGAGCTAGATACAATAGAAACTTATGATAAATTAGTGAAAGAAAAAGATAAGTTAGGTAATTTAGAAAAAGATATCGCATCAGCTTTATCTGTTTTGAATAAACAACAAAAAGATTATTATGAACCAATCGGTAAAATTTATGAAATATATGAAGGGGATACACCTAACGCGGAGTTGGTTATTGAAAAAAATAATTTACCGGTAAAAAGTATAATTTGGGAAAGAATCCCAGAAACTTCTAAATTCGGGACTAAAAAAGCAACAGTAAGGGTAGTGTATAGAGATGGTAGTTTTGATTTAGTGAATGTGAACATAGATATTAAAGCATTATATGGAGAGGTAACAACAAAAACGGAAGTAAAAACAATCCCATTGAAGGTAATTTATAAAGAAGATAATACAAAGAATATAGGATATGTTAATACGATAGCGGGAACTGAAGGACGAGTTGTAACCACTATAAAATCAAGATTAAATAAGAAAACAAATGTTTTAGAAGAGATAAGTAGAGAAACAGTAACAACTCAAGCTACTGATACAATAATAATAAGAGGGACTAAACCAAAAGTAGAAATTAAAAAACCTTCAAGTTTGATACGATTTGAAAAAAGATATAAGAATCACAAGGTAGTTGAAAAGCAGCAAAAGAATTATTCAAGAAAAAGAAGAAGATAGAGTGATAATTATATGACTTTGAATTAACGAGAGACATGAGAAACAATAGATATTCTTGAAAGTGTTTAATAAGGTTAAAGAAATAGCTAAAAATAGTAAAATAGCCGTCAGGATGATATCAATAACTGTAAAATAGATTATTAGATATACAAACGATTTATTGTCAGAGAAGGTAAAACTATGTTTTAATTAGAATACAACATAAAAGGAGCAAATAATTATGGTAAATATTTATGATAAAGCAAATGAATTTGAAAGAGCATTAAGAGAATCTGATGAGTATAAAGCATCATTAGCAGCGGCTGAGGGCTTATATGCAGACAATGAAGCTAAAGCTTTATATACAGAATTCGTGTCTAAACAAAAAGATTTAATAGAATCTGCTCAAGCTGGTAACGAACCTACAGAAGAAAAATTATCAGTATTTGAAGAAATTCAACAAAAGCTATTAGAAAATGCTAAATTCTTAGAGTTTGTACAAACTCAACAAAAACTACAATTTTTAATTGAAGACTTAAACAAAGTAATGTACAAGCCTTTAGATGAACTTTTCGAAAAATACGGAAACAAATAGAATAAGGTATAACGCGGAGGGGGTGACTCGACAAAATCGGTTTTGAGTCACGCCCTTCGTCTTATTAATTAAAAATCACCTAGATAAACTAATTTTCTAGGTGATTTTTTTATACATTTAACTTTTATTTATCTTTGTTTTCTTCAACATAATCTATTAATTCTAATGTAAGATCATATCTAAAGAATGGTGTTATTAGATAAATTCCTTTGAAGTGTTTTAAAGCAACATCAAGTAACTTTTTACTTTCTTCTAAAGCAATTTTTTGACAAAGTTCTTTGTCATCTTTTACTTCTTCTAATTTAGCTAAGAATTCTTCTGATAACTTGATACCAGGTACCTCATTGTGTAAGAATACAGCATTGTTGTAGCTAGTAATTGGCATTATACCAACGAAGAATGGAGTATCTGGATAATCAGCAGCAAATTCTGCTAATTGCTCAATTTTTTCAGCTTCAAAGACAGGTTGTGTAATAAAGTAATCAGTTCCTGCTTTAATTTTCTTATCAACTAGACGTTTTGTTTTACTTAAGTCGCGAACATTTGGATTATAAGCAGCAGCAACTGTGAAGTTTGTAGTCTTTTTCAGAGAAGCCCCGTTGTATCCAAGTCCTTCGTTAAGTTGTTTAATGAAAGGAATTAATTTAAGACTAGTCATATCGTAGACACTAGTAGCTCCAGGGAAGTCACCAAGTTTACTTGGATCTCCAGTAAGAGCAAGGACATTATTAATTCCAAGAAGATCAAATCCCATTAAACGAGATTGTAATCCGATAAGATTGTGATCACGACATGTTAAATGCAGAAGTGTAGGGGTAGAAATGTGCTCTTTAAGTAACGTAGCAGCAGCTAAATTACAAATTCGAGTGCTAGCTAAAGAGTTATCTGCTAAAGTTATAGCTTCTATATTCTTTTTATCTATTGCTTTTGCACCTTCTATAAATTTATCTACATTTAAATGTTTTGGAGGATCTAATTCGGCAATTATAGTTACTTGTTTTTTGACTTTATCAACAATTGTTGGTTCGTTATGAGCAACCCTTACAAGCTCTTCCTCGGCCGGTAAAGGTGTGATAATTTTTCTTTTAACAGGTTTAAGATCTTTAATTCCTTTTTTAATAGCACGAATATGCTCAGGAGTAGTTCCACAGCAACCGCCTATTAATCTTACACCTTCTTCTACAAGTAACTTAGCACTTTGTTCGAAGTAAGCTGAATTTTTTCTAAAACGGTATTCATTACCATTAATAGTTTGTGTTAACTGTAATAAGCTGGCATTAGGATAAGCTGACAGGTAGCTTTGTGCAAATAATGGAACTTGTTTTAAACTTTTTATCATATGATAAGGACCAAGATGGCAGTTTAAACCAACGATATCAGCACCTAAGTTAACAAGGGTACTTAGAGCATCAGTAACTTTTTCCCCATTTTGAGTTATACCTGCTTCTAATAATGAAATATTAGTAATAATAGGTAAGTCAGTTAATTTTCTAGCTTCAGTCAATACAGCACGAATTTCTTCTTGATCATAGTAAGTTTCAAAAAGTAATGCATCAACTTTATTAGTTGATAATAATACTTTAACTTGATCGATTGTTTCATTGACAATTGTTTCTAATGATAGTTCACATTCACGAAGTCCTCTAATAGCTCCAATAGTACCGAAAACAAAAGTGTTTTCTCCAGCAGCTTTACGAGCTATTTCAGCAGCGCGAATATTAATTTCTTCAAACTTGTTTTCATAACCATAAGTTTTTAGCTGACATTTTTTTGCAGCATAAGTATTTGTTTGAATTATATCTGCTCCAGCTTCGATATAAGCCTTATGAATTTTCTCTACAGAATCTGGATTAGAGATATTATTATATTCATGACAACTTTCCAATCCATTACTATAGAGAGCTGTACCCATAGCTCCATCGGCTACGAGTACATTTTGTTCTAATCTCTCTAGTAAGTTTCTCATATGAACCTCCTATTTAGCGGCAAGTTCATTTCTAATTTCTTTAGTTACCTCAACTAAAACTTCTAATGCTTCAATAGTTTCTTTTTCAGCACGAGTTTTTAATCCACAGTCAGGGTTAATCCAGAATTGCTCAGTAGATAGTTTTTGAAGTGGACGTAAGATGTTTGTACGAACTTCTTCTTTAGAAGGTACACGAGGAGAGTGAATGTCGTAAACTCCTAGACCAATACCTAAAGGATAGATTGCAGTTTCGAATGCAGAGATTAATTCTCCGTGACTTCTACTAGTTTCGATAGAAATAACGTCAGCGTCTAATGCACGGATAGAATCGATAATTTCATCGAAGTTAGAATAACACATATGTGTGTGAATTTGTGTATCATCTTGAACTGATGAAGTAGCTAGACGGAATGAGAATACTGCTTCTTCAAGATATTTTTCTTTTTTGTTGTCTCTTAGAGGTAATCCTTCACGGATAGCTGGTTCGTCAACTTGGATAATTGTAATTCCAGCTTTTTCTAAAAGTTCAATTTCATTTTTAAGAGCGATAGCTATTTGGTTGAAGATTTCTGCTTTAGAAATATCAGTTCTTTCGAATGACCAGTTTAGAATTGTAACTGGTCCAGTTAACATACCTTTAACAGGACGGTTAGTTAAGCTTTGAGCATAGGCAGTTTCTTTAACTGTAACAGCTTCTACGTGTTTTACATCTCCGTAAATGATTGGTGGTTTAACCCCACGAGAACCGTATGATTGAACCCAACCAAATTTAGTAGATGCAAATCCAGCGAAACGTTGCCCGAAGAATTCAACCATGTCTGTACGTTCGAACTCACCGTGAACTAGTACATCGATATCAAGATCTTCTTGGATTTTAATCCAACGAGCGATTTCTTCTTCAATGAATTTTTCATATGCTTCATTAGATAATTCACCTTTTTTCCATAGAGCACGTTGTAGACGTACTTGTTTAGATTGAGGGAATGATCCGATTGTAGTAGTTGGTAATAGTGGTAAGTTGTATTTTTTATTTTGAACTTCACGACGAACTTTGTAATCAGATGGACGAGTAGAACGAACATTTTCACTTGATTCTAATTCAAGGTTTCTGAAGTCAGCATTTTGTAGTTTGTTGAAGTCTTCAACGTGTTTTTGGTATGCTGCATCTTCTTTACCATCTAATTTGCTAGCTAGTAAGTTAAGCTCTACTAATTTTTGATCAGCAAATGCTAAACCGTTTAATAATGTTTCTTCTAATTCAGTTTCGTTTTTAGTTGTTACTGGTACGTGTAGTAATGAACATGAAGGTTGAATTACTAATTCAGCAACATTGGCTTTAATTTCTTCTAATAATGCAGAACTATCTTCGAAATCATTGCTCCATACGTTACGCCCGTCAACAACCCCAGCAAATACTTCTTTATCTTTGAATAAACCAGCTTTTACATTAGCTAAGTTTTCTTCTCTTCCGTGAACGAAGTCTAAACCGAAAGCTACTGGTAAATCAACAAGTTTTTCAGCTTCTACTAAAGCTTCAAAGTAAGTTTGGAAGATGAATTTAGCATCTACTTCGTTGTTGAAGTGGTTGTATACTTTGTGAGCTAATTCTACATAGTTTCTACCTTCATCAGTAACAAAGATTGGCTCATCTACTTGGATGTAAGAAGCACCAGCTTCAGCTAATTCTTTGAATACTTGAGTGTAAAGTGGAACTAATTTATCTACAGCTTTTTCAAATTCTCCTTCAGCTAGACCACTAGATAAAGCAACATATGTAATTGGTCCAGTGATTACTGGTTTAGCTTTATCTCCTACGATTTCTTTTGCTTCTTTATATAAGTCTAATAGACGAGTATTGTTTAATTTAGGGTTAACATTTTCCCATTCTGGTACGATGTAGTGGTAGTTAGTATTAAACCATTTTTTAAGTGCAGATGCAACATTATCTTTGTTACCACGAGCGATATCGAAGAATAAGTCTACATCAACTTCTCTTCCTTCGAAACGTTGTGGAATAACGTTGAATTGAACTGATAAATCTAAAATGTGATCATAAAGTGAGAAATCACCAACTGGGATAAAATCTAATCCAGCATTTAATTGTTTCTCGATATAAAGACGACGAAGTTTTCCTGCTTCTTCAAATAACTCGTTTTGACGAACTGTACGAGCCCAGTATCCTTCAATTAATTTTTTCCATTCTCTTTTTTCCCCTAAACGTGGGTATCCTAAACTTGATATTTTTGTCATTATTTTTTCCTCCTGAAATTTTCTCTTTTTGTGTATATTGAATTATAAAAATAAAAAACGCCCTTAAACAATATCTAATATTGTCTAAGGACGTGCGTTTTATACGTGGTACCACCTTATTTTATGGAAAATCTAAAATGATAAATTGAATTTTTTAGTTTTCCACCTCATTAAAATTTTAACGCTATTTTCTGCGTAATTATCTAACTTGTGCTCGATAATTAAAACTCAAAGACCATCTTCAAAAAAACTCATTAATCTCTTTTCAGCTACCGAGACTCTCTGGTGTAAATCCTTTTTTCTACTCATCTTATCCATGTAATAATATATTAATTTGTAAAAATATTTTTTTATTCAGTCTTAAATACGACAAAAGGGTAGTAACACAAGGGACGAAATGACCGTGTTACCACCCAATTTTATAATCTTAAAATAAATTTTAATCTTACCTCAATGATTATTAACGGTTATCAACCGGAACTAACTTATATATACTCATTAGTTCAGCTCTGTGACCATTTACAATACGCTCAAATCCTTTTTTTCACCAACCAAAAGGTCTCTAATAATTAAGTAATATTGCTCTTCACTTCTTCGCTTTTTAAAACTGTTAAAGAAATATTAACATAAGATATTTTCTTTGTCAACACTTTTTAGTAAAAAAATTAAAAAATTTTTTCGGAATTGTCAGAAATCTAATTTAAACCATATATATTAGTATATTTTTAAAATAATTATTTTATAATATCTATTTAAGAAATATTTAAACATTTACTAATAGTTAGTTAATATCTATAAGGTATACTGTATTCATCAAACAAAAAGTTTTGGTAATAAAGTATTAATAAGAGGAGAAAAATACAAATGAAAAATAACTTTATGAAATCAGAAAATTTTACAAAATGGGCAATAAGAAAAGTTAGTGTTGGAGTAGTATCAGCAGCTATTGCAAGTGGTATTTTTGTAATTGTAGGAGGTGGAGAAGCACACGCAAGTGATAAACAATTAGATAAAGCACCAATAGTTGAAACTGTAAAAACGCAAGTAGATGAAAATGCAGTTACTAAACCAACAGAAAAAACTGAATCAGTAGAAACAACAACAGTAAAACCTAAAGAAGCTGATAAAACAGTCGAACAACCTGTAGTTGGAACAGATAAAGGAGCTAAACCTGAGGTAACAGAAAATAATATTTTAAGTCTTGCTAAAGATACTGTAGATGCACCAAAAGCGGATGCACCAGATATGACTACACATAAAACAACTCCAGTTGAAGTTAAAAAAGCAGTAATGGATAATACGAAAGATGAAGTTAACGTACCAGCTAAATACTTAGACAAAGCAAACTTCCCTGGGCCATTTACAGCGGGAGTAAACCAAGTAATTCCTTACCACTTATTTGCAGGTGACGGAATGTTAACTCGATTAATCTTGAAAGCATCAGATAAAGCCCCATGGTCAGATAACGGAACAGCTAAAAATCCAGCTCTTCCTCCAGTAGAGAAATTAGGACATGGATTATACTTCTATGAAGTAGATTTAGCAGGAACACAAGGAAAACAAGATAAAGAATTATTAGATTTACTTAAAGCAAATGGAACACAAAGCTACAAAGCAACAATCAAAGTATACGGTGAAAAAGACGGAAAAGCAGATTTAACAAACTTAGTAGCACTAAAAGAGGTTACTGTAAATCTTCATAAAGAAGCTATGGAAATGGAGAAAAAACCAGGTGAAAATATGATGACAGATCATAAAAATCATGGTTCAATGGATCCAAATATGAGTGAAAAACCTATGGATATGCACAAACCAGATGTTATGAATATGAAAGCACATATGCACAGAGATATGAAAGCGAAAAATATGAACGCTCATATGAACAATGATATGATGAAAAAAGGAATGTTACCAAAAACAAGTGCAGCTCCAGAAGGAACAATGAATGCAACTAACTCAACAAATACTTCAACTACAGGAATAGTAGGATTAATCATCGCTAGTTTATTAGGTTTATTAGGACTTAGAAGAAAAAATGAAATCGACTAAATAGAATAATTCTAAAAAGTTATGTATTAAACGATTAAAATTAGTGTGATTTGGTAGTAGTCTCTTTTATAAAATTTTTTGAATATCTAGAATTATCTGGGGAAATTTCAATTAAACTGATATTTTGAAAATAGTGAGAGAAAGTACCTTGCAGAATTTAACAAAATAGTGCTATACTTTTAATGTATAGTGCTATTTTGTTAGGAGGAGTAAAGATATGATGAATAAAATTTTATTAGTAGATGACGAGATAGAAATAACAGAGATAAACAAAAGATATTTAGAGCAAGGTGGTTATGATATAGATATTGCTAATGATGGAAAAGAAGCATTGGAAAAATATAAAAGAAACAAGTATTCTTTAATTATTACCGATATAATGATGCCAAATATGGATGGCTATGATTTGATTAGTGAAGTACAATATTTAGATGCAGAGCAACCTTTTTTATTTATAACTGCTAAAACAACTGAGCCAGATAAAATTTATGCTTTGAGCATGGGGGCTGATGACTATATAGTTAAGCCGTTTAGTCCTAGAGAGTTAGTATTAAGAGTTAGGAACATATTACGTAGAATTGAAAAAAATAGCACAGATAGTATTTCGACGCTTGGAGATTTAGAGATAAATTATAACAGTAGAATAGCAAGTGTTAATGGGAAACAACTAGACCTAACGGTGAAATCTTTTGAATTATTATGGTTATTAGCTAATAATCCAGAACGTGTTTTTTCTAAAACAGAATTGTATGAAAAAATATGGCAGGATGAATATGTTGAAGATGCGAATACATTGAATGTGCATGTTCATTCTTTAAGGAGAATGTTAATGAAATACTCTACAGAGAGAACACCAAATATAAAGACAGTGTGGGGACTAGGATATAAAATGGAAAAACAAGTTTAAAAATGGAAAGGAAATATAGAATGAAATTAAGAGATTATATTATTGTAGGATATATTTTGTCATTTTTAATAACTATAGCTGCTGTATTTTGGGCTTCAAATCAAATGTTAATTGAAAAGAAAGATACCTATTTTATTGTTGCAATTACTGTGATTGCGGGATTGATTGGCGCGACTATAAGTCTAGCATTATTAAAAGGTGTGTTTAAATCATTAGATGTGCTAAAGAAAAAAACAGTAAATATAAGTGAGAAGAGATTTGATATCAGTGATGAAGTGATACGTCCAGTCGAATTTAGAGATTTGTCTATGGCATTTGATGACATGGCGGAGCACTTAAAAGAAAGTTTTGAATCATTAGAACAAAGTGAAAAAGAAAAATCGCTTATGATCGCCCAACTTTCTCACGATATAAAAACTCCTATAACTTCTATTCAATCAACAGCCGAAGGAATGTTAGATGGTATAATAAAAAAAGATGAATACAAGTATTATTTAGAAACAATTTGTCGTCAGACAACAAGATTAAACAAATTAGTTGAAGAATTAAATTACTTGACGTTAAGTGTGAAAGAAACTAATTCTACCGATAATAAAGAAACAATATTTTTAGATAAATTATTAATTGATTGTATGTCTGAATTTAAGTTAAGAGCAGAAAAAGAACAAAGAGATATTTTTATTAAAGTTATACCAGAAAATGCAAAAATAGTAAGTAATTATAATAAAATGCAAAGAATTATAGTTAATTTATTAGGAAATGCATTTAAATATTCACCAAGTGGAACAAAAATAGAAATAGTTGCTGAAATTAGCGATGAAATTCTTTCTATTTCTATAATAGATGAAGGTTGCGGTATAAAAAAAGAAGAGCTTGACAATATTTTTAAAAGATTATATCGTGTTGAAGCATCAAGAAACATGAAAACAGGAGGCTATGGATTAGGATTAGCTATAGCAAAACAACTAGCTATACAGCTTAATGGAGATATTATAGTAGAGAGTGAATATGGGAAAGGGAGTACATTTACTTTGAAAATTTTGACAAAATAAACTATTCAATGTATAATAAGAAAAAATATACTGAGGAAAAATATATGTCAAAGTCGAAGTACATAACGCGTTTAAAACGTTCTGAAGGACAGCTTAGAGGAATTCAAAAAATGATAGAAGAAGAGCGAGACTGTATGGACATAATGATTCAACTAAGTGCAGTTCGTTCTAGTGTTGATCGAGTTATTGAATTATTAATAACAGAAAATCTTATGGAATGTATTAATAACCCTACAGA
>ERZ773027.2086-NODE-2086-length-10029-cov-4.904151_pt1 | contig 10029 bp, 6 predicted proteins | sample MGYA00511032_ERZ773027 | MGnify/ENA primary metagenome ERZ773027 (study PRJEB29015, sample SAMEA2738138) | human oral metagenome | biome: human oral; feature: human-associated habitat; material: saliva | place: China | collected 2190 ... | reverse complement strand
TTAAGCCTATAGCTAGCGTTCATCCTGAGCCAGGATCAAACTCTCCATTGTAAAAAATCATATAAAAAAAATGCAATCACAAACACTCGTCATATAAGTAAAGGAAAACCCATACCATGACAAGCGAGGCGACGCACTCCATTTGTCTCTGCTCAGAACCTTCATCCGAAGTATCAAGTTCAAAACACCAAAATCAAGAAAAATGATAGGACGTTTCTTTTACCCATCTGCCAACATCAAAAATGCGGCAGACGCTTCTTGTACTACTTCTCTGTATATGTAAATCTTTTCAAAGAACGAATCTGCTAAAAAGAAACCGCAGGGCGGCATTTCTTGAAAGCGAGTGCAAAGGTAGAACAAAAAAATATACGAACCAAATGTTTTAAGAAGAAAATTTCGATGAAAATAAAATTTTCAAGTTACTTAACAAATAGAACGAATTTACACCTTATATTATATAGGGGCTTCAAATGTTGCCTTCAGAAATTCGAAAGTTTGTTGGCAAAATTATCTTTATAAGCGTTTTGGAATAGATAAAAAAGGCTGTAAGACTAAGAAAGAAGTGCCGTTTTAGCAGCAAACGAGCAACTCTTCTTCTTCCAAAAGCAAAAACCATAGAAAGAAATAGCCCTATATCCTCTATGAAAGAGAATACAGGGCACTTATCTGCAATATAAATGTATATGACCCAAACGCACTATAATGCTGCGTTCGCCGTCAATATTATTGGTCTACAAATTCTATTTTCTTCTTCAGGTCATCTATGCGAGCCTGTAATTTGGCTATTTTCTTTTCCATTTTGCTCATTTTTTTCTGAGCATTCTTCAACTTCTTGTTAACAGCCTTTGCTTCTTTCAAAACCTTAATCGTCTCCTTTGCATCTTTTACAGTGCTCTTTGCGTCCGACGAATTAAATTCTGTTGTTACAACATTTGCCTCTGCATTCACTTCAGATGCCTTGCTTATGAGGTTGTTGTAGGTAGCCTTCTCTTTCTCTAAGTCAAGCTGAAGTTGGTTCAATTTAGAAGTTAAGTCCAACACTTTCTGTTGTTCCTTCAACTTATCCACTCTATTTGCATCTTGCGCAAAGCCTGAAACAGCTGCTAAAGCCATTATCCCAATTAAAAATAATCTTTTCATTTCTTTATTAATTTTATTAATACTGCAAAGATAAATATGTTTTTCTTAACACGCAAATTTTTATCCAAATATATGCTTCGTCGTTAAATATTTAGAACAATATTGTATCTAAACAGAATATTATCTTTACTTTTGCAACTAATATGGATAAAAAACAAACAATAAAATAGGTAAAAATGATTAAAGAAAAAGGATTAAAACACCCCAACTACGACGAGAAAAACGGCAATATATTTTTTTATTTATTTGCATTTCTATTTCAACAAGCCCATAACAAGAAGGTCTATGCAAAGCGATGTGCCTACGTGCTGCTTTGCATAATGGCTTCGCTCCCCGCACAAGCACAGATGCTTTTCTCTGAAAACCTGACAATGAACATCGACAGTGCAAAAACCATACAAGGCTCGTTGCAGCCTGTGGTCGATTTCAAAACCGAGAAAGAGAACGTTCTCACGCTTAAGAACACAGCCAATCTTAATTTGCTGATAAAACGAAACCGTGTAGTAAACCTTATAAACAAGCTCGAATTTTCGACTTATGGCAAGGAAATCACTGTGAGCGGAGGCTACGTACACGCCGAATACCGCTACTTGCTCCAGCACGCTTTTGAGATTTACCCCTATGTAGAATCGCAATGGGCAGGCAGCCGTGGCATGACTTTCAAGGTTTCTACCGGATTACAGTCGCGCTACCGATTGGTGAACACCGAACACAGCCTTATGTTTGCAGCCATAGGCTTGTTCTATGAGTTCGAGAAATGGGAATATCCCGACCCACCCGCAGGCGCTACCCCTCACGCTTACAGCCGCAGCGTAAAGAGCCACTTGTCGCTTAGCTACAGGCATTCGCTCGGAGAACATTGGGAAATAACCGCCACGGCTATCCACCAAGCCAAGCCCAACAGCTATTTCAAGAGTGCCCGATTTGGCGGTGCAGTAGACCTTGCCTACCGCATCACACCTAAAATTGGCGTCCGTGGCACCTACCGCATCATCTACGACACCGCCCCCATCGTGCCCATACGCAAGAATTATACTGCCGTTGATGCAGGCCTCGACATATCTTTCTAAAGGAAAAGACCTCCATACAATCTTCAAGACAGATAAAAAGCGCATGGTCCATTGCAGGTACTGACTGTATTTTCAAACTTCTCCATAATCGAGAAAATTCTTACAAAAGGCGTTTGTTTATCTGATTTTATTTGTATCTTTGCCATATCAGTTGTATCATTCGCCGTTCTTACATCGCAATGCTAAGACAGGCGAGTTTTACAATTGGGTAAGAACCTAAGCAATTTACCGTTGCTCAAACCTTTATAAAATATTAAAATAAAATCATACATAGTGAAAATGGAAGACGACAAGAAAACCAAAGAATCAACTAACATGTTAGACAACAAGCATTTTTGGGCGGCGTTCCTTAATTTGGCACGCCACAATGTCTATATTACAATCAACCATATTAACAAGTTGCTGGAAATACGAGAAATCGACAATGATGAGAAGGTATTAGATATCAAAGCTCTTTGGCAAAAAGGTAATAAAGACCTTAATCAGAAAGCTCGCTTAAGAGAACTGATGACAAAACACTTCCCATTCTTGGAAACTGCAATATACAGCAAAAACAAAGAAGATAAGGAAGAAGTAAAACAAGAAAAACAAGCCACAGCCCAATCGTTTAAAAGTCTGGAGCATTGTTTATTTCTCTTTTTAGAGAAGCTTCAAGAAGCAAGAAACTATTATTCTCATTACAAGTATTCTGAATCTACAAAAGAGCCAATGTTAGAGAAAGAATTACTGAAAAAGATGTATAATATCTTTGACGACAATATCCAGTTAGTGATAAAAGATTACCAACATAACAAAGATATAAATCCCGACGAAGACTTCAAGCATCTTGACAGAACAGAAGAAGATTTCAATTATTATTTTACAAGAAATAAAAAAGGAAACATAACCGCAAGCGGTTTGCTCTTCTTCGTTTCCTTATTCCTTGAAAAGAAAGATGCAATATGGATGCAGCAAAAGCTTAAAGGCTTTAAAGACAATAGGGAAAGCAAAAAGAAAATGACCCACGAGGTATTTTGCAGGAGCCGAATGCTCTTGCCAAAACTACGATTGGAAAGCACGCAAACACAAGACTGGATATTGCTCGATATGCTCAACGAGCTGATACGTTGCCCCAAATCGCTGTACGAACGCCTGCAAGGAGTGGACAGAGAAAAGTTCAAAGTCCCCTTCGACCCCGCAGACGAAGACTACGATGCAGAGCAAGAGCCTTTCAAAAACACATTGGTAAGGCACCAAGACCGTTTCCCTTACTTTGCATTGCGCTATTTCGACTATAACGAGATATTCACAAATCTTCGTTTCCAAATAGACTTGGGCACCTATCACTTCTCCATTTATAAGAAACTAATCGGTGGTCAAAAGGAAGACCGCCACCTTACGCATAAGCTATACGGTTTTGAACGCATACAAGAGTTTAACAAACAGAATCGTCCCGATGAGTGGAAAGCACTCGTAAAGGACTTAGATACTTACGAAACTTCAAACGAACGATATATCTCGGAAACCACACCGCATTATCATTTGGAAAACCAAAAGATAGGCATTAGGTTTAGGAATGGTAACAAGGATATTTGGCCATCGCTCAAAACAAATGGCGAAAATAATGAAAAAAGCAAGTATAAACTTGATAAGCAATACCAAGCAGAGGCTTTCTTGAGTGTACACGAGCTATTGCCAATGATGTTCTACTATCTGTTGTTAAAGAAGGAAGAACCTAATAATGACAAGAAAAACGCAAGTATAGTAGAAGGCTTTATCAAAAGAGAAATCAGAGATATATATAAACTCTATGATGCTTTTGCCAATGGTGAGATAAACAGCATAGGCGATTTAGAAAAATACTGTGAGGACAAAGGAATCCCCAAAAGACATCTGCCCAAACAGATAGTTGCCATTTTGTACGACGAGCCTAAAGATATGGTAAAAGAGGCGAAACGCAAGCAAAAGGAAATGGTAAAGGATACCAAGAAACTGCTTGCTACTCTTGAAAAACAAACACAAGGAGAAATAGAAGATGGTGGAAGAAATATCAGACTGCTGAAGTCTGGCGAGATTGCCAGATGGCTGGTAAACGATATGATGCGTTTCCAACCTGTTCAAAAGGACAATGAGGGCAATCCACTGAACAACAGTAAAGCCAACAGCACAGAATATCAGATGCTGCAACGCTCGCTTGCGCTTTACAACAAGGAAGAAAAACCTACTCGTTACTTCAAACAAGTTAACCTCATAGAGAGTGGCAACCCTCACCCATTCTTGAACAATACCGGGTGGAAAGAATGCAACAACATCTTGTCTTTCTATCGCAGTTACCTAACGAAAAAGATAGAATTTCTGAATGAACTAAAGCCTGAAGATTGGGAGAAGAACCAATACTTCCTTAAGCTTAAAGAGCCAAAGACCAACCGCGAAACATTGGTGCAAGGGTGGAAGAACGGCTTTAATCTGCCACGTGGTATCTTTACAGAACCTATCAGAGAATGGTTTAAAAGGCATCAGAACGATTCGGAGGAGTACAAGAAAGTTGAAGCCCTCAAAAGAGTTGGTTTGGTTACAAAAGTAATACCCTTGTTCTTCAAAGAAGAATATTTTAAAGAAGATGCCCAAAAAGAAATTAACAACTGCGTACAGCCATTCTACAGCCTCCCTTACAACGTGGGCAATATACACAAACCCGACGAAGAGGATTTCTTACTTTCTGAGGAACGCAAAAAACTATGGGGTGATAAGAAATACAACTTCAAGGGTTATAAAGCCAAAGTAAAGTCCAAGAAGTTGACGGACAAGGAAAAAGAAGAATATCGTTCTTATCTCGAATTTCAATCTTGGAACAAATTTGAGCGGGAACTACGACTTGTACGAAACCAAGACATCGTAACCTGGCTGTTGTGTATGGAGTTGTTCGATAATCTAAAAGTGGAGGGACTAAACGTCGAAGAACTGCAAAAGCTTCGCTTAAAGGATATTGACACAGACACAGCAAAAAAAGATAAGAACAATATTCTGAACAGAATAATGCCGATGCAGCTACCTGTTACGGTGTACGAAATTGACGATTCCCACAATATAGTAAAGGACAGACCTTTGCATACTGTTTACATCGAAGAAACTAAAACAAAGCTTTTAAAACAAGGAAACTTCAAGGCTTTGGTAAAAGACCGCAGACTCAATGGTCTGTTCTCGTTCGTTGATACTTCTTCTGAAGCAGAGTTGAAGAGTAAGCCTATCAGCAAATTGCGCGTAGAATACGAACTCGGAGAGTATCAAAACGCAAGAATCGAAATTATCGAAGATATGTTGGCATTAGAAGGAGCACTGATAGAAAAAGACAAAAACTTGCCAACGGACAACTTCAGTAATATGCTAAATGGTTGGTTGAAGGGCAAAAACGATGCAGACAAAGAAGAAACTAAGAAAGCCATAGATTTTCTTGTTGCCGTACGGAATGCCTTTTCGCACAACCAATACCCAATGCGCAATAGAATAGCATTCGCAAACATTAATCCATTCAGCCTTTCTTCTGCTAATACTTCTGAAGAAAAGGGACTTGGTATTGCCAATCAGCTGAAGGATAAAACCCACAAAACAATAGAAAAAATAATAAAAATAGAAAAGCCAATAGAAACTAAAGAATAAGATTATGGACTGTACATTAATATCAAAAGAGGTGGCTACTGCCTTGTTTAGCACCATAAGCAGTTTAATACCAATCGTTATTGCAGCCTATCTAACGTATCGCTATGCTATAAAGAAACTACGTAAAGAGAGTTTTGAGAATATTGAGCGTGCAAAGTATGAAGCCATACTGAAGGCGCACCAAAGCATTTATAAATTGCTTAGGTTTATTACAGATACGGAAAACGACAACTGCATATTGGTGTGGGAGCAGCCTAAGGGCGGTGGAGATAAAGTTTATTACTTCAGACAAGCCAATATACGTAAGTTTATAAAAGAGCTAACCGAAGAAATATACAACAAGGGCAATGGCATATTTCTATCAAAAAAGGTAATGCCACTGATATTCGAATATAGAAGTCTTGTATATGGGCTGTTGCTTACTGCGAAGGACAAGCCCGACGAAACGATAGAAATAAAGAATGAGAAGCTTGCAAAGAGAATGATAGAAATTCATCAGAGCCTCTCAATACAAATCAGAAAAGATATAAATTTAAAACAACGAGATTTACAATTCGATAGTTAGAATGCGTAAGATGGGTGGTGGAAAGAAAGGAACAAAACATATAAGAATCAGACAGTTAGGTTAGGTGCGTGGCATCTGCCTGCTGTTTGCAAGGTAAAAACAACTACAGCTTGCCAATAAGTAATTGTAGTCAAGTTGCATCTGCCTGCTGTTTGCAAGGTAAAAACAACACCGACGGAACAAGCCGGAATAACAAACGGGTTGCATCTGCCTGCTGTTTGCAAGGTAAAAACAACCAGTTGCAAATGTAGTATTAATATTTTAAGTTGCATCTGCCTGCTGTTTGCAAGGTAAAAACAACACTATACACACAACCATTTTCTGTCCATAGTTGCATCTGCCTGCTGTTTGCAAGGTAAAAACAACTGATAATCCGGCGATTTTCTGGATTGTGCGTTGCATCTGCCTGCTGTTTGCAAGGTAAAAACAACGACGCAATGGGTTATGAACTAACCCCAATGGTTGCATCTGCCTGCTGTTTGCAAGGTAAAAACAACCCAAATTGTTATCCTCGCAATACTTTCCCGTTGCATCTGCCTGCTGTTTGCAAGGTAAAAACAACGTATCAGAAAGGGAGCATATCGTCATACATGTTGCATCTGCCTGCTGTTTGCAAGGTAAAAACAACTGTTAGATAGTTTTGTAATTTCATCCATTTGTTGCATCTACCTGCTGTTTGCAAGGTAAAAACAACATTTGCCTGTTCTACAGATTGGTAATTTAAGTTGCATCTGCTTGCTGTTTGCAAGGTAAAAACAACCTATTTCAGAAAAAGTAGATTCTACATAATGTTGCATCTGCCTGCTGTTTGCAAGGTAAAAACAACTTTTTCCATAATCTATTATTTTGTTTATTGGTTGCATCTGCCTGCTGTTTGCAAGGTAAAAACAACCAAGTCGCACGTCATACCGACAATTCGATAAGTTGCATCTGCCTGCTGTTTGCAAGGCACAAACAACTTATTAACAAGCAAGGGAATGGAATTGGGGGAAGTAAAAATGGAAGGGGAACACGCCTTTCTATGGGTGAAAAAAGGAGAGAAAGGTGTAAATATTTTTCACAAGCAAAACTATTGCATAACTATCTCGTTATCAGCGCATTACAAAACCTATTGTTTTGCATTGCGAAAGCGTAGGTTTTACACGGTAAAAGCGGCTCTTTTGCGTTGCAAAAGAGCCGCTTTTGGAATGTAAAATCGAAATTATGGTTTTTCTATGGAATTATCTTTACAAAATAGGGGTGGTTTTACATCGTGGAAAGTGTAGAAGTTGTGGCGTGGATTCGGACGGCAGCAGAATGGTGGCTTTGCCGATAGTGCGACATTGGCAAGGTTGGTTGGGGCTTCTGCATCGGCTCGATGCGGTGGTTCGTTCGGTTCGGTTAGCTTCGGTTGGTTGCTCTTCGGCAGTTCACAAAGGGTGCTTCGTGCGGCAGGTTTTACGGTTCTTGGGGAACAAGATAAGAGCCGCTTTGCTGCCGAATGCCTTGCAAGGGGCGTTATGGAGGCTATTGGGGGCTGACGTATAAAAAGGAAATGGGGGCGCATCTGCCCTACCTCACCGCTTCGGCTTGGTAGGCAAGATGCGCCCCCGTGTTTTTACAGCGTTGCAAGAAAGCCACGTGCTACTGCTCGCGGTAGCTGTTCAGTAGGTCGAGATAGAATTTTCTGAAGTCGCTCCACCTATAATAATAAGGTGTGGAGGTGGCTGGCAGCGGCATGGTAGCCTCTTCCTCGTTGAGCAGAGCCTTCACCAGCAGGTCGGCTTTGGGGTTCTTCGGGTTCTTGTAGAAAACGAGTTGGATATTCGCTGCCATAGGGAAGATGCGCGACGCTATCCAGCCGTGCGCCTCCAGACTGTCTACCTGTGCCACCTGCACATAGCTGCCGTTGAGATTGAGCAGGCACGCCAGGGGCATAACCATGGTTTCGTGGCCGAAGCGCAGTGTGGCTCCGGGGCGGGATAAGGCAAGGCACGAGTCGGCTTCGCTGATGATGTTGCGCAGCAGGTTGCGCTGCGAGAAGGGCTGCCGACCGCCGTTCTGTGGTGCGCCCGCAAAGTGGAGGTACCACCAAACGTTGGAACGCTGCCATAAAAGATACCTTTCGTCGGGCGTGAAGAGGTCGTACAGCGTCAGCGAATGGCGTATTTCGGAGTTCTGAACTATGCCTGCCAGACCGAAAAGGTCGTTTGTAAGCTGTTCGGCATCAACGTTTTTCGCCACATAATCGGCATTTGTGAAGAGGCGCAACATAAGCGGCTGACTGTTCAGGTGCCGTTTCTCCCAGTCTTTCATCGTGCGTTTCACCTCGTCGTTCTCCCTTTGTCGGGCGAGGTTTGCATCGTGCAGGTTCATGTAATACATATCGTGGTCGCTGGCATCGTGGCGTATTCGCAGGCGTGGATTGTGTCGGAGCAGTTCCAAGAGTTCGTTCTCCATCGACAGAATGCACCGAATAACGACGGTAGACTTGGCATCTACCCACACTGAATCGGCGAAGACGGACGGAAAACGCTGGTACATTCGGCGGGCAATCTGGCGGTGCTGCTCGGCTCCCAAGGGTGTAAGCTCGCCCCATCGCTTGTACGATTCGGCGTACATACGGCGCAGTTTCGCCATCGTTGCCCTGCCCTTGTGGGTAAGAACGCCTGCCGAGTCGGCACGTTCGAGGGTGCGCAGCGGGCGCAGATAGTCGTTGTCGGAAAGCAGATAGCGCGAGCCGTGCCGCCCATAGTGGGAAATATGCACAGGAACATAGCCCGTCGGGGGCGGTGTGAGCTTGCCCGAAGGCGTGGGATAGGCAAGGCAGTTGCTTGCCGAAAGTTCGGGTTTGGCGTCGATTTCGTTTCTGAACGACTGCGCCGTTATGTGCAGCGACGACAGGAAAGCCGCTGTACAGAGCAAGATAAGATGTTTTCTCATATCGTTATCAGTTGTTTTGAGTTGGCGTGTTGTGCGGAGTGGGTGCTGCAACGTGCTGCAAATGGGAGGCAGCCCAGTATTGTTCCGCTGTGCAAAGATAGGCATTTTCGGCGAGTATGGGGGTAGCTGGGAGGGGGAAATATGGGTGCGGGGGTGGCGGGGACGTGGGCTTTAGGGGTTCTAGGGGTACTAGATGTTCTAGAGGAAATCCCTTTTAGCTGTGGGCGGCTGCCTAAAACAAATGACCTTTAATTATGGCAGTTTCGCCATAATTAAAGGTCAATCGCAGTTTTATATGTTCCTAAGAACGAGGTTTCTTTACTTCATCTTATTTGTTGATGAGAATCTTTTGGGTAAATCTTTGATTATTATATTCAACCAATACGATGTAGATGCCTGAAGAAATGTTGCCTAACGGAATAATGCCCTTGGCACTCTTGGCTACAAAATGCCCATCAACAGAGTAGAGGCGCAGCGTTCCTTCAGCATTCAACCTTATTGCAGACTTGTCTACCGATAAGACAGACTTGTTTACCAACGGTGCTATTCCATTGGTTAAGTCGAGTATGTACGGTGTAGAAGCAAAAGACTCTCTGCCGTCATTGTAGTATGCCACAACGGTATATTCAGCCTTGTCGAGTGGCTGCTTGTCGATATAGCGTGTTACTTCGAAAGGAATGCAGACGTTGTTCAGCT
>ERZ773027.2085-NODE-2085-length-10030-cov-10.386566_pt1 | contig 10030 bp, 9 predicted proteins | sample MGYA00511032_ERZ773027 | MGnify/ENA primary metagenome ERZ773027 (study PRJEB29015, sample SAMEA2738138) | human oral metagenome | biome: human oral; feature: human-associated habitat; material: saliva | place: China | collected 2190 ... | reverse complement strand
GTCTTTTGTACTCTAATCCGAGCGGTTGTAGCTGTGGTGCTTCACAATTACAACACGACTATTTTAGCAAAAAAGAACGCCCCCGTCAACTCTAGTGAATAACGGGGGACGTTCACTTATTGGACACTCACAAACAGTGTTTTGAGTGGTTATTTTACACCTTGATATAGCTCTTCAAAAACTTCTTCTACCGGTGTTGTTTGGCCTTTTTCTACTTGTTTAACGGCTACCTTCATCATCTTGTCAAATTCTTCTGATGTGAGTTCTTCACGTGATTTTGACGCATTTGGAATAGCTACCTCAAAAGGAATTCCGTTATTGAGGATAATTTGTCTATAAAACATCTCTATCGCCACTGTTCGCGAAATTCCCAATTCCTCCAAAATTGCTTCAGCTTGCTTTTTGGTATCTTCTTTTATTCTTATATGCACACTTGCAGTTTTTATCTTCGACATAGTCTCACCTCAATTACTCTAGTACCGTACCTCGATACAATATTCATTCGCCTTCCACCAACTGAATTTGCAAGATGTCTTCCACTGCAATGCGGCGGTAGCCCTCTTCTGTCTTTAGCGAGATTTCACTCTCGTATAATTCACTCACTTCGCCAATGAGCGTTTGTCGCATCATCCGATACGGCACCGTAATGCTGGCTTGCAACTTGCCGACATACAGTTGCGACAGCAGCATCCATTTTTCTTCCATCGAGAGCCGACTCGTCTGGTCCTCGCGCTTACGTTCATCCTTTAGGGACGTCGTATGTTCAGACAGGAAAAATCCCATCCATTTGGCCATGCCGCGATCCTTGTGCTCTCTTGCCGAGCGATACGGCAAATACGCTCTTTCCATTATTTCAAACCGTCTAATCCTCCAGCGGAATGTCCTCCGACTAACTTGCTTCTAGCCACCACGCGCGAACCACCTTCCAGCGCGTTCCCTTTTAAAAGCGAGGTGAATCCGTATTGGTCGCGGACCGTATCAATCGCCGTCTGGAGCCTTTCTTCTTTCTCAACTGCTTCAATATCTTCGAATAGTGAAATGAGTCCAAAGCTTTCTTCGACAAATCCGGAATACCGCACCGCCACATTACGCACCGCACCTCCTTTGTATTTCTTACGAAAGAGTTCCAACACCACTTCCGATAACACCGAAGTGCGATTCGTCGGGTCAATCTTGCGCTGCGCCTGTATAGACGACAATCCCTCGTCCTTGGAGTAGCCTACGTGAATCGAAACAACCGTCGCCTTCTTCTTAATCCTGCGCATGCGAATCGCCACCTGCTCTGCCATCTCGCGAAGCACGATTTCAATATCGCGCTGGCGGACATAGTTGCGCGGAAGCACCTGTGAGTTCCCGAGCCCTCTTGACTTGGGGCGATACGGTACATGCACATTGCTCTCATCGATGCCATTCGCGTGAAACCATAAATCGAGTCCCACGACCCCAAGCGCTTGTTTCAATCGGTCAGGGTTGGCATTGGCCAGTTCGCGAATCGAATAAATCCCGAGCGCATTCAACCGCTTCTCCATCCGGGAGCCAATTCCCCAGAAGTCTGTCATCTCTGGAATTCCCCAGACCTTCTCTTCGACATCTTCATACGACCAGTTCGCTCTCATATGCGGAATCTTCTTCGCTTCATTATCGAGCGCTAATTTGGCCAGGAGAGGATTCGCGTTCGACATTCCAACTGTCGAGTAAATCCCCGTCTCCTTCCAAATCGCTCGTTGAATATCCGCAGACACACGGTCGAGCTTTTCCCGTCTGGACAAGGCATCATCCGGCACAAAATAATTCAGCGACGACGTTAAATCGATAAATCCTTCATCAATCGAATACGGAAAAATATCCTCAGGTCCCCCGAAGTTTTGAAAGACGCGTTGAATTTGCATGTTCACCTTAATATACTCGTCCATCCTGGGAGGTACGATATGCGTCACCTTCGCCCAGTTTTCGATAAACCGTACATATTGCGGCGTCACTTCGATTCCTTGACGGCGCGCATTCGCGTAACTAAACTTGCGTGTTTTGACATCAAAGGGCAACTCGTAGGCACGACCGACATTGGATTTCCCGAAGACCTTCTTGAACGTTGGGGAGGACGCTAAAATCAACCCCGCCGAATTATCCGCACGACTCATCACACATAGCGACGTCTTCAACGGATGCAGGCCCCTTGCCACACATTCCACACTCGCGTAAAAGGACTTCATATCCACAAAGGCAATGTCGCTTCTCGGTTCCTTCGAATAGTCAAAGCAGCCCATCTTTATCCCTCCAACGGCATAAAGTTTCCAACAATCATTCCTACCACTCGTGGTTCTTCCTCATACGGAGCAAATAAGTCCGCATAGTCTGGGTTAAACGATACTAAACGCAACCCGTCCCTTTCACGGTACACGCGCTTAATAAACGTCTGTCCGTTCCATACCACCGCATAGACCGCTCCATCATAATCGAATCCCGTCTCACGAATGAGCGCCACCGATCCATTGTGGTAGCGTGGTTCCATCGAATCCCCCGATACCCATGACGCAAAATCATGCGCCAACTCTTCATCGTAGTAAACCGTATCGTAGTCTCGGTCGTTGTAAATCGTCGCCCCAATCCCGGCCGACATCTTCTCGTACACATGATACGCGACCAGTTTCTTCTTCATCGGCACCACTTTTGGCGTTTGTTCCTCGGTTGCTAGCGCGCGGACATAGCGCACCGCCTTCTCTTGGTTTGGTGGCGTGAGCGTGTGGTATAATCGTACAATTTCTATTTCTGTAAAATATCCCTTTGGCACAGATAGAAGCTTCTCCAGCTGTTCTACCTTATCCGGAGCTGGCACCTTCACTCCACGCTCCCATGCAGAATAAGCCTGCTTAGAGACGCCTAGTGCATTGGCGAGCTCTTGTTGCGTGAGTCCCTGCGCCACTCTTCTCTCTTTTAATTTCTCTGGTTGATACATCGTACACCTCCTAAAAACGTGTAAACCTATTTGGTTGACTTCAGTATAAATCACACCCGCAACACTTGCAAGTAGAAAGGTTGCTCTCCAATCAAATAAAAAATGATACCGAAAAATCCAGCGGATGCCATAATAGCAGTAATGGGGGATAGCAACCAATGTGAATTACTGACTCTAGGGAATTCCCGTAGAGTCAGTTTGAAGCTTGGTAGAACTTGAGACTTTGGCTCAAGTCGGTGCCCCATTACAGCCTTTATGGCCAAATCCGCTAGGATTTGAAGATATCATTTTTCGAAGTGTAGCATATATGCTACATTTTACTTTTTTTCATGCAAAAATGGCGCGAGAAAATTTTATACAGACAGCTCATTTCAACACACTTTAAATCAAACAAATTTTGTATAAGCGTGCTCTTCACTTTATAGAAGATCCCTTTAGAAATGGATCTCTAGCCAATCAATCACTTGATTGCTGACTGCCGTTCGATAAACCAGCTGAATAACTTTTATATCATTCAATCACTAGAAATTCGGGCGATTATATTCTAAAAATTCAGTTTTCGGAATAGATCCAACAACTCCCGTCGAATTTATTTTTCAATTTTTTGGACAAAAAAAAGAAACGAAGCAACGGCTGGCTGCTTCATTTCTTCTAATGTTTCATTACATTTCTAAGCTAACAAATGAATAAGGAACTAATTCCTCTAGACGTAATTCTAGAATTTCGCCTTTTCCATTCAATAAGAATACAGGAGTATCTGGTCCACAGAACTCAACCATCACTTGACGACAAATGTTACAAGGTGGTAAGAATCCTTCTGTTTCCCCCGCAACGGCAATCGCTAAAATATCGCCTTTACGATAGCCTTGTGAAGCTCCGTAGAAAATCGCGCTACGTTCTGCACAGTTTGTCACTCCAAACGATACATTCTCAATATTCGCTCCCGTAATCACACGGCCATCTTTATATAACACCGCAGCGCCTACAGGGAATTTTGAATACGGACAGTAAGCATTCTTTAAAACTTCTTTCGCTTGCTCCATCAGAGCCACTTTATCAATTGTTGTCATGGGTTGTACTCCTTTTTTGTGTTGTATTCCTATTATACAGATTTTATAAAGAGTTTCAACATTTCTTCCTACCAACTTTTTACTAAAATTCCGACTCCAGTCCTATGCCAGAGTTCTTCAACTGTGGTACACTAGGGACATTGATGAAAGGAGCTTGGTGATGCTACAACTACAACACATTTCAAAAGTTTATCATACAGCTAATCAAGAGTTTCACGCGTTGAAAGATATCTCGATTCGCTTCCGTGAAAATGAGTTCGTCTCGATTCTCGGGCAATCGGGTTCAGGGAAAACCACCCTCTTAAATATCATCGGTGGACTCGACCAATACACATCGGGTGATTTACTCATCCAAGGAAAATCAACAAAGCAATTTAAAGACCGCGATTGGGATAGCTACAGAAACCACACCATCGGATTCGTCTTCCAATCGTACAACCTTATCGGCCACCAAACGGCACTCTCAAACGTCGAGATTGCGATGACACTCTCTGGTGTTTCTAAAGCAGAACGCAAGAAACGTGCTATCGAAGCGCTCGAACGCGTTGGATTGAAAGATCATTTATATAAGAAACCAAGTCAGATGTCTGGGGGACAAATGCAACGGATCGCGATTGCGCGTGCCCTTGTCAATAATCCAAAAGTCGTTTTAGCCGACGAACCTACAGGAGCGCTCGATTCTGAGACTTCTGTTCAAATCATGGATTTATTAAAAGACATCGCCAAGGAACGTCTGGTCATCATGGTGACGCATAACCCAGAACTCGCAAAGACGTACTCCACTCGTATCGTACAAGTATTAGATGGAAACATCTTGAGCGACTCGAATCCATACGACCCAACCGAAGAAACCAAACAAGGCGACATTCAGTTCACGAAGACGAAGATGAGCTTTATGACAGCTCTAGCCCTTTCGTTTAATAACTTATTGACGAAGAAAGGCCGTACCTTCCTGACTGCCTTTGCCGGTTCCATCGGGATTATCGGGATTGCCCTTATCCTGGCCCTCTCGAACGGTGTGAGCGACTACGTGAAGAAGGTGCAAGAAGACACCCTCGTCTCTCTTCCGCTGACGATTAGCGAGCAGAACCACAGTAACTTGCTAGCGACCTCTCCGGATTTAAGCGATAAGCCTTATAAAGACAATAACGAGCTCGGTGTCAATACGGTGTTGACGAATTTATTGAAAAAACAAATCGGGAAAAACGACCTCGCGTCCTTCAAGACTTACTTGGACGAACACGCATCCGAAGTCGCAAAACTGACAAAAGACATTCGTTACCAATACAACCTGCAACCGTACATTTACGCTAGTGACACATCAAACGGTCCAAAGAGCATTCTTCCGTCAAACCTAGCAAGCGAAGTCGATACGGCGAACCAAACGATTAAAGGCTACTTGCAAAATATCGACTATTGGAGCCAACTTTCAAGCGACGAGGAGATGCTGAATGCGCAATATGATGTGCTAGAAGGTCGCCTTCCAAAGGATAAATCTGAAATCGTCCTTATCGTCGATGAAGATAACCAAATCAGTGACCTGCTCCTTTATAGCTTACGCATCAAAGACCCTAGCGAATTAAACGATGCAAAGAAACTCGACGAACTCAAATCACAAACGTATCAATATAGTGATTTCATCGGGAAAACATTCAAAGCCGTTGTGAACACGAACCGTTTCGTGAAAGAAAACAACCAATGGATGAATAAAATTGACGACGAAGCCTACATGAAGACGCAAATCGAGAATGGCCTCGAGCTTACAATCGTCGGCGTTCTTCGTCAAAAAGAAGGTACAAGTTCTGGTGTGAACTCTCCTTCTGGCGGTGTGGCTTATACAAGCGCCCTTATCGATTACACTTCTGAGCAAATTCAAAACAGTGACATCGTAAAAGAGCAAGAAGCCAACCCAACCATCAATGTATTTACTGGAAAAGCATTTGCCAAAGATCCAAAACCATTCAATTCGGCTGATTTAACCGAAGAAGAAAAAATCCAGTTGGTCAAATTGACGCCTGAACAACAAGCGCAATACATCCAACAATACAACGAAAACTCGGCTGCCACTTACGAGGAAAACCTCGCGAAATTGGGTGTCATCGACAAATCCAAACCGGCTGCCATCGAGTTCTACACCTCTTCGTTCCAACAAAAACAAGAGTTGAAGGACTTCATCAACGCCTATAACACGGCGAAAAAAGACGCCGGCGAAGACGACAAAGTGCTCGCCTACTCCGACGATATTCAAACCATCATGTCTTCGATTACGACAATGGTGGGCGTGATTACAACCGTACTCGTTGGTTTCGTAGCCATCTCGCTCATCGTATCATCGATTATGATTGCGATTATCACGTACATCTCGGTTCTCGAACGTACAAAAGAAATCGGAATCCTACGTGCAATGGGGGCTTCGAAGAAAGACATCCGTCGCATCTTCACCGCCGAAACAGCCATCGAAGGATTTATCTCCGGGGTGCTCGGTATCGCCATTACGCTCCTTGCGACACTTCCAATCAATGCCGTTGTTGCGAAAATGACAAACGTGGAAAACGTGGCGCAATTACCATGGGAAGCCGCGCTTATCCTAATTGGTATCTCGATTGTATTAACCATGTTAGCCGGTCTCATCCCTTCACGCATCGCCGCGAAGAAAGACCCAGTCGAATCGCTCCGCAGCGAATAACAACTAAACTTCAAAAGGTGGATAAAGGCCTCGCCCTCTATCCACCTTTTTTATTGCCTCAATTAACATATTTGTTAATTAACATATATGTTAATTTCGCTTCTTTCCCTAAAAAACAAAAGACAACTCCGCTTCACACAACCAATTGTATTAGCACCAAGGTTAGCGTAAGGACAGAATTGAAAGCTACACTTATTCAGTGGAACGAAAAACATCTTCAGATTATATAGTGGTATTTGTAAGGACAAATACCCAATGTGAATTACAGCTGCTAAGAAATTTATTTCCTAGCAGCTGTTTGAAGCTTGGGAACCTGGAGACTACAGGCTCCAGGTGGTATCCTTACATTTACCACTATTAATACATCTGAAGATGTTGATAGTGGAACTGTTGCAGTTTATTTATACAAATTCTACCCTTTCACAACCAATGAGTTAGCTCTAGGATGCACGGATTCTATTACCTAAACTAAAAAACAAAAATCCTCTGGACTCTATAGTGGGAACAGTAAAGAGGTGCAAGCAATGTGAATTACCGAGGGTTCGTGATTCATCACTTACCCTCGGTTTGAAGCTTGCTAGGAATTGAGACTTCGGCTCAATCCGGTGCCTTTACTGTCACCACTATGAAGATGTCCAGAGGACTTATTTTGTTTTTTTACAAGATTACGCTAAAGAACCCATTGGATCCCATGGGGCTAACACAATTGGTTCGCTGTTGAAAGCGTCGAGTTGCTCTTTTGTAAGAAACTCTTTTCTGACAACGATTTGATACGTATACTCATCCATCCACGCATCGCTCATCATCCAGAACCCTTCAACCCCAGACTCTTCACCCCAACTGTTTTCCACTTTCCAGCGATTTGGTTTACCATCGACAAGGTTCACCCCTGTTAATACCATCGCGTGTGTCATTAAGCTATCGCCGTATTCAAGACGTTCGCCTTTAGTAAGTGAATAGTCGATTCCAGTTAAACCTTTAAGGTCAAAGTTATTAAGCGCAAGACGACCGTTGCTTCGGTTTGAAGATTGACCAACATCGCAACCGAACCAGACAGATTCCCCTTGTTCTAATTGGCGAATCGCTAATTCTTTGAATGTTGCCATGTCTAAGTTCAAGTAGCGTACTTGGTTTCCAACGACATTTCCAAGCATGTCAACAGTGTATGAACGATTGAATGGTTTGTCCGTTGTTGGTGAGTTGATGATAGACACGTAATCGTCCAAGTTCAAGCCCACGAATTGTTCGAAGAAGCTTTGTGGTGTCAAATTCAAGTGACGGTGGAATTCCTTGTCTTTATCACGATATTCGAAGTCGAATGTTTCTGGCGGAGTTCCAAGAGTCACGCTAAGTAAGTCGTACACTTCTTGCATTAATTGTTTACGCGTTTCGTTGATTTCCTCTTCGCTAGCGCCACGTGCCACTAAGTCGCGAAGCACTTTTGCGTCTTGGCGAAGTTTTTTATTTAAGTATTTGTTCAAATCGCTTGAAGCCGAGCTTGAAAAACTTTCCGGCATCACACTCTTTGGCACAACCCCATATTTCTTGAAGATAGACACGATCATATCCCATTGCCCACCGTCTTGTTGAGGTGTTTGTAAAAGAAACGCTACATTGCGGCTTGTCACAGGTTCGCCTGCTGTTTTTAAAATATTTTCATGGAAATAATTGGCCTTTTCGTATTTATCCCAGAAAAATGTATAACTTTGTGAGAGTTCAAATTCTTCGAGCTTGAAGTTATTAAAGAGTCTGTGGCGGAATGTATTCAGCGCCGCAAACATCCAGCAACGACCAGAAGCCTTTTGGTTGGCTACTTTCCCGTGTTCCAAATCAATCGAATACACCGGCTGATTTTCCACAACAGAAGCGACCGTCTCACTAGATCCTTTCAAGCCATTCTTCACCGCAGCATTTTGCGCCACGATACGCTCTGGCTTACTTTGAAAACTTTCTTTATATTGTTTCGTCAATTCCTTTGTTAACGTAAACATCACTTCATCTCCTTTAAGGTTGATACCCTAATGGTACTCCTCTTTACCCCCATATGCAATATAAAAAAACAGTTAAAACCAATAAAAAGAGCCTCCTTCGCTAAAAAGGAGACTCCATCGTTTGTTTACCAAAAAAATGTCACAAATACCCACAAGAATACTAAATATAAAACAAATACTAAAACATCAAGCCATTTAGGGATAATGATAATTTTCTTCTCCCGCAAATAGCTATAAAATAATCCGAGGCACAGCCCAAGAATCGAAGGTAGATAAACTAGAATTTTCATTAACCTCACCTTTCCTTTATTAAATCATCCAACTAACTACCCTCTGCACTACTATTATTCTTCTTATTATACAAATAATCCACTACCCACCACATACCAAATACAATTGCCCACTCTATAGAAATTTTGGCCAAATCTGTGAAACTAAAATTCCCCAATAGTAAACTATTAGCAATATAACCATATATCATCAAAGCAAATAAAAGTCTTTTCTTAGGCATCATATTCACATCCAATCATATACAATACTCTAATTATATTTTACTCCTTTTTTTATTAATAAATAGACTATTATTTCACTTTCAGAAGCAGTATAATTATATTTTAGCGAGGGGTTTTAGAGATTTCTAAACCCTTATTTTTTAACCATTATATGTGAAAATTTGCACATTGCATTGTTTATTATCCTCGAAAATAGTAGAATAGAGTTGAAGGTATTATCTTGAAAACAAGTGATAATAAATATATTTAAAGGAGAGAATAACAATGAAAAAAATTTTAGCAGTAGTCATTCTATTTAGCTTTCTCTTGCTTCCTTTCTTCAATGTTTATGGAGTTCATATGCTCATTCACGACATACAAAGGCTCTCTCCTAATGCATTCTGGGGAATTGGATTTTTATTCCTCACAAATATCTTATGGACAACTCTAGTAATCACGATTGTAAGCAGAACTAAAATCCTTAGAAGTGGTATTGTGGCTGCGGCAACATATTGCACCACCATTATTCTTTTGGCACTTCTCTACTTTGGTTACGCAAAATCAATACAAATCTTGCTTCTATCACACTTCGAAACAAGCATCTTTTCCTTGGCTTTTGTTATCGGAACACTAATTTCATTAAGAATCCTCTCAAAAAAATAAAGTACAATTTTCTTACAACAAAATTAAATTCATCAAGCAAAATGCCTTACAGTAGTAGGGCATTTTTTATTACTCCATCCCTTTTCCACTTACATAATGCTCAGCACCACACTCCTGCGGTCCCCTTCCTTCAAGAAGCACCCCGCGCCAGTGAGCTCCCTTCCTAAGCATTGCCG
>ERZ773027.2083-NODE-2083-length-10033-cov-25.336340_pt1 | contig 10033 bp, 7 predicted proteins | sample MGYA00511032_ERZ773027 | MGnify/ENA primary metagenome ERZ773027 (study PRJEB29015, sample SAMEA2738138) | human oral metagenome | biome: human oral; feature: human-associated habitat; material: saliva | place: China | collected 2190 ... | reverse complement strand
TGTTACTGTCCAAGATTGTTTTTTCAACAACGGTAAAGCCTTTTTCTTCCAGAAGGCGCTTAGCTTCATCCTTTTGGACAACTGAGTTTGGCTCGCTCTGAGTATAGAGAATTCCAATTGTTTTAGCTTTTGGCAACACTTTCTTTATCAAATTGATTTGGGTTGAAATGGCATCTGATGACTGATCGCTTGTCCCAGTTACATTGCCCCCAGGATGCTCTCTTGACTCAACCAACTTGGCACTGACAGGATCTGTTACCGCTGAAAAGATAACAGGTGTCGTTTGTGTTGTATTGGCCAAGCTCTGAGCAGAAGGCGTTGCGATAGCTAGAACGACATCACTAGATTCTGCTAGTTGCTGGGAAATGGTTTTTAGATTTCTTTGCTCACCCTGTGCATTTTGCAAATCAATCTCGATATTTTTCCCCTCAACATAGCCTTGTTTGGCCAGCTCATCCACAAACCCTTCTCTAGTAGCGTCTAAGGACTGGTGGGTAATAAATTGTGAAATACCGATACGAAATACATCTTTTTTCTTATCTGCCTTCAACTGATGCAAACTAACCAGAGAGGTCAAGAGGATCCCCACTACCAAGAGGGGTGCTAGTAATTTTCGAACAACTTTCATAATGAAACTCCTTCTCAGAAAAGATAAAACAAAAAACCGCCTAGATACTATCTAAACGGATGCTTGAAATAATCTAACAAGTTATAACTTTGCTAGTCCATTTAGATATTCATCTATATGGACCACAATCAAAAATCTTAGCCACATAGATACAAACAAATTGCTTGAACTGTTTGCATCCATGGTGACATGTCTACAAACACTATCTAAAGTAGCTAAAGTAAAAGTTTTGATTCATCGTTACAGCTTGTCTTTTATTCATTTCTTTTTCTGCTTTCTTTTTTGATGTTTCCTATCTTACCACCTTTTTCATTAGCTGTCAAGAATATTTCAGAATTTTTTAATTTTTTTGAAAACCCTTTCAGGTACCTTTCAAAGTTTTTTCTATCTCTGTTTCAAACTCATAACAAAGTCCGTCTAAACTCAGAAAGTATGATGCGAAATTTCAATTTTATACATTAACACTAGTTTCTAGATACACAAGTCATCTTTTTAAGAGTCAAATTAAGAGTCAAAAATTTACTTTACTTTGTTCAAAAACAATAAATTCCTTAAATTTATTTTTGAAAAGTTCAATAGCTTCCGAATTTTTTCTAGTCATTATGTAAGTAAAAGATAGTGGAATAGAAATTTCTTCTGGTATTCGAGTAGCAATATTAGGATTTAAGGTCATTTTAAGGTAGAGAGGGAGATAAGAGATCCCTTGTCCCATTTCAATCAATTTCTCAGTTACTGTTATATCCTTTATAGAAACAAATTGAGATTCTGGAACAATTTCAGAAATTTCTTGTTTTACTTGTTTCCAATAAACAGGATGATTATCTGATAAAATCTTATATTTTTGAAATAACTCCACCTCAGTTAGTTGAGAATCATTTTTGGGATAAAAAAGAGCAATTTTCCCCTCACAAATTTTTTCTGAATTAATCTTTGTAGTATAAGGTTCTTCCCTAGCTATCCCAATATCAAATTGATTATTTTCAATTTCTCGAGCGATATCATTTTGTAAAACGGTAATTGAAATACCTACAGATGGTTGTTCTTCAAAAAATTCTGGAAGAAATTTCGGTAACAGATAGGTAGCTATGTAAGGTGAAACTGCGATGTTTAAATGTGTTTCCAACTTTTTATTTTTTAATTGTATTTTTTTAATTCCATCTTCATAAGTTGTAATTATTTTTTTTACTATAGGGATAAATTCTCGTCCTGTTGGAGTCAGAGTTAAATTTCTTCCAACTGTTTCAAATAAATTTACTTGCAAGTGTTTTTCGAGTTTTTTTATTTGCTGGTGAAGTGTTGGTTCCGTTAAAAATAATTCTTCGCTTGCTCTATGATAGTTGAGGTGTTTAGATAATACTAAGAATGTATAATACCAATCTAAATTCATTATCTCCTCTCCTTCCTAAAATAATATTTAATGAATTATTAACTTTTTCCAAATTTTAAAAAGTTAGTATTTATTATATCATAGAATCAAGAATAATTTATTCGATTATATGAAAGGAGCAATATGATATATTTTCAAGATAACACTATACGAGATGGAATGCAACAGAGGGCAGTTAATAAAAGCATAGCTATTAAGAAACAAATTATAGATGAAATTAGTAGAACAAGAATAAATTCTGTAGAAATTGGCATGTGTGATAGCCTGCAAGATTTATCAATCTTATCAGAGTATATGAATATTCTTCGTAAGGATCAAAATGGAGTAGTGTTGACTAGGTTAATGGAAACTAGTATTGATTTAGGAACTGAATTACATAGCAAATATCCAAATACTGTGCTAAAACTACTTGTTCCTATATCTAAGATGCATATTGAGGAGAAATTGAAAACTGAAAAAACGATTTATTTTAAACGTCTAGAACGAATTTTAAAATATTCTCAACAAAAGGAATTGAATATTGATATAGTCCTTGAAGATTCTACCCGAGCAAATAAACAAGTATTATTTGAAGTTCTTAGTATTGTTTCAAATTATAAAATAGGCTTTGTCACACTAGCAGATACGGTTGGTTGTGCTACGCCAACTGAATATGGTTACCTTTTCAAAGAAGTGAGAGGTAAATTTCCTAAATTAAAATTATCAGCTCATTGCCACAATGATCTAGGATTAGCCACCGCAAATACCATTTCAGCAATAATTAACGGGGCAACTCAAGTCGAGACTACGTTTCTTGGTATTGGTGAACGTGCAGGAAATACTTCAATTGAAGAAGTTGTAGCTGTACTTTATAAAAAAGAACTAAATGAAACTGAGTTGAATCTAAAATCTATATACAAAACAAGTAATAAAATTAGAGAGATTTTGGAATATGAAATCCCCCCGACAAAACCTATAATTGGTAGCAATATATTTGTTCATGAATCAGGAATTCATCAAGATGGTACTCTAAAAAATATAGAAATGTACCAATATATTTTGCCAAGTGAATTAGGAATTCCTAATTCCACTAATTATTCAATTAGTGGAATATCTAGCAAAAAAATTCTTTACCAATACTTTAAAAATATTGTTGGAAGTGAAATAGATGTTGATGACCTAATACAATTCTATAGACACTTAAGTAAAGTAACTGACAAATTAACTCCTGAGGATTGCTTGGAGCTATATCAATTTAGAGAGAGAGAAAAAAATGGAAATATTAGAAGCTAACATAAATAACTATCACTTATTAAGAAATACATTAATAACAGGTAATCCGATTATCATCCCTACAGATACTAATTATAATTTTTGCTGCCTACCTAATGATAAAGAAGCAATTGACAAAATTTTTGAATATAAAATTCGACCTAAAAATAAACCTTTGTCTATTTTTATTTCAAAACCCGAAAATTGGGAGAGATACGGAACAAGTAAGCATACGGACATTATGAAATTCCTTATAAAGAAATTCTGGCCAGGGGCATTGAATATTATAATCGAAAACAAAACTGACTATGATTATGCATTAAACGGAAGTAATACTATTTCCCTTGGTTGTGTTAGTAATAAAGTGTTTCGAGATTTTGTAGACTATGTTGGAGGAGTAGTAGCAATTACTTCTGCGAATATATCAGGTACTGCAGATGATACACTGATTACAGAATCCATTGCAATACAACATATGGGAGATAAGGTAGATTATCTACTTCGAAGTCAAACTGAAATTACAAATACTAAATCAAGTACTATTGTGAAAATAAATGATAAAGGAACAGTATCAGTCATCAGAGAAGGAGATATTTCAAAAGAACAAATTAGATCAATTCTTCACGAAAGGGGTATTACTATTGAGAACTAAAATTGGAATCTCACTATATAGAATTTTTTCTCGTTCCTATTTTTACTTACCATTTTTACTAATATTCTTCCATCAAAAAGGCTATTCAATTATTGTAATAGAATATTTTATGGCTTGTTATGGACTAGGTGCATTTATCTCTAATAAATTTATCAAAAATAATTTTAAAACACAAAATCCTAAACAATTATTAATTGTAAGTGAATCACTTAAAATCATAGGATTACTCTGCTTAAGTTTTTTATCTAATCCTTCACTAATTATTATCTCTCAATTAATACTTGGAATAAGTTATTCCATTGGAGCCGGAGAAGATACTAAAATAATAAATTCTTCACTTGAAAATGATGCTACTAATTTTCAAAATATGTCAAATAGTTTTATGTTCCTATCTCTATTAGTATCAGGTATCATAGGAGGTTATATTTATAATTTTGATAATGTATTACCATTTTTATTAACAATAATTGCATCACTAGTTAGCATTTTTTCAATTTTTTTATTTCTACCATCTGTATCAGATTCCGTAAATCATATCGAAAAAACAGTATACAAAAATAAAACCGACATATCTTATCATGCTTATGTGTGGATTTCTCATTATTCCATCATAAGAGGAATCATTCTTAGTATATTTACAGGTTTTTTACCTTATTACTTTTTTACAGAGTTAGGTATATCCACTCAATATTTTATTCTAATTTTAACAGCATATACTCTCACGGGCATAATTTCTTCCATATATTGTAGCAATTTACCAAACTTTACTTCTTCACTATCATTATTTTTATCATTGTGTCTACTACTATCTCACAATATTATATTTATTGTCATTAGTATGGTCTTATTAGGATTATCATCTGGTTTAACTAGACCTCAAACTATTAAAAATTTAAATATGTATAAAAATATCTCTATTCTATTACATAAAGCAGAGTCAATTTATTCTTTTTTAAATTTCTTCCTTCTTATAATAGGAGGATATATTTACAATAGATATCATTTTAAAGGGATTGTAATTTTTTCACTTTTAACACTACTATCATACTGTCTAATTAAATTTTATTTTCAAAGGAGAAATCAAAATGAAAATTAATATACCTTTTAACCAGAACTTATTGCCTAAACGATTTGGAAAAGAAGCAGATTGTACCGACATTATTAAGGGGAATCCTGTACGCTCCTTCCCCTTTGAGATTAGCGAATTACCAGAAGGGACAAAATACATAGCTATTACTTTAATTGATTATGATGCTATTCCAGTTTGTTCATTCCCTTGGATTCATTGGCTTGCTACGGATATAGAAGTCAAAAATAATACAGTCATTATTCCTGAAAATTACAGTCTAGATTATAAAGGTTCTATTACGCAAGGGAAAAATAGTTTCGCAAGTCCTCTATTGGAAACTGACTTTTCTGAAATTGATTCTATGTTTGTTGGACCAACTCCTCCTGATAAAGATCATCGATATACGCTAGAAGTGTTCGCTCTAGCTACTAAAACAGATTTGAAAAACGGATTCTACTATAATGAACTATTAAACGCGGTCTCTTCAATTTCCTTAGAGAAAACTAGTACAGTTGTTATTGGTCAATTTTAAATAAAAATATGGGATAAACAATTGTATAATAGTTGGAAACAGATACAGATTATCAAATAAGATGATTATAAGCAATTGATAGTAACTTATTAGAATTTGATATTCACTTCACTAATCTAACATACTCCAATTTCTAAAATTCTCTATACATAAGTTTGAAGCTATAGAAAAACTCAAGCTTATACTCAATGAAAAACAAAGAGTATTAGGAGAAATTTATCAAAACTTTACATAATAAAAACGCATAATGTCAGTACGCCTACATCTAATATTATGCGTTTTTATCATTTTAAAATTTTTAAACCTATCTCTTTTAAGGATATAAAAAAGGTTTATAATTTCCATAAAAGTTGACATGGAAATTATAAAACCATTATTAGTTTAACCCTTGTTGGTAACGCGCCAATTCGGCTTGGTTAGCCCAAACATAGTGACCTGGACGGATTTCTACCATAGATGGCTTATCAGTCTCATAGTCGTGTTGACTTGGGTCGTAAACCTTCAAGACCTTCTTACGTTCCAAGATTGGATCTGGGATTGGTACCGCTGAAAGCAAGGCTTGAGTATATGGGTGAATTGGATTGTTAAACAATTCTTCTGTTTCTGCAACCTCTACAATAACACCCTTATAAATAACTGCGATACGATCTGAAATAAAGCGAACAACTGACAAGTCATGGGCGATGAAGAGATAGGTCAAACCAAGTTCTTTTTGGAATTTTTTGAGCAAGTTCAAGACTTGGGCACGCACAGAAACGTCCAAGGCTGAAATTGGCTCATCCGCAATAACAAAGTCTGGTTGCATGACCAAGGCACGAGCAATACCGATACGTTGACGTTGACCACCTGAAAACTCATGAGGGTAACGAGTCAAGTGCTCAGCAAGAAGCCCCACTTCACGGATAATATTTTTAACCTTCTCTTTACGTTCTTCCTCATCCTTAAACAGACGGTGATTGTAAAGACCTTCAGAAATAATATAATCAACAGTCGCACGTTCATTCAAACTTGCGGCAGGGTCTTGGAAAATCATCTGGATACGACGAATCAATTCCGCAGCTTGTTCACGCGATTTCTTACCATTAATCTTTTGACCTTCAAAAATGATATCTCCATTACTTGTATCATTTAGACCGATGATAGCACGACCAATAGTTGTTTTTCCACTTCCTGACTCACCTACAAGCGAGAACGTTTCTCCCTTGTTGATAAAGAAGTTAGCATTTTTAACCGCGACAAACTTCTTACTTCCTTCACCGAAGGAAATTTCTAAATCTTTGATTTCTACTAATTTTTCAGACATTTCCTTCCTCCTAGTCTGCCAGATGGGCAAATCCCATTTTATCACGGATCTTATCGTGAAGATTTGCAATTACAGCTGGTTTTTCTACTTTTGGAGCATCCTCATGAAGAAGCCAAGTTTTAGCCCAATGCGTCTCTGATACTGAGAATTGAGGAGCTTTTTGTTCGAAGTCAATCTGCATTGCATAGTCAGAACGCAAGGCAAAGGCATCCCCTTTCAGGTCAGTATAAAGTGACGGAGGTGTTCCTGGGATTGAGTAAAGATCCCCTTTATCATCAGCAAGCTGAGGCAAGCTAGACAAGAGACTCCATGTATATGGATGGCGAGGGTCATAGAAGACTTCCTCAACAGTTCCATACTCAACGATTTCTCCTGCATACATAACCGCTACCTTATCTGCAATACTTGCCACCACACCAAGGTCGTGGGTGATAAAGATTGTTGTGAAATGGTACTCGTTTTGTAAAGATTTCAACAAATCAATAATCTGAGCTTGGATGGTCACATCCAAGGCAGTCGTTGGCTCATCACAAATCAAGACATCAGGTCGGCAGGCAAGAGCAATCGCAATAACGATACGTTGACGCATTCCTCCAGAATATTGGAATGGGTATTCATCAAAACGTCTATCTGCGTCTGGAATCCCAACCTTATTCATGTAGTCAATGGCCAATTCTTTCGCTTCTTTAGCTGTTTTTCCTTGGTGTTTTACAATAACTTCTGTAATCTGACTACCAATTGTTTTAATTGGGTCCAAACTAGTCATTGGATCTTGGAAGATAGTCGCAATCTTAGCACCACGAATTTGTTCCCAATCCTTGTGAGAAGACAAGGCTGTCAAATCCTGACCACGGTAGTCAATGCTACCTTGAGCAATGCGACCATTTTCTTCAAGCATACCTGTGAAAGTCTTTGTCAAAACAGATTTTCCTGATCCTGACTCACCTACCAAGGCTAATACTTCTCCTTCAACTAGTTCAAGGGAAACGCCGCGAATGGCTGTCAATACTTTGTCACGAACGTCAAATTCCACGACAATATCGCGAGCAGTCAAAATTACATTTTTTTCTTTTGTCATTTCTACTCCTATCTATGTGTACGTGGATCACTAGCATCCGCTAAGTTTTGACCAACTACGAAAAGGGACAAGGATACCAAGACAAGAGTTGTCAATGGAATCCAGAACAAGTAAGCATTAGTTGTTACGTTTTGTGAATAATCCGAAATCAAACGACCCAAACTTGGCACTGTAATCGGTAATCCAAGACCGAAGAAAGACAAGAAGGCTTCGTATGAGATAAAGCTTGGAAGCATTTGTGTCATCGTTGTCACAATAACAGATACCAATTGAGGCATGATATTTTTGGCAACAATCTTCAAGGTTGGAGTTCCCAAAGTACGTGATGCCAAGTTGTATTCCAAGTCACGATAACGCAAGATTTGCACACGAATCATGAAGGCAATCCCAATCCATGTTGTTACACTCATGGCAAAAATCAGATTCCAGAATCCAGCTCCGATTGAGTAAGTCAAGACAATGACAATCAAAAGAGATGGGATGTTTGAGATGACATTATAAACTTCCATCATCACACGGTCAACTGATTTTGAAATTCCCCAAATACCACCGACAAAAACACCGATAACCAAGTTAATCACTGTCGCAATCACAGAAATGAGGATAGAGTTACGAGCTCCGAACCAGACACCGTCAAAGAGAGATTTACCGTTACTGTCTGTACCGAACCAATGCTCAGCATTTGGCTTGATATAACGAGCACTAAAGTCGTTTACTTTGCTGACATCATTGAAATCAAACTTAGAAAACATTGGGTAGATGAAACTCATCAAAATGATAGCTACCAAGATTCCCAACATGACTACAGTTGATTTCTTCTTCATAAATTGTCTAAACACTGAACCCCAGTATGAATAAGCTGGCGCATCAATGGCTTCAGAGGCAAAATCGTCACGTTTTACGAACTGAAATTTTTCTTTATCGATTGTAGACATTATTTGCCTCCTTTCTCAGTCAATTTAATACGTGGGTCAATAATAGTCATCCAAATATCTCCCAAAAGAAGTGAGAAGATAGAAATACATGTAAAGATGAAGACAAGACCAACGACCATAGAGTTATTAGATGCTTTTACAGAGTCAATCAACATTTTACCCATACCTGGGAAGGCGAAGACTGTTTCAGTAAGAGTAGCTCCACCAATAACACCGATAATAGAACCAGGAATACCTGAAACAAGTGGTACCATGGCATTTTTAAAGATGTGTTTATTAGAAATTTCTTTCTCAGAAAGACCTTTTGCACGTGCAAAACGAACAAAGTCTTGTGATTGTAAGTCAATCATGTAACGACGAATCCAGATAGCCAAACCAGGAGCACCAAGTAAACCAAGAATAACTGCAGGTAGTACATATGAACGCCAGTCTCCAGCACCCAAGATAGGGAATGAATCAGGGAGTCCAATTGAAGAACCAATCAAACGAATGATATAGACAAGAGCGATAGTTGGAAGAGCAAGTAAGAATGTTAAAGCTCCTGTAGAGAAACTATCAATCCAAGTATTCTTGTAACGAGCCATTGCAGAACCAAGTGGAACCGCAATCGCGTACGAAATTGCAAGGCCAATCAAACCAGCAATAGCAGAACTGGTAATCATAGATGGATACTGATAGTTGCTTTCAGTAGCTGTATATGGATCATCTTTACCGTAGTTCGCTACTTCACGCGCATCAGCTTGACTTGGAGATTTATATGTTCTTGAGTAGATATTGACAGATGATGTTTTCTTACCAGTTGGGAATTGAACTTCAGAAGTCTTGGTTTGTCCTTGTCCTTGTGTGATAACTTGAAGTACAGGAGTATTGGCATAAGTTGGGTAAGAATCTCCTAGGTTCAAGTTCACAAAGTTTTGATGAACAAATGGGAACTGACTGTTGAAGTACAAGAGGTATTTATGTTTAGTCCCTGAACCTACTAAAGACCATCCAATAGCTGGATCGTTTTCAAAACGCAAATAACGCTCCAAGTTTGGATTTTCTGGATCTTGAATTTTATTTGTATGGTCAATATCAAGCAAGTTTGCATAGAAGTGGAAGACACGTTCAAAAATAGGAATTTCACGTGTTGCATAGAATTGACCGCTCTCTGTGAATACACCCAAAGTCCAACCGTTACCAAGTTGTTGGATATATT
>ERZ773027.2081-NODE-2081-length-10040-cov-9.828943_pt1 | contig 10040 bp, 9 predicted proteins | sample MGYA00511032_ERZ773027 | MGnify/ENA primary metagenome ERZ773027 (study PRJEB29015, sample SAMEA2738138) | human oral metagenome | biome: human oral; feature: human-associated habitat; material: saliva | place: China | collected 2190 ... | reverse complement strand
AAGAGGCCATTTCGCGCTGTGAAAAATAGGTTGCTATAGAGCTGGTAACCCTTTAGGAGACTCGTGGTATCCAGATAAGCCGAATAGGTCTCGATCAAGCCCCAGCAATAGAGGAGCAAGGCCAGGAAACCCGTCCAAACCATGCCTAGGCGTTTGACCAATTGATTGACCAAAAATAAGCCCAGTAAAAAGGCTGGGATATACCAGAGTTGGTAGCACATCCCCAGATAGATCAGTGCAATGAGAACACCTGCTGGAAAAAGATAGATAGGAAGATGGAGACTAGAGAAAAAGAGCCAGGCATAAGGAAGGTAAACAAAACTCCAAAACAAATAGGTTTTTACGATTTTGGCCAGATAGGTCTTCATTTTCTTAGAATTCCCTAGTGATTGCTTGAGGAAAAAGCTGGCACAGACGATAAAAAATGGCACCGCTAGCCGGCCAAGCATACTCTTGAGACCAAAATGCAGTGGCTCATAAGAGGTTAAACGACCACTATGCACCAAAATCACTGCAATCGCAAAGAGGTATTGAAAAAAGCTGATACTAGAGGTGTTATAGAGGGGATTCTTTTGCATATTCCTACTCCTTGCCCAAAGCAGTTTCTATGGTTATTTTAGCATGAAAGGGAAGGCCAAGCAAGGAATCTTACATCCTTATCTACCTTTTTTCCTCTATTTTTGATATACTCAAAGCATGCATAAACAAACCATTATTGATTTTAAAGAGCTTGGATTGCGCCACCTTTTCACCAAGCCCATAAAGGAATTAAAAACTAGAAACCTCGACCAGGTAGAGGCTCTTCTTCAAGAAGTCGAAGCCTACCAGGAGCAAGGCTTTTATGCTGTTGGCTATGTCAGCTATGAGGCTGCTCCTGCTTTTGAGAAGAAGTTTGCTGTCCATCCAGCACCTCTTATGGGAGAGTATCTCCTCTATTTTACTATCCACGAGGAGGTCGAAACCCTTCCTTTTCCAGAGGACTATGAAGCTGTGGATCTTCCAGCCAATTGGAAGGAAGAGGTAGAGGCGCCTGCTTATCAAGAAGTCATCAAGACGATTCATCACCATATCCGCCAGGGTGATACCTACCAGGTCAACTACACCGTCCAGCTTTCTCAAGAGCTAAAAGCAGATCCTTTGGCTATCTACAATCGCTTGGTGGTAGAGCAGAAAGCCCATTACAATGCCTTCATCCAGCACGATGATGTCTCCATCCTCTCCATCAGCCCTGAGCTCTTTTTTGAGCAAGACGACCGGCTACTGACCACGCGCCCTATGAAGGGAACGACGCGTCGTGGTCTCACAAACCAAGAGGATCTTCAAGAGTCTGCTTGGCTAAAAGCTGATCCGAAAAATCGAGCAGAAAACATGATGATCGTCGACCTCCTCCGCAATGACATGAACCGGATTTCGGAGATTGGAAGTGAGCAGGTAACCCGTCTTTGCCAAGTCGAGCAATACTCCACCGTTTGGCAGATGACCTCGACCATTGAAAGCCGCTTACGCCCCGAAGTCGACCTGGTCCAAACCTTCCGAGCTCTCTTTCCTTGTGGCTCGATTACAGGAGCACCGAAGATCTCCACTATGGAAATCATCCACAAGACAGAGAAGGCTCCTCGAGGTATCTACTGTGGAACGATCGGCATCCTTCTTCCAAAAGGGAAACGGATTTTTAATGTAGCCATCCGGACCCTTCAAATGCAAGGTAATCAAGCCATCTATGGTGTGGGAGGAGGCATCACTTGGGACAGCAAATGGGAAAGTGAATACCAGGAAACCAAGCAAAAATCGGCTGTCCTCTACCGACAAGAGCCTCGATTTGAGCTTTTGACGACCGGTCTCATCCATCAAGGAGAGCTGACTTTCCTAGAGCAACCCCTGACCCGTTTGAGAGAGGCCAGCCGCTACTTTGCCTATCCTTATAATGAGCAAAAGCTCTTGAACAAACTTCAAGAAGAGCTCACTCATGTTGATTCTAGCCTTGACTATCGTTGTCGGATAGCCTTGCAGAAAAACGGAAACTTCCAACTGACGATTACGGAGCTAACAGACTTGCCAGCTAGCTATCTACAGGCTCAATTACGAGAACAAACTGCACCATTAAACCGACCTTTTACCTATTTTAAAACGAGCCAGAGAGACCACCTCATCCAGTTAGATCGGGAGCAGATCTACTATTTAGAAGACGGAACCTTACTAGAGACGACCATTGGCAATCTCATCCTAGAGATCAAGGGCCAACTCTATACTCCTCCAGCTCACCTCCCTTTATTAGATGGGATCTACCGTCGCCATCTATTGGAAACTGGACAAGTAGAGGAAAAACTCTTGACCCTGAAGGATTTAGAAGTTGCTGACAGAGTCTATGCCTGCAATGCCCTTCGTGGACTTTATCCACTCGATTTTACAAGAAAGAACCCATAATGAAACTTGTTTTTTTACATGGCCTAGGCCAGGATGCTCATTCTTGGCAAAGTGTTCAAGATGCACTTTCCCCCTTGCCTTCTGACTCTTTCGCTATTTTCTCTTATCCAAGCGAAAGCTACCAGGAGGCCAAAGAAAGACTGACGGAGTGTCTCCAACAAGAAAGCGAGCCCTTTATTCTGGTTGGACTCTCACTGGGTGGCGTTCTCGCTCTTGAACTCTCCAGCCAAGACTTACCACACCTCAAGGGCTTGGTGCTCTCAGGGACACAATACAAACTCAAGACCAATCTCCTCTATCGGCTCCAAATTCTCCTTTTTCATCTGCTTCCCAAGCAGGTCTTTGAAAAGCAGGGGGCCAACAAACAGCACATGTTGCAAATCTTGACCGAGTTAAAAAGTCTCAATCTAACAGATACTGCTAAAACTTATCAGCTCCCTAGCTTAGTGATTTGTGGCAGCAAAGATTGGGCCAATCAAGCTTCTTCGAAAAAGTTGGCAAATCTCCTGCCCAAAGGGCACTATCAAGAAATCGCAGATGGAGGCCATCTACTCAATACTCAGAAACCCAATGAACTGGCACAAGTCATCAAGGAGTTTTTGAAGAACATCTAGTAAAAAAGGACAGAAGCCTTCTTGAATCAAGATAGTCTAACTGTTCTTTTTTACTTTTTAAAATTTTAGAAATATTTTAGAATTGCTTGATGGTTATTTGAAAAGCAAGCTGTATACTAAGAGTGTAAAGAAAACAACTAGTCATTTGGACGAAGGAGAAAACCATGGAAAAAGTATTAGAAATTTCCCATTTGAGTAAAAAATTTGGTCAACAATACGCCTTAAACGATGTGAATCTGAGCATTCGCAAAGGTGATGTCTACGGCCTGATCGGTAAGAACGGAGCTGGGAAAACCACCCTCATCAAGGTCATTACCCAGCTAATTCAAGAAACTGACGGAAGCGTCTCCCTCTTTGCTTCTACAAATCGCTCCCAGTGGACCCAAGCCCTGAAACGTGTCGGATCCGTCATTGAGAGTCCCGTGGCACACAAACATATGACTGCCTATCAAAACTTAGTCTACTATTGCAAGGCTCGCCATATCCCAAACCTCGACCAGGTCATCAAAGAAACTCTGAACTATGTCGGCCTGAGTAATACAGGCAAGAAAAAATTTCGTGATTTTTCACTGGGAATGAAACAACGGTTGGGAATTGCCATTGCGCTCATTGCCAAACCCGACTTCCTCATTCTGGACGAACCCATCAATGGTCTTGATCCGGTCGGAATCAAAGAATTCCGTCAGATGATCAAGCGCCTCAATGATGAACTCGGCATGACCATCCTCATTTCCAGTCATATCCTCTCTGAACTCTATCTGGTTGCCAATCGCTTTGGCATTGTCGACCAAGGACGCCTGATCAAAGAAATTAGCAAGGCCGAATTCGAGGAGCAAGGCGAAGACTATATCATCCTCAAGACCAATCAACTAGCCCTCGCGAGTCAACTGATCCAGGATCAACTCCATCATCGCATCAAGGTCATCGATAAGGATGGAGAAATCCATATCTTTGGCCAGACTCACGATATTAAAGTCATCGTCAAAGCCCTCGTTCAAGCGGATATTGACGTGGACGAAATCTACTATGCCCGCCAAGATCTGGAAAAATTCTTTACGGACTTGGTAGACTAGTCCAAATACCATCTTCCTGTATAACCTATCCACACATTTCATTTAGGAGATTTATCATGTTGCATACCATTCAAGCAGATTTTTATAGACTTTTTCGCTCCAAAGGTTTTTGGATTACAGAAGCCATTCTCGTTCTCAATATCCTGTCTGGAGTCATCTTTGGAGCTACCGGACACGTCGGTGTCAATACGGAATCCAAATTACCCCAAGCGACCGAAGTTTGGACTGGCTTTAAAGCCTTGGCCAACTATTCCTCCAGCATCAGTGTGACCATCCTCTTTACCATTATTGTCATCACCCTGGTCCTGGGAACAGACTTAACACAAAACTTATACAAGAATAGTTTGGCCTATGGCGTCTCTCGCACCAGCTACTACTTTGCTAAAAGTGCTGTTGTCTTGACCATTGCTCTTTTCCAATTCCTCGTTTCTTATGGTCTTGTCTTCTCAATCGCGACCCTCTACAATGGACTTGGCACCATGCCAGATCACTTCTTGGCTCATTTTGGACTGACCCTACTGATTCAGTTCCTCTCCACCTTGGCTTGGGTCAGCATCATTTCCTTCCTCCTTTACGCTAGCCAATCCATCACCTTGGCCTTCGTTGGCTACTTCATTGGAAATATCCTCTTAAGCCTTCCTGCGCTCTTCCTTAAAGATATTGATATTCTCCACTATCTAAACTTGGAATTCCAATATTCCATGGTACAGAGCACAACAGCAACAACCAACACCCTCTCGATCGCCCTTGGATTCATCCTTGTTTTCGGCTTCCTAGGACTGGCTACTTTTAAACACAAAGATTTATAACAAAAAGACTTGAGCAGTGCTCAAGCCTTTTTTCTTAGTGTAATGGTCAAGATAAACCAGTCTGCCTCCGTTGCCAGTTGCAAGTCCCCGCCTAAGATCTCTACAAAATTTTGAATGATATAGAGACCCAAGCCAGATGACTCTTCTGTATCCGAGAGATTTTCAGAGTAGAATCGACTAGCCAATTGGTCTAAGTGCTGGATCGGTTGTTGCACAATATTGCGCAGCTCGACCCGAATCGTGTCTGCATCCGACATCAAGGTCAAACGGGCCTGCTCCTTTCCATGCTTGAGGACATTGCTGAGCATATTTTGCAAGAGGCGCTCCCAAAGCTCAGGATCAGTAGCATAATGGAGATGCTCTTCTAACTCTACCTCTAGTGCAATCCCCGCCTCAGACAAGCTATCATAATACTGGAATAACTGCTGGGTTAGGACTTGGCTGAGATTAACGTCTGAAAGCCGAGGCTGAATGGCACCCTCCATCAAGCGTCTGTATTCCAAGAGTGATTCCAAGCGTTTTGAGACGACTTGAAGATTGGAAGAAATTTTTTTCAGTTTTTCCTCTTCTTGCGTCCCACTCTTGATGATTTGTTGGGTATAACCAGACGCAATGGTCAAAGGCGTCCGAATATCGTGAGCAATATTACTGATGGCCATATCCAAGGTTTTCTTCTCTTGGAAGGCAATCCGATTGGTCCGCTCGATCTGGTCAAAGAGCTCACTGACCTGTTTGGTCAAGGCGACCAATTCTTTATTTGAAACACGTGACGTCAACCGTACCCCACTCCCATTTTGGAGCTTCTTTTGAATCTGCTCCTGCAAATCCTTTAAAGCTGAAAGCAAGCGAACATAGCCCAGTCCCAAGAGAAGGACAAGGAAGACTAGAACTAGAACCAATCCCCACATTACTTGTCTCCTTTCAAGCGAACACCCAAGCCCCAGACGGTTTCAATGTAATCCTCATTAGGATCGAGTTGGGCAATTTTCTTTCGGAGATTGCTCAATTGGGCATTGAGCGTATTGTCTCCAGGCAGATAGACTTCTTCCCAGACTGCCTCATACAATTCTTCTTTGGTGAAAATCTTCTTTGGATGCGCCAATAAAGTTTCAAAAATTTGAAATTCCTTTTTACCTAAGCGAAGCGTTTTTTCTCCAGACTCCAGTTCAAAGCTTTCTGGGTTCAGGACCAGATTTTTAACAGTCAGCTTTTTCGATGATGGAGCTTCCTGTGCCGGAGTGAGGTTATTTCTCAGTTGCACTGTCACCCGAGCAGCCACCTCATCCAGATTAAAGGGCTTGACGATATAATCATTGGCACCTGCAAGGAGATACTGGCTAATGAGGTGTTTGTCACCAAGAGCTGTCATCATGATGACCGGTACCTGACTCTGCAAACGGATTTCCTCAAGGACCTGATCCCCATTTTTCCCAGGAAGCATGATATCGAGAAGGACCAAATCAATGCTTTCTTGCTGGAAGAGTCGCAGCCCTTCTGTACCTGAAAAAGCCTGAAGCACCTCATGGTCTTCGCTTAAGAGACTATACAAAATTTCTTGGATATCATTATTATCTTCAATTAATAAGATGCGTGCCACTTGCCTCACTCCTCTTTTCTATGCTTACGAAATCATTTCTATTCCCCTAGCCTATCAAATAAAGGGACCTTCGTCAATGAAAATCTGATAAAATCCTATAGTCCCCAGGTAGAGCTGCATGGTAGGTCATCACAAGATGAACTTGACTATCCTTTCTTTCAAAGGGTATAATAGGACCAATGACACAATAGGGAGAATCATCTATGAAAAAAAATGCCAAAACTCAAATCAGCCTTGTATCCATTCTCGTCATCCTGGGCGTTGGTGCAAGAATGATGCGAATCATCCACCGCCAGCAAATCAGGGAGCAAAACAGACAAACCGTCCAAACGACTAAAAAGGTTGCAGAGTTTCAGAAAACACTAGACGAGGAAGAAACCAAGAAACGGAACGAAACCTTCAACAAGATTTTTAATGAATCCCTAGTTCAGAAAAATTTTGAAAATTGGCAAAAAGTCGATGAACTTCATGGTTTGGGACAAAGAACTGGGCAATTTTATATCTATAACTTTGAAAAAAAAGAAGAGATTCTCTTAGAGAATACAGATCAAGCATTTGTTCTGCCGATTCGAGACAAGAGTAATAACGTCACATTTCAGGCTATCTTTGCCCACAAGGACGGTCAGTGGCACATCATGAAACCAGACGGAAGTTCTCAGTTGCAACTAGGAGAAGCCAGCATTTCCGCTGAATCTAAGTTTGTCATCGAAAACAATGTCTTAGACTACGACCAGTAAATCAATAAGGACTTGCCTTAACGACATACAAAAAGCTTAGGACCCCAGCTTTGGTTGGGATTCTAAGCTTTTTAGTTTGCTGTCAGAGAGTCATCCAGAAGATGGTTTAGCTCTAGAGGAGACTTTTACTCAACAGAAGCCCCATTGGTCGCAATGACCTCTTTGTACCAATAGAAGGATTTCTTACGCGAACGGGCTAAGGTTCCCTTGCCTTCGTTGTCCCGGTCAACATAAATAAAGCCGTAGCGCTTCTTCATTTCTCCTGTCCCGGCAGAGACCAGGTCAATACAGCCCCAAGTCGTATAACCCCAGAGGACAACGCCATCTTCGTTGATGGCCTCCCGCATGGCCTTGACATGGGCTGCGAGGTAATCAATCCGATAGTCATCCTCAATCTCCCCGGCTTCATTTGGGGTATCAACGGCACCTAGTCCATTTTCTACAATAAACATGGGTTTTTGATAACGATCCCAGATGGTGTTCAGCGTAATGCGGAGACCAAGAGGGTCAATCTGCCAACCCCATTCTGAGCTTTCTAGGTAGGGGTTCTTCAGAGAGGCAAAGATATTGCCCGCTGTTTTCTCCCTTTCAGCTGGATCCCCTGAAGCGACCCGACTAGCATAGTAGGAGAAGGAAATAAAGTCCACTGTATGGTCTTTCAACAATTGCAGGTCCTGCTCCGTCATCTCAACCGTGATTCCCTGACGTTCCCACTCTTTCTTAGCATAGTTAGGGTATTCCCCACGCGCCTGCACATCGATAAAGAAATAGTTCTTGCGGTCTTCTTCTAGACCAGCCCAGACATCTCGTGGCGCACAGGTATGCGGGTAATGTTGACCTGCTGCTAACATACAGCCCACCTTGTTATTCGGATCAATCTCATGGGCTAGCTTGGTAGCAATGGCTGAAGCCACCAACTCATGGTGGGCTGCCTGGTATTTGACCTGCTCCTCATTCTCGCCTTCCTCGAAGCAGAGACCCGCTCCCATAAATGGCGCATGGAGGATCATATTGATTTCATTAAAGGTCAGCCAGTAGTTGACCAAGCCCTTGTAACGAGTAAAGAGGGTCCGACAGAGACGTTCATAAAAGCCCAACATCTTGCGGTTGCGCCAACCACCGTACTCGGTAATCAAATGCATGGGACAGTCAAAGTGGGTAATGGTCACCAAGGGCTCAATGCCATACTTGTGGCACTCCTTAAAGAGGTCTTCATAAAATTGGAGACCTGCTTCGTTTGGCTCCAGTTCATCCCCTTGTGGGAAGATCCGTGACCAAGCAATAGAAAGTCGATAAGTTTTAAAGCCCATTTCCCCAAAGAGGGCAATGTCTTCCTTGTAGCGATGGTACATATCAATGCCATCTTTAGCCGGGTAAAAATAGCCCTCTTCAAAGTCGAACATCTTTTTCTGACCCGTAATAATCGCGTGACGATCAGGCCCAATCGGTACCACATCCACATTGGCCAAGCCGCGGCCATCTTCATTATAAGCTCCTTCACATTGGTTGGCAGCCGTCGCCCCACCCCAAAGGAAACCATCTGGAAATTGTAGTTTGTCAGTCATATTCCTACCTCGCTTTCATCCTTAAATCTATTATATCCCTGTCTAATCCGAAAGTCTTACAGCATCCTAGGAAAAACTGATACTATTCTAAGATTGTTTCTATTCAAGCGCAACATAAAAAGACCGGATGACTCCGATCTTTCAATAGTTCATATTTTCACATTCTGTTTTAAGAATAATTAAGGTTGACTTCAAATGACTAAGCGTCCTATTTCATACGATAAAAATCAATGACTAGACCAGCAGGGCCTTTAACTAGCAAAGATTCTGTTCCCCAATCAGTTGCAGATGGGCCATGTAATATTTCAGCGCCAAGCTCTTTCAACCGTTTGTAGTTCTGGTCTACATCCTCAACCTCAATGTGAAGAATGATTCCTGACTGAAAATCTTCCAAAGGAATCAGGTGATTTTGTGATAACATGAGACAATGACTGCCAATTGTAAACTGAGCAAAACCGTCATCAACATAATCAGCCTTTTTATCCAAAAGACGCTCCAAGTCAGAACAGACTTTGGGAACATTTGAAACGATAATATCTAATTGATTTAAATTCATTTACTATTCTCCATAAAAAGACCGGATGACTCCGATCTTTTTAAGTCCCACTCTATGAAAATCAAAGAATAAATTCGACGAGAGGAATTATTTGATTGCGCGTGATTGCAACCCTTCTTCTTCCAAGAAGAGGCGGAATGGTACAAGCTCTTCAGCTTCGTATTTTTCCTTGAAGGCTTTGATTGCTTCTTCTGAGTGTTGTTTTGGATCCAACTCAAGTACTTCTACTGGAAGTGGACGGTGTTGTGTGATGCGGGCATCGATCACAACTGTCTTACCTTCTTTGTTCAATTTAACAGCTTCTGCAACGACTGCATCGATATCTTCGATACGGTTTACAGTGAATCCTACAGCACCTTGCGCTTCAGCGATTTTCGCATAGTCAGCATTAGGGAAGTCACAACCAAACAAGTGTTTGTTTGTGTCTTCGTATTTGTCCTTGATGAAGGCATATTTACCATTTGAGAAGACAACGTTGATAACTGGAAGGTCGTATTGAACGTTTGTGATAACGTCTGGGTAGCACATGTTGAATGCACCGTCACCCATGATGTTCCATACTTGGCGATCTGGATTGTCTTTCTTAGCAGCGATACCACCAGGAAGGGCAATACCCATTGTCGCAAAGAGTGGAGATGTACGCCACATGTTCTTAGGTGTCATGT
>ERZ773027.2072-NODE-2072-length-10057-cov-12.771146_pt1 | contig 10057 bp, 15 predicted proteins | sample MGYA00511032_ERZ773027 | MGnify/ENA primary metagenome ERZ773027 (study PRJEB29015, sample SAMEA2738138) | human oral metagenome | biome: human oral; feature: human-associated habitat; material: saliva | place: China | collected 2190 ... | reverse complement strand
ACATTTTTAATTTTTTATATATCAAAATTATTATTATCTTTGTAAGTATAAAAATAAAATATAAAGCTATGTTTGATTTTAATGATGTTATATTAGATAATAATAGTGATAATAATAGTGATAATACTATTAATAATATACAACTGAATTTATTAGATATAAGAGTTGTGTTTTTTAATTGTTATAAACTTTTCATCAAAGTAGAAAAATATAATGATGATGAGTATTATATTACTAATATAGTTAGTAATAAAAACAGAAATATTATTAAATATAATGAAGTGATAAGGTATAAAAATTTTGAATCTTTATTACTTGCAGAGTTTACTTGTATAAACATAAGTAGTATTAATAAATGTATAGAAGAAGTATATACTTCTAAATATTTTAAAATACGTACAATAAGAATTTTTGATGATATACTTCCTGCTAAGGTGTTAATAAAATTTAATGATAATATTAATATACAGGATTTAATTAAACTTAGTGACATAAATGATTATAATAATGCACTTGATGACATTAACAGACCCGGTTGTTTAGACATTACTACATATAATAAATTTTTTGATTTATTACCTAATAAATTATATAAAATTGGTGATAATGTATTAGATGCTAAATTTCATAAATTTTATAAAACATCATTAAATAGTAAACAACAAGAATATTATAAAAATTCCATATTTTATATGGATAAGTCAAATAAAAAATTTTATTTTATTTTTACACATAAAATGCTTCAAAAATTAGGTGCAGTTGACATAGTTGAAATATTATGTTGCTATGCAGCATATAGTTTTATAAGTAATACGTTATTTAAATATGAACGCAATAGATCAATTTATAAAATGAATGGTAATAGTAATAATAAAATTAGTATAACAGTATCACCGAATTTAAATGATGTTCCAGAATATATATTAAAAATGGTAGATTGTAATTTAAAACAATCTTCTATATTACAACGTTGGGTAATTATAATGGTAGAACCCTATTAAAAATTAAAATATATGTTTAATTTTAATGATGTTATAGAAAATAATAATAGTACTAATATTATTGATAATATTCACCATGATTTTTTGGATATAAATGTGGTGTTTTTCAATTGTTATAAACTATTAATTAAGGCAGAACTACAAGATAATAATTGGTATGTTATTACTAATTTAGTGGGTCGTTATGCACAAACTGAAAATAATCGTAAGCACTTAATACAACATGAAATATTTGAATCTTTATTAGATACCGAATTTAAATACACTGGTATGATAAAAAATAAAAATGATGAATTAGCAGACATTTATACTTCTAAATATTTTATAGTAACTGTAACAAAAGATATTAATAGTGTATATCCTTATAAAACATTAATAAAGTTTAATGACAATATTGATATAAATGATTTAATTATGTATAGTGATATATGTGATTATAATAATGCACTTAATGACATTCAACGGCGGGGGTGTACTGACATAATGTCATATGTTAGATTTATGCGCATAATGAAATATGGACATGAATATACAATAGGCGATAATATATTAGATTCTAAATTTAATATGTATTTCAAAAAAGATAATTTGAATAATTTACAAAAAGACTATAATGATTCTTCTATATTTTATATGGATAAGACCAATACTAAGTTTTATTTCATATTGGCGCCGTATATATTGAGACGTATGACAGCTTATAGTTTTGCAGAATTAATTGATTATTCTTCTGCATTCCATTTAATAGATAATAACTTAAGTAAACATGAAACTAATAGTGAACAATTTGTAATATATAAACAAAAAGGTTCTTATCCTTTTTATTTAGATACTAAATATGATTACCGAAAAATTAATATAACTATCACTGATAATGTGCATAATACTACTATTCCTGATTATATTTTAAATCAGTATATAAATTATGATGATATTAAAAAATCAAAAACTGGTATGAATGATTACCGAATTATAATGGTTGAACCTGTTAAAAATTAAAGTATATGTTTGATTTCAATAGTATAATAGACAATAATAATAGTAAAGAAACTACAGATAAAGTATTTCTTTCTATATTAGATATAAGGGTATTGTTCTTTAATAAGTACAAGTACCTAATAGAAGTAAAAAATCCATCTGAAACTAAAGAGTTTCAAAAAATAACTAATCTTATAGATAACACCTATGGTAATAAAAATAATAAGTGCCCTTTTATCATGGAGAAGCAGTTTCACTTATTGTTAGAGAAATATTTTAAAGTAATTGATACAAAACAATTATATCCTGGATATAAAGAGCATGAACCTTATTTTACAAACAATAGCAAAAGGACTGAACAAATTATATATACAGATGGTATCTTTATAATTGAAGAAATTAATGAAGGCTCGCTGGCTATCTTTTCAACTGGCTGTGATTATAGTATTAAATTAGCTTCATATAATGATAAGTTAATAGAACAAATAACAGACTTATCTTTTCCTTCTACTTATAATAAAGTAGTAGAGGATATTACAGAGGGTTGCTTAACACCATTTAATTATAATAATAAGGTAACAGAATTTTATAATAATGCAGTAGATGATTATGAACCATATATTAGTAATTATAATTTATTGAAGGGTGCAATACAATTTTATATGGATAAAGGTAATCCTAATAGGTTTTATTTTATATATGATACTATATATATGAAACAACTTTTACATAAACGTTTAGTTATTAAAAATAAAGAATTATGTGATGATGTTAGGCTGGCATACTTATTTAAATTTGGTAATAAAGATTTATATGATTTTATTGAAGTATGCTTATTAAAGAGGGGAAAGCAAACTACCATTGCACCATTATATAGCAAAATAGCTAACGTTAATGTAGTAGAAAATATCCTGGTATGTGTTAAATTAACTATTGACAGTGATTTATCTGAAATTCCTGAATATGTACGTAATTTATGTGCGCGTATAAGATTGAATCCTAAAAATGAATATAAAGAAAATACATATTCAGATAAAAGTTTGAATGTATTAACAGTAGAATTTTTATAATTAAAATTAAAGTACATAAATTATGAAAGAATTTTTGGTATTTTATTATATAGTTTTGGCTATATCTGTAAGTATATGTATACCAATATGTTATTATTGTAATCAAATAGATAAGCAGCAAGAAAATAAATACGAAAAATTAAAAAATGATACAGTATATCAGAAAAAATTAAAGAGAGAACAAAAATTACGTGACTGGGTTATGGATGAAACATGGTACTAAAAATATAAATTATGTTTGATTATAATAATGTAAATATTGAGGATAATTCTAATTTAAATGATGTAATCTCACCATTAGTATGTAAAAGTTTTTTAACTATGGAGAATCTCCCAAAAATTTTTAATTTTTTATTTGATGTCGAAATTAAAATAAAATTAAATGAGCAATACTCGAAAGACATCGGTAAACCAGTTTATTTTATAAATATCTGGGATATGGTTGAGGATAGTATTTTTAAATTAGATACTATAAAAGATGAATACTTTGTTTTTAATCAGTTAGACGATTATTATGATTATAGTAGATTTGAAGATTGTACTATAATGGAGAATAATTTTATATATGTAAATAAGTGTTTCACCCTTTTCCATGATATTCATGAAGAGTTCTGCTATCATATAAGTTTTAATGAAGAAACATTTGATTTTGATTTAATAAAATACTTATTTTTATAAAATTATGTTTGATTTTAATAATGTAACAAATGAAATAGAAATATCTATTAATAAAATCAGTAATATAGATTTATTAACTATTCCATATGTAACAGATCCCCTTATAATAGAAACTTTATTTTTTAATTTATATAAAATTATTATAAAAATTAAAAAAATTAATGGTTTATATGAAATATTTTTATCATCAAATAATAATGGAGTCCTTAATCATTGTAATTTTAAGGATAACTTTTATTCCTTTACAAAACAATATCATTTTAGATATGAAACAGGGTGTTATAAAGAAGAAATTATAGTAATATGGAGTGATGCATATTTTAAAATAATTGAAGTTTTTGATGGCAGATATTTTATTATGTTTAATCCTAACATTACTATAAAGGATAATGAGTATTTAATAAATTTATTTAATTTAACTACATTTCAAGAAAATTTAAAATTGGTGGAATTGAAAGAACAAAATATTTTAAATTATATAAAAGAATATGTTTGATTTTAATAATGTAACAAGTGAAATTTCAAATGATAATGATAAGTTATCTACATCATATTTGCTAACTCAAATAGTACCAGTATTTAAGAGCTTATATGGAATAACTTTAGTTTTATCAGGTGATAAAGATTCTATTAACAGTGGTATATTTGATATTCTTAACGTTAGACATATTATAGGTCATTGCAATGATGATATACCAGTATATGAGATGAAATCTATACTAAGAAATAATTTTAGTATTTGTAAACAAAATATCAATTACTTAAATAAATGGGAAAATGAAGTTTTCATAATAAAGGAATATTTTTTGATTGAAGAACCATTTACAATTAGTATTAAGAAAAATATAAGTACCGAAATGCAACAAAGGATTCTGGATAATTATAATTTTAAACTTTGTGACTTATTTTAATTAAAATATAAAATTATGTTTGATTTTGATAATACTACTTCAGAAATATCTAATGATAATAAAATCATAAATGATATAGCAAATAAAATATATCTTGAGAAAATTGAATGTTGTGCTTTATTTTTTAATTTATATAATGAGATAATTATAGTAGATATTTCTCAGAAAAATAAAATACAACGTATAATAGCAAAGGATGGTGAAATGATTGTTAATGCTTATGACATAATTAGAAAAATTATAGCTGAACATTTTACACTAAAAACTATACGACGTATACCTATAATGAATGGTAGAAATTATGAAGAAGAGCGTATATATGAAAATGATATATTTTATATAATACATGACATATACGATCATTTTCATATTACCTTACGAAATGATATGTCATCTGATGGATTAACTCATGCTTTATCTGTATATGATTTAAATTCATATCAGAAAGAATTACAACACAGGTACAACCTTGCAGATCTCTATAAAATAATAGAAAACTCTTATTATGGTAGAAACTATTAAAAAATAAAATATAAAATATAAAATAAATTTTTGCTTATGAAAACAAATGAAGTACAAGAAATTGTAAATAAATTTAAAGAATTATATCCAGTGTATCCTCTGTTACACCTTATACCCACTAATGTAGAAGGCTTGTATTTTATTAGTAATTTAGTGAAGGAACTTGACATAATTTATAAAGAAGATCCTTCTAAGTATATACAATACTTTGATATTTATGGGGCACTAACTATGCACTATTTTCCTACACAAATAAAACCTATACCAGAAGAAATAGAAAAATTAGAAAGAACTCAACCCTATTTTAGAAAAGCATGCACTGATGGTACATTTGAATTATATTTTACAGAAGATTCACCTAAATGGATGAGACCTTTAAGAGACATTAATTATAATACTTATATTCGTTTTAAGAAGTAAACTTATGTTTGATTTTAATAATGTGAAACTTATTGATGATAATAATTTAAATAGTGTTGAAAGGGAGTTTTTAATAAATTCCTTCTTAACACTTGAAAATTTACCTAAAATATTCAAATTATTATATAACGTGGATATAAAAATAAGTGAAGATCCTATATATCTTATTGATGACTATAATCATGATAAACCTATATATAAAATTATATATGTAAATGTGGATCTATTATCTAATGTACTATCAGTTAAGAAATATAATTTTAAATATACAGAAGGGTATGAAGTCATTGAATTTACTAATAGCTATTTTAAAATTACATATACTTATAAGAGTAATACATTTGATGATTTTATTAAGTGTATAACATACAATAAAGAAGATTTTGATTATAAGACTTTAAAAACTATTCTACACAAATTATAAAAACATATGTTTGACTTTGATGATATTAAAAATGATATTACTGCACAAAGTACTAATTTAGAAGATAAGTTAGTACTAAATTCATTTAATCCTATTGTAACTTTTTTTAATTTTTATAGGGAATATTTGCCATATATAAATGAAGATACAAATTATGATGATTTAGTGCCTGGCGGTATTTATAAATTAGATATTGTAGATTATGATAATACTATTAAATCAAGATATAAACATTATACTATAGCACCCCATAGATTTATCAACATGTGTTGTACATTTTCAAATTTTAATAAATTATTTAAATCTATAAATTTTGAAAGCTATAATTTCTCAGATACTGATAATATTTTTAATATTTTATATAATAAAATACTTTTAGAATATCAAAAACATATTTATAAAGTAGATATAAAATATTTTGATTTATTTGCTATATATATAATACGTTTTAATAATAGAAAGGCTTCACCTCTAATATACTTATCATATAGGCCAGATATAGAAATATCCGAATTATTACCATATATTTATAAAATATATGATTTACAATTATATAGTGAAATTAATAATGAAATTAAATCATGTAACTTTGACTACTATAATAGTTATTATAATTCTATATATGAGTATATAGAAATGAAATCAGAACTGAATTCAATGTTTAATGATATACGAAGAGGTAATATAATATATTTTAAATATAATGATGAACATTATTTTATAAATCATAGTTCATATTTAACTACACTTAATGATTTACTAACCTTTGATTTTAAAAATAATCTTCACTATAAAGAAAATAATTTTACACATGTTTATACAAAAATCAGTGATAACCCATTTTTAGACATGAAGTTTATGTATGTAACAAGCCCATGTAATTTGCCGGAGTTTTATAAGTATATAGAGGGGTGTAATACTACAATTTATAATAATTCCCCAACCATACTTAAAGTTAAGATAAGCAAAAGTAAATAAAATATGAATATTTAGACATTGAATGAATCATATAATAGTAGTTTTATTAAAAAGTTATTTAATAATACTACTACACTAAAATATTGTACCAACATTAGAAGTCTTCATCATAATAGTATATATTCATATTTGAAACCATATATAGGGTAGGCTAAAGATCATTCTAATTATATAATTGATTAGATCTTTGTGTCTATTGATAAATTATATAAAGAATATTTAAATTTAATAGATGATAGAGAAGTTAGAAAATTATTTATAGATAATACAAATAGTTCTATTGAATTTAAAGAATATAAAAAGGTTGATGATTTATTATCAAATTATTAGTTTAAAGATATAGACCTAAATAAATTTGCTGCCTATGCAAGTAACATAATAAAGGAATATAAAAATTTATGTAATTTATTATTTAAATATAAAACTGGTAATTTTAAAATATCTTTTGATGAAATACCTGAAAAACTTCAACCATTATTTTATGTAAATGATAATGATATAATTAAAGTTAACGTAAATGATGTACGAGATAAAATATAGAAATCCCTTAGAGATGAAACCAAATATTCAGAATTTGATTAGTATATACTTTTTGTTAAAGAAAATAATTTATCTGCATTCTTCTATAAAAAAGCAAACAATAAAAAGTTTGAAATGTATTTTAATGATGATATAGATCAGGTTAATATATTTCTTGAAAATAAAGAAAAACTATCGAATTCTATAAACAAATTTAAAGAACATACTAAATATTATAAAAATGATAATTTAACTATTCCTATAATATCATATGAGTATCTTAATGATATGTTGGAAATCATAGAAACTATAACAAACACAAATCCATTCGATCCTTATAGATATGATGCATCTAATATGCGAAAATTATATGAATATAATGTATATTACATAAATGTACCAGTTAGTATAAAAAGTAAATTTAATAATTATGATTATAATGTTGATGCAAAACTTTAGTTACCTGATGCTATTTAGAAGGAAATTTCATTTAATTACATACAAAGACATCCATTTGTAAGATTATTTGATATATTTTATGATGATTTATCAGATTCTAAACTATGGTATTTCTATTAGGGTTTAAGTATAACTAAGGAAGTGCGTTTATTAAGAAATACTTATATGCGTGATATACAGTATAGTATGCCATATACTGAATTAGTTAAACATGATAATACATTTAATTTTAATAAAAATTTAGTAAATAATTTACTCTATACAAATATGTCAAAAGCTTATAGTATAGTTGAGAAGTTTCATAATTTTGTAAAAAAGAGTAATAACTATACAGATCAACAAATTGAATCTAACGAGACTAAAAATACATTACAGAAATTTAATGATATGTTTCACAAAATTAATTCTAAATTTAAATAGTTAATGGATTTATATGATAAAACAACGTAATTTAATTAAACTATTTGTTTATTTTACTTTATAATTAGTAATTAAAACGATAGTAAATATTTTTATTTATGTTGACACAAGATTTAAATACATTAAAGCAGGAATATATTTCATTATTAAAGTCTACAAATGTAGAAGGTATAGATAACTTATTAGCATGGTTAGAAACTTCTGATTTCTTTGAAGCCCCTTCATCTTCTGTATATCATGGTGCATGTAAGGGTGGTTTATTGAGACATTCACTTAATGTATATAATGCAGCAATGAAGATTAAGAATGATATGGCAATGTCACTTGCATTACCAGAGAAAAAGATTTCAGAAATTCCAGATAAATCTATTATCATTGCAGCATTGTTACATGACCTATGTAAAGTTAATTATTATCAGCCAGTAGTTAAAATGTGGAAAGATGATTCAGCACCATATGGTCAACAATGGAAGAAGTATATGGGATATGAAATAAATGATAAATTCCCAATGGGTCATGGAGAAAAGTCTGTTTTAATTGCACAACAATTTATCAGATTAACTGGTGAAGAAATGTTAGCAATGCGCTGGCATATGGGAATGACTGACCCGGGTGTATACCTATCACCATATGAAAAACCTGCACTTATGAAGGCAATAAATGATATTCCATTAGTTATGATCATTATGCAAGCTGATGCATTTGCATCTTTCATGATGGAATGTGAAGTTGACTTAAAAAGAGAGAATGCACTTGATTAAGGTGCATTTTTCATTTTTTAATTATATATTGAAATTGCAGTAGGGTGGTATTGGACTATAAAAACTAGGCGAAAAATTGAGTAAAATTGAGAGTTTCTATTAAATTTTAGCATAATTTGAACAGTATTTTACTGAAAAATAGCTATATTTTAATAGTTTTATTTAAAGATACAACTTTAAATTAAATTTATAAAAGCATTAAAACATAACTAAACTAATTATATAACTTACTTACTAACACAAACCAGTAGGTAAGTTATTTTAATTATATGTTTAGACATTTACTATTTGCACATTACTATGACATGCCAATTAAGTTCACTGATAAGGAAGTTGAAAAAATATATCTTAAACAATATGATACTAAAAATATAGGGTATATTAAGAAAAGTGATGCACTTCAAATAAGCAAAATAGAATATGATATATTTAGATTTAATGAGCAAATAATAGATTTAAGTAAAGATTTAGAAAATTTTAATATAACCTATATTTCTGATGGTAATTTTGATAGATGTAAAAATCTAAAATATTTCAAATTTCCACATACTGTTACACAAACCAAATTAGGCTTTAGGAGTTGTACTAATTTACAAGTAATCGATGTAAATGAAGAAAACACTGATTTTATATTTGGAACAAATTGTTTTATAAAAGCTAAGTCATTAAAAGCTTTAATTCTAAGATAGAAATTCGCATTTCGCGTTCCAGAACCTATATATATGTTTTATACACCAAAAGCTCCTGATGATTTTAAAATATATGTAAGAGATGAATTAATAGAATAGTTTAAGGCTTTTTCTAATTATGCCCCACATATAGCATCATTTAGACCACTTAGTGAATATCATGAAGAAATTTAATTAATTATATAACTTACTTACTAACGCAAACCAGTAGGTAAGTTATTTTAATT
>ERZ773027.2071-NODE-2071-length-10058-cov-5.323303_pt1 | contig 10058 bp, 8 predicted proteins | sample MGYA00511032_ERZ773027 | MGnify/ENA primary metagenome ERZ773027 (study PRJEB29015, sample SAMEA2738138) | human oral metagenome | biome: human oral; feature: human-associated habitat; material: saliva | place: China | collected 2190 ... | reverse complement strand
GGCGAGGCCATGTGCCGCATCCGTGCAAGCGCGAGCACGCGGCAAAGCGCGGGAGTTTTACTTGGTGGCCGACAATAGGTCTTCTTCTACCCGGTCGGGCTCGCTAAAGGGCTCATCGCCTGCCGTCAAAAACACACTTAGCCAACGTGAACGCGGGTCAGAGTCAATCAGGACGCACTTGGCAAACAGGGTTAGCGGCACTGCCAGGATCGAGCCCAGGCCACCAATAACCATGGTCCAAAAAGCCAGTGACAAGAACGAAGTGGTGGTGTTCAGCCCCACCGCGTCGCCGGTGAACTTAGGCTGCACCAGGGACTGAATTACAAAATTCAGCAGCGAGTAAGCCACAACCACCCACAATGCGGTCCACGGCCCATCAGCCACCAACGCCAACAGGGCCGGGGGGATAACCCCCAAAACAAAACCAATGTTGGGCACATAGTTAGTGATAAAAGACAGCACACCCCAGGTGATAGCCAGGGGCACACCCAAAATCCACAGCGCAATCACGTCAAAGACGGCCACGATCAAACCGAAAATAGTCGAAACCATCCAGTAAGAGCGCACGGCCCCGCAAAAGTGAGCGACGGCGTCGTAAATGCCCGGCTTAAGCACCCGCAAAGAGCGCGCCCGCACCGCCACCGAGGAGGTGTCGAAAGCCAAGAAAAACACGGTCAGCAGCATCAGCAGCATCAGTGAACCGGTGGAAGTCACCGAATCAACCACTGACTGGGCCAGGTTAAGCAGCTTAGAAGTGTCAAAAGCACGCGCCTGCTGTAGCAGCCATTCCTCATCCACCCCGAAACGTTTCACGCTGCGCATCACCTGATCAAAAAGCCCCGTGAATCTAGAGGCGTAATCAGGCAAAATCATGGCGAACTGGCTGATGGCCACCACCATAGCCATCACCATGGCGGCAATAAACGCATAAATCACTAGGATGCCGGTGGTGGCCGCAAGCCAACGCGGCAGGCCCTTTCTTGCCAGCCACTGCACGCCCGGGCGCACCGTGATCACCAGGGTTAACGCCAAAAACACCGGGCCCACAATTGAGCGAATAAAGTACAGTCCCAAGGTTGCCGCAGTGGCCATGGTCAACACAGTTAAAACCACTTCACCCTGCGTACGCGTGTCACCGGTGCGGGTCGCTTTCGGGTGTAGCTTCGCTATGGCAGCCTGCGAGCGGTTAGCGGCAGTTAGTTGCGATTTGCGGGTTTGCATTGCTAATGATCGCTTAGACATGTGTTTATCCAATCATGGCCAAGCCCGCACACGCATTATGGCGTTGCGCGTGTGGACACTTGCATTGCGCTCGCGGTTACTACGATGTTGCCTGTGCTGGCACTATGACGTTGCGTTTGCGGGTACTTGCGACTGCAAAAAAGCGTCGACGACGTCGTAGTAAGCCTGCGGGTTAGCGCGCCTAACCTGGTGGCCAGCCCCGGGCATAACCTGGCCGCAAATATGGGGGTTTTGCTCCATAAGATGCGCCAATAGCTGCGCCCCCACCCGCGCCTCGCCGCGCCGATCGCCGGTAAGCAGCAAGGTGGGGAGGGTAATGGACTGCATGAGCTGGGTAAATTCAACCTCGGGCGCCACCACGCCAGTGCCTAGCAGGGACTGATCCAGCTGCTGCGAGGCCCACAGGGACGGCAAAGCCTCCTGGGCACTGGGCTGACCGGGCGTGCCCGCGTTTTCCAGCAAGGCCACCAGTGAGGCGGGCAGATCCGCCAGGGTGCGATTGACATGGTTAGCCCGGGCCTGGCCTCGTCGCAGCAGTTCAGAGTGGCTGCGGGTGCCGTAGCGGGCCGGGTCCTCAAGTACCAGAGCGCTAACCAGGTCTGGGCGCTGGGCGGCCACCACGGCGGCTGTGGCCGCGCCCATCGAGTGCCCAATCAGAATCGGTTTAAGACCCGCTGCGGGGGTGGGTAGGTACTCAAGTACCTCGACGACGTCGTCGACCAACTGCTGCCCGGCACGTAACAGCTGCTGGGGCTGCCACCTGGGGGAGAGGCCGTGACCGCGCGCGTCCAGGGCAATAACTCGCCAGCCGCGCTGCGACCAGTGCGCGATAGACGGCCAGTTAGCCGCCGCCGAGGAAGTAATTCCGTGCAGTAAAACCAGTTGTGGGGCGCCCACAGGCCCAGCTTGGATAGAGGTAAGCACCCACTAATTATTTCTGAAATAGACTTAAGACATGAGTGAATTGGAACCCGGCGTCGCTAAACCGCGCATGAACGTGGAGTCATTTAACCTTGACCACCGCCTAGTCAGCGCCCCCTACGTGCGCGTAGCTGACCGTAAATGCCTGCCCGGCGGCGATGAGCTAGTCAAATACGATGTTCGCTTTACCCAGCCCAACCAGGCACACCTAGAAATGCCGGCTGTGCACTCAATTGAGCACCTCACCGCCGAGCTGATGCGTAACCACACCAACAAACTGATCGACTTCTCACCCATGGGCTGCCAAACCGGCTTCTATGCGCTCACCCTAGGTCTAGAGCCGCCACAGTTCATGCAGATCCTGGAGGCCACCTTCCGCGACATCCTGGCTGCTGAGCAGGTGCCCGCAGCTAATGAAGTGCAGTGCGGTTGGGGCGCCAACCACTCGCTAGAAGCCGCCCAACAGGCAGTAAGTCAATTCTTGGCGCAGCGCGCAGTGTGGGGGCAGGTCATGGCCCAAGCTGCGGGTGAACCTGAGGTGCCGGCAGGTGAACCTGAGGTGCCGGCAGTCGAAGCCCAGGTGCCGGTGAGTGAAGCCCAAGCTGCGGCAACCGAGCCCGCCAACTGAAACCAGGAAAGGTCAGAGCCGTGAAAACTTGTAATTTCAACACTGCGCCGATCATTCAGGTGGCTATGGATGAGGAACTGGCCCCTTTCCTGGCGGCAACCGAGCCCGCCAAAATCGACCAGGTGGGCATGGAACAGCTACAGCTAGGTCACGCGGCAGTCTACGCGCGCGTGCTAGATGACTACCCGGTGCTGCTGGTGCGCTCCAAGATCGGCGGCACTAACGCCGCAGCCGCCCTCACCAGCGTAATCAGTCTGGTTTCCAAGCAGCCCCGGCTAGTTGTCAGCGCCGGCACCGCAGGCGGCCTCAAATCCGGCATCGCCGTGGGTGACGTCTGCGTCTCCACCACCTTGGCCTACACCGACGCCGACGCCACCGCTTTTGGTTACGTACGCGGCCAACTGCCGGGTATGCCCGCCACTTACTCCAGCGACGACGTCGCCCGCGACATGGCTCTAGCAGCCAGCCCGGCCCTCAACGCGGCCACCTCCACCAGTGCGAACGCCAAAATCTACAGCGGCCAAATGCTGGCCGGCAACAGTTTTGTCACCGCCGCGAATGTGGGCGACACCCGCACAGCCTTCCCCGAGGCCATCAGCACCGACATGGAATCCACCCCGCTAGCGCAGGTGTGTGAAGCCTACTCGCTGCCATTTATTTCCGTGCGAGGCGTCTCTGACCTGTGTGGACCCGAGGCCGGCGAAGACTTCCACATTGGGGTTGACGAAGCCGCTGCGCGCAGCGCCGCAGTAGTAACCCAGCTGGTGCGTAGCTACCTGAAGTAGATGCCACAAAAGTAGAGGGCGCAAGCCTGCTGGCATGAACCTGGCTGCGCTCGCGGAGCTGAAACTCTTACAACTCACCCTGCTGGCAACCCGCTCTATGGCCGTGGGTTGCCAGCAGGGTGTAGCTTGAAGCAGCCAGTAGACTACGAGTGTTTTAGCTGATCTAACAGAGCTGCTACTTCCTCGCCGCCTCCAAAGTTCTCGTAAGTGGTACAGATGCCTTTGTATATCCTGTTAAAAATAGGATCATCGGGTTCTAGAGTTTGCTTCATGTCTGCAATTAACTGCTGCAACAGAGAAATAGACTTGTCGATCTGTTCTATTGCAGTGTAAGTAATTGCATGGTTATAGCGTGCAATAAAGGTAGTTTTGTGCTCTGCACCAAAAATATTGGTACTTTCTGAAATAGCTGCCTCATATGCAGAAATAGCGTTATCAAAATCCTTGTTTGCTATGAATTTTGCAGCAAACTGGTTGAGGATACTAACCCTAACAGGATCGTCATCAGCTATAGTTATATCTGAATCGTCTTCAATATTCCCCTGTTTGCGCAGAGCTTCAGCTTCTTCATATCGCTCAGCTGCTTGGTAAGCGGTAACAAGGTTAGTGCGGAAGAAAACGGTATCTTTGTGGTCTGCACCTTGAATCTTAGTGCTGGTAGCAACCACCTGTTCTAACAAACTGACAGCCTCTTGAGCCCTACCAAAAGATATGTAGCCAATTGCAAGGTTGCTGCAATAGGTAATAGTGTTAAGGTCATCTGCCCCTAAAACTCGTAAACTGTCAGCAACTAGCCGCTCTTCTATGTCAACGTATGTCGAAAGATTCTCGCTATCTAGGTAAAAATCTGCAAAATTGTTACGTGCCTTAAGGGTTTTAAGGTGATCAGGCCCGAAATCCTCCAGTGATTTGGCTAGATCGTAGAAAACCTTGGCTTTTTCCGGTACGCCATAATCTCGCAGAATATCAGCTAGGCAGTAAATGCAGCTAATCTGTTCTTTTTGTGAATCTTCAATATCCCAGTAAAGCTTTAATGCTTGATTAAACAAGTTAAAAGCTTCATTAAAATCGCCTTGTTTGCGGGCCTGTTCGCCTTGGCGTACTAGCTGTGCGGCGGAGTCGTTATCGGCAGACATAAAAACGCTCTTTTCCTTGGATAATCACGGTCAGCAAGTAGAGTAATAACGGCTGCGTCATACAAATAATCTTGCTGATTTTTCAATTCTGTATAGCAGATAAATCTTTGTCAACTGCGGGTGTGGGGCGAGTCGAAAAGACTCGCCCCACACCCGCAGAATTAGGCGGTTTTACGCCAGTTTTTTGGCTCCTGGCGAATTGCTTCAAGGTTTAGGTATTAACCTATTTAGGAATTGATTAAGGTGCTGGCCTTTAACCTAGGGCGTTAAAGGCCAGCTTTAATCAAGTAAACCTAGTTGGTGATTTCGCAGGCCTGGTAAATGTTGGTTAGCATCGCCAAGCGCTGCTCCAAGCTAGCCTGCTTGGGCACACACACCTTCGCCCCCAGATAGTGGCAGCCCTGGTTTAGGGCCAAGTGAGCGCAACGCTTGATTTCCGCCTCACTCATCAGCGACGTCGGCTCATCCACCTGAGCCGGCAGGTGACCATCAATCCAGCCATAGCCATACTGGGTTTCTTCCGGGCCAGCGCCAGAGAACAACAAGCCATCCAAAACCCCGCTCTCACCGGCTGCAAGCACATGCTGGTAGGCAGTTTCGGCCTGACGCCCCTCCACCACAGAGCGGCCCCAGTTAATGTGCAAACCAATATCGAACTGGCTGACCACCTCAATCTCAGTTTCCAGCGAGAGGAAACCTTTTTCAGGTTTGCGCTGCTCAATGAACTTATCGCAGTGCTCAATCACCAGTTTGGCGCCAAACCAGTCCCAACCCAGCAGCTGCTCAAGCGAACGCTTAAAAGCATCGCCATCAGCTAAACCAGTAGGAGCCGAGTGTAGCTGCACTCGCGCCACCAGGGCGCGGCCAGAAAGCTCACATAGCTGACCCAAGTCGCGGTGCAGTAAGCGGGTGAATTCCAAAGCAGCCTGACGGCCGGCGTCGTCGGGAGAAGCCAAACCAAAGTTAGCGTCCTTCCAAACGTGCTGCATTGTGCCCGGAATAGCGGTAATAGTGTTGAAATCCCAGTGCTCAGCCAGGCGGCTAGCCAACAGCGGGGCCTGCGTGGCCAACTGTCCGGGGTAAGGAATCTCCACGCCGCTAACCCAAGGCTGGGCGGCTAGCAGCTGATAGTAGTCAGCCTCCAGCTCTGGGGCGGGAAGTGAAGCATAAGCTCCAAGAACAAAAGGGGTAGCCATCTTTAGCCTTCCTTAATTAGCTCGTCATTGCCGTCTTCAGGACGCACATACTGGGGGTCAACCAGCTTCTGCAGCAGACGGGGAATGTTAGCGCCGATAGAAATCATGACCACAGCGGCAAAACCGAAGGACAAGATTGCCAGCGCAAAACCAAGCGAGAACTTGGCAGCAATAGCTGCGCCCAGCACCGGGCCAACCGCGCCACCCAAGGCGCCCACGTTGTAGCAGAAGCCCAGGCCAGCGGCGCGCTTATCAACCGGGAAGTAGCTAGAAACCCACTTGGGCAGCAGACCAGAAATACCCTGGCCAAACATCTGCTGGAAGAAAAGCAGGGCCGCAACCAGAACCACATACTTACCGTTCTGCATGAACAGCGGGAACACGATTGCCTGCGAAAGCAGCAAGGAGATTACATACCAGCGGCGCATACCAAACTTGTCGCCGGCGAAACCAGCAATGATGTAACCAGCTGCGTTACCCAGACCAGCGAAAGACACCACGTTAGCTACCACGGTCTTGTCCATACCCACACCGTGCAGGTAGGTGGGCAGCAGGCCCTGGATCGGCCAGGTGTACATGAAGGAAGCGAAAATGGTCAGCATGATCGCGATACCAATCACCCAGCGCTTAGAGTCGAACTGGATGATCAGGTAAATGAAGATCGCGGCGCAAACAGCGCCCAAAAGCGTCACGTTCATGGCGCCGCCAGCGGCCTGAGTGAAGATAGCCAGTAGGGCAATAGCGGCAATAACCACCACGACGTAGTTGATTACCCTGCGTGAACCACCGAAGAGCACCGAGAGCATGTCGTTTTTCTCAACGTGGCCCTTCTCTTTAGCTTCACTCCAGTCAGCAGCTTCAGGCAGAGTGCGGCGCATGTAGATAGCCACAAGGATGGGGACAATACCGGTTAGGAACAGGGCTCTCCAGCCCCAGCCCGGGTGCATGTCATCAACCCAGCTGACAAAGTACTTATCCACCTGAGCAGCAGCAATAACACCGAAAGCGTAGCCCGAGAGTAAGAAACCCGAGGCCTTGTTACGCATGTGCTTGGGCCAGGACTCAATAACGTAAGCGGCTGAAGCGGAGTATTCACCAGCCATAGCGAAACCGATAATCAGGCGCAGTACAAACAAAATCCAGAAGTTCGGGGCCAGTGCGCAGGCAATGGAACCGAAAGCAAACATGAAGATAGACAAGATCATGGCGGGTTTGCGGCCATAACGGTCACCAACTGCACCCAGTACTAGGCCACCGATCCAGCGACTGATGAAAGCTGCCGAGATCAGCGAGGCACTTTCAACCAGGGACAGGTTGAAGGTCTTCGTAATAGCAGGTAGGGCGAAAGAGATGAGAACAAAGTCGTAGCCGTCGAGCAGAACGCCGATCCAGGCTGCGAAGAACGCTTTGCGGTCTTCTTTCGTGAGATATTGATACCAGCGCTTTTGTTGAAGCGCCGCTTCGGGCGACGTACTCATGAGAGTGCCTTCCTAATGAAAATTCATCGTTGAATTAGGGCCTTGGTAGACCGGCCGTCTGACCCCCTAGTTGTCAGACAACTGATGATGATGTTAGAACCGTCAGATTTTGAAGTCAATACCCTTTTTGACATGGGATTTTATTGATTCGTCGAATCTAGGTTGCTAAGATGTCTGACAACTTCACAACGTGCATGGCGCACACTCTGCCCCGTAACGATGCGGCAAGCAGCGAACAATCAAACAGAAAAGGTGAAGATTATGCGTAACGACGCAACCACCCCCGAAGGGGTTTCCTGGGTTTTCCAGTTCCGCGCGCGTATCGACGGCGCCCTGATCCGCTTACACAGCTGCGAGGATATCGGCTGGGAACTGTTCATCCGGGCAGGCGCCCTGTTCCTGGAAGGCTCCACCAAATCCATGAGCTTCGCCCTAGACATGGAAGACACCGCCTCCCTAACCGACGCCACCTGGCACACCCTGGCAATCACCGCCACCAGCTGCGGCTCAAAGATTTACCTAGACGGCTACCAGTGCTTCTCAACTACCGCCGACCTTTCCCCCGCAGGCGGCGGCAAAGACGCCAAACTGTTAGTTGAGCCCGGCGCCGGCCTAGAAATCCGCGAATTTAGCGCCCATGACAGCCTACTTTCCGCCCCCGAAATCCTAGCTCTTTCCCCCGCCCCAACCCCACTAATCGAGTTCGCCGCCGCCCACCTATCTGACTACGACGTCGCCGAACTATCTGAGCTAACCAGTGGCACCATCTTCGCCCGCTACCGGGTGCGCGGCCCTGGCCAGCACGGCACCATCCTGGCCGCCGGCGGGGGTGGAAGTGAAAAACTAAACCTGTCAGTAACTGAGCAGGGCATCGAATATAAGGTGCTGGGCCGGCGCGGCCAGTGGCGTACCTTCGTGGCGCACGGACACTGGGACCAGGGCCGCTGGCACGACGTCGTAATCAGGGTGGGTCACGGCGCCGTCCAGATCTACGTGGATGGCTACCTCGAAGCTCACCTACCCGGGCAGGTCTTCTTTGCCGGCGTGGAGGGACTAGATGAGGTGGTTATCGGCCAAGACACCGCAGGTTCGCGCCTGTTTGGCGAGGTACGTAACGCCGCCATTTACACCAGCGTGCTAAACGACGCCCAGATCAAGAAACTCTCCTCCGTGGCGCCGCTAGACACCCAGTGCCTTTTTGACGCCGGCTTTCACAACTCCATCAGCTACCGCATCCCCTCACTAATCACCCTGAAATCGGGGGTTGTGGTTGCTGGAGCCGACCAGCGCGAAACCATCGCCAACGACTCACCCAACTCCATTAACTTCACCATCCGTCGCTCCTTCGACGGCGGAGCCACCTGGGCTGACCTGCAAACCGTGCTCAGCTACCCCGGGCATGGCGCCACGGGTGCCTCAGTGATCGACTCCTGCGTGGTGCAAGAGCGCCGCAGCGGGCGGCTAATTGTGCTAATTGACCACTTCCCGGGCGGAATTGGCCAGCCCAACGCGGCTGCTGGGATCGGCGTCGACGCTAAGGGACGCTACTTGCTGCACGACGGCGCCGGCAACCAATACACCTGGAACGAGGACGGTACCGTCACCGATGCGGCCGGGGAAAAGACGCCCTACCATGTCTCCAAGCGCGGCGACGTCACTATCAACGACGGCGGCGAGGAAAAGCCCGGCGGCAACGTGTTTTTGGCGGATGGCGAAGACCCCCACCAGAGCCTGTTGACCGCGCGCACCTGCTTCCTGCAGATGATCTACTCTGACGACGACGGTGCCACCTGGTCCGCTCCCATCAACCTCAACCAGGATGTGAAGGAAGAGTGGATGTCCTTCTGCGGCACCTCCCCGGGCACGGGCGTGCAGCTGCGCAGTGGGCGATTAGTTGTGCCCATCTACTACAACGGCGAGCACAAGCGGCACTTCTCAGCCGCCGTCGTCTACTCCGACGACGGGGGCACCACCTGGAAGCGCGGTAAATCCCCTAATGACGGGCGCATTTTTGAGGGCCGCCAGATCGATTCGCGCACCTTGGATACGGAGGCTGGCGCCACTCACGAAGCTACCTTGATTGAGCGCGCCGACGGCTCCCTGCTGATGCTTATGCGCAACCAGCACCCCAGCGGGAAGGTGGCCGCAGCAGTCAGCACCGACGGCGGCGAAACCTGGGGTGAGGTGTACTTTGCCCAGGAAATCACCGAGATTTTCTGCCAGCCCAACGCGGTGCCGTGGCCCAGCGAGGAGCGCCCTGAACGGGTGGTGTTCGCCAACGCCTCACAGATGCGTCCCTACCGAGGCCGGGGCGTGCTACGTCTATCGGAGGACGGGGGACGTACCTGGATTGCTTCGCGTACCTTCAACCCTGCCCACTATGTCTACCAGTGCATGACTATCCTGCCTGACGGCACGCTGGGCCTACTGTGGGAGCGCGAGATGCAGGGGCTGTACTTCACGCGCATCCCGCTGGAATGGATTGAGGCCGCCAAGTAGTAGCGAAGGTAGCAGTCAGAGCTGCAAGTAAGTGGGTGGCTACCGTAATTGGTAACCACCCACTTAACTTGGGTGCAGCAGTGTGGCCCGATGGCGTGGCCTAGCTAGTTGTACGGGCCGAGTGGCTGAAACTATGTATTTATTTAAATTTGCTCTTGCAACCTTGGCGGGGG
>ERZ773027.2067-NODE-2067-length-10076-cov-2.512623_pt1 | contig 10076 bp, 9 predicted proteins | sample MGYA00511032_ERZ773027 | MGnify/ENA primary metagenome ERZ773027 (study PRJEB29015, sample SAMEA2738138) | human oral metagenome | biome: human oral; feature: human-associated habitat; material: saliva | place: China | collected 2190 ... | reverse complement strand
CAAAATTATCAGTAAATTTCAAATGTTCTATTATATCTGTATTCATTGTAAGCTCTGCTATTCTTTTTCCCATATGTTCTTCTGGATAAACTATTTCTGTTGCTCCAACTTTTGTAAGAACTTTTCCATGCTTTTTATTTATAGCTTTTGCTATAATTGTTTTTATTCCCAATTCTTTCAAGTTAAGTGCTATCATAACACTTGCTTCTATATCTCCCATGCAAATGAAGGCAACATCAAAATTTTCTGCTCCAATATTTTTTAAAAGTTTTTCATCACTGGCATCTCCAATTATAGCATTCTTTAATATATTATTATCAATTTTATCTTGTACTAACTCCTCATTTGTATCCACACCTAAAACAATTTCACCTGCACTATATAAAGTTTTAGCAACCCTTGCCCCAAATCTTCCTAAACCTATAACTAAATATTGTTTCATAAATCTCTCCTACTCTATCCTATCAAAATATCTTCTTTAGGATATTTTACCAAACTTTTTTTATTATTTGTAAAAGCCAATGCAACTGTCATAGGTCCTAATCTTCCTATAAACATTGTAATAATTATTAGAAACTTTGATATTATCCCTAAACTTGCTGTTATTCCCATACTCAAACCTGTTGTTGAAAAGGCTGAAATGACTTCATATATTACCTTATCTGCTGAAAAACTCTCTATTGATAATAAAATTGTTATAACAACGATTATATAAAATAAGGATATTATAACTATTGCTAATGCCTTATTTATCAATTCCCAATCTATTCTTCTTTTAAAAACTTCAACATACTCTTTTCTTTTTAAAACTCCAAATGCATAAAATATTAAAATTCCAAAGGTTGTTGTTTTTATTCCTCCACCTGTTGAACCAGGTGAAGCTCCTATAAACATAAATATATATGAAATAAAAATAGTTGCTGGTCTTATATTCCCCAGTGGTACAGTATTAAAGCCTGCCGTTCTTAATGTTACACTTTGAAAAAATGAATTTATAAGTTTATCTATAAAATTCATATTTTTTAAGGTACTCAAATTATTATATTCAAATACTAAAAATAATATTGTTCCAATGCTTAAAAGAAAAAATGTAATAAGTAGAGCAAATTTTGAAGTTATACTTAAATTTTCTATTTTTTTCTTTTTTATAACCACAAGTGAATTTATTGTTACAAAACCTATTCCACCTAAAATAATCAAAAATGAAATAGTCAAGTTGATTAATCTATCATATTTAAAGATTTCTAAATTATTGGTAAATAGTGAAAATCCAGCATTACAAAATGCCGATACAGAATGGAATAAACCATAAAACAATGATCTTTTTAAAGAATAATACTTTGAAAAACCATAAGTTAGAATTAAAGCTCCTGATATTTCAATTACAAATACTGTCAATAATAGTTGTTTAATAAAGTTTGTAATTCCACCATTACTATTAGAATTTCTTTCTTCTTTTAAAAGTTCCCTTGTTTCAAAGCTCATCTTTTTCCCAACTAATAAAAATACTATTATTGAAACTGTCATAACCCCAAGTCCACCTAATTGTATGAAAAATAGAATTATTAGTTGCCCAGTTGAAGTGAAAACTTGGCTTACATCAACAACAGATAAACCTGTTACACAAATAGCAGAAACTATTGTGAACAAAGAGTCTAAAACTGTTATATTTTGATTTTCTCTTAATGAAAAAGGCATTTTTAAAAGTATTACTCCAATAAAAATTGCTACTAAAAAGCCAAATATTAATTTTCTATAAGGGGATAAGTTATTCCACTTCTTTAATAGACTTAATTTTTGCATTTTTCTCCTCTCTTTTAGACATCTCTCTTTTCTAACATTTCCTCTAGTTTATCCAATTTATCCAATTTTTTTATCTCTCTTCTAACTAAAATAAAAGTAATTAATGTTGCTATACTGTCTGCTGTTGGAGCAGCATACCAAATCCCATTTAAACCAAAAAACTTTGGTAAGATTATTAAGCAAGGTATCATAACGATAATTTGTCTGGAAAGACTTATAAAAAAGCTCATTTTAGGTTTTCCCACCGCTTGAAAGTAAATTGACGAAACAATTTGAAATCCAACTATTGGGAAAACTAGAGTATAAGCTTTTAAACCATATTTGGCAATTTCTTTCAACTCAGGTTTATTTGTAAAAATATGAATTAAAGAATCTGAGAATAATCTTACACTTGTATAGCCAATTAAACAGATTATTGTCGCAGCAAAAATCCCTTTATATAAAGCTTCTTTTACTCTTTTATATTTCTTTGCTCCATAGTTATAACCTAAGATTGGCTGTATTCCTTGATTTATTCCAAAAATAGGCATAGCCATAAAAGTCATAAATGACTGTACTATTGCCATAGCACCTATGGAAGTATCTCCTCCATATTTCTTTAAAACTGTATTTAAAATATATGTTACTAAGCTAAATCCTATCTGTATTGCAAAGGCTGAACTTCCTAAAAGACAAATTTCTTTTGATTTATAGAAATCATATCTTATATCTTTTTTTATTAATTTTATTTTACTTCTCTTGGACATAAAATAATGAATAGTCCAAATCATTGACACATACTGTGAAATTATAGTAGCTATTGCAGCCCCTTTAACTCCCATTCCAAACATAAAGATGAAAATAGGATCTAGAACTATATTTGTTATAGCTCCTATAAGTAAAGTTCCCATTGCTATTTTAGGACTACCATCTGATCTTATTACAGAATTTAGAACCAGTCCTAAAATTGCTGCTGGTACCCCAAGATTTATATAAAATAGATAATTTTTTGCATAGGTAAAAGTCTTATCGCTTCCACCTATAAAATAGATTATTCTATCCATATTAAAATAAATTATTATCATAAGTATGGCAGAGATAACAAGAGATAAGAATACTGCCACTCCTAAAAATCTTTCAGCTTCCTCTCTATCTTTCATTCCCAATTTTAAAGATACTGAAGCTGCTGAACCTATACCAATTAATAATGAAAATGCAAATATTAAAATAACTACTGGAAATACCACACCTATCCCTGTTATTCCTAAGTGCCCTATATCTTTTATATTTCCAATATATATTCTATCTACAACATTGTATAAAGCATTTACAAACATTCCTACAATAGCGGGAATAGAAAACTTTATAAGCAATTTTGTTATACTCTCTGCCTCCATAAAATTATGTTTATTTTCCATTTTTACTCCACTGATGTGTGCTTCATCAATTTTTCTTTTACCTCAGATACAATTTTTTCTGGTAGTAAAAGTACCAATATATCTCCTGCCATCATAACAGTTCTTCCCTTAGGTATCTTTTCTACACCATTTCTTATTATTGCTATTATTAAAACTTCCTCAGGCCAAATAATTTCAGAAATAGCTTTTCCATCTAATAAAGATTCTGCCATTACTGCTAATTCTATTGTTATCTTTCCTTGATTTTCCTCATCAACCACATTGTCATCTTTTTTCATTCTATCATATAGAATTTCATACACTGGTTGTTGTCCTAAAAGTTCTGTCACATAAAAAGATACTACTGCAACAGTGGTCAAAGCTAATAATAAATGAAAACTACCTGTCATTTCCAATATTAAAATAACCCCAGTGATTGGTGCTCTTACAACTGCAACAAAATAAGCTGCCATTCCTAAAACTATCCAGTGGACAGTAAAGTCTGCTCCTGTAGCTGCAAATAAATCTAGACACTCTCCAAAAATCTTCCCTATAATTGCTCCTAGAACCAACATAGGCAAGAATATTCCACCTGCAAAACCTGTGGCATAAGAAATTGAAGTAAAAAATAACTTTGCTATAAAAATTATAATAAGTGTGTAAATAATAGCTTTTTGATGAATTAAACTTTCAACTAGATCATGTCCTCCACCTGTTACTTCAGGTAAAACAAAACATAAAATAAATGAAATAGTCATTACAAAACATACTTTTATTTCTCTTGGAAGTTTTATTCCATTGAATATATCTTGAGATTTTACTAAAGATACTGTAAATAATTTTCCAAAGAATGCTATTATTACTCCAAAAATTATATATAAGAAAAATTGAAAATATGGATTTATAGGTAAAGGATATTCTATTGGAATATTAAAAGATGTTTGTATTCCAAAAAATCTTCTTCCTACAAAGTCTGCTCCTATACTTGCTACAAAAGCACAAATTAATAATTTTCCACTTAAATATTTATGTATTTCTTCTATACTGAACATAACTCCTGCAAGTGGTGCACCAAAAGCTCCTGAAAGTCCTGCACTAGAACCACTTGTCAATAAATAATTTCTTTCCACTGTATCTTTTTTAAATATCTTTGAAATTCCATATCCCACATAAGAACCTAATTGAACAGAAGGTCCTTCTCTTCCTAATGATAAACCTGCTCCTATTCCTAAAACTCCTGCAAAGAATTTTGCAAGTAGCTCAAAGAACCAGTTATTATAATTTATTCTACCTAAAATAAGTCCTTTAACTTGTGGTATACCACTTCCAGAAGTTTTTGGAAATTTCTTAAATAAATAATTTACAATAAGTCCTATCCCAATAAATAGTGCCCAAACTTTTAATAATGCCATTGGATTATTTAAGTTTACTTCTGAAAAATATTCTCTTCTAATTACTCCTATTTTTCCTAAGCCCCATCTATAACAAGAAACTATAGCTCCTGTTATAAGTCCAACAAATAAACAAGTTAGATAAAGTTTTCCATTTCCTTTGTAGAGTTTCTCGATCATACTTTTTGCATCATTCATAATTATCCCCTTAGTTTAATTTTTATTAGCAGATAGTTCCACCAGATTTTTTTATATCAGTTTCTACATTAAAAATTGTCTCAATAATAATTATTATTCCTTTTAAGATATTATCTAAGCTCATACTTGGAGTATTAGCCTTTCCAATAACTTGCTCTGGTATATAAGGTATATGCACAAAACCAGATTTTATTCCTTTATATTTTTTTTCAATTAAATATCTCACACCATAGAAAACATGGTTACATACAAAAGTTCCTGCTGTATTTGAAATTGAGGCAGGAATACCATTCTTTGTAATTTCACTTTGAATAGCTTTTATTGGTAAAGTTGAAAAATAAGCATTATCTCCATCAAGATAAATTTTTTCATCAATAGGTTGATTTCCTTCATTGTCTTTTATTCTAAAATCATCTATATTTATTGCAATTCTTTCTATTGAAATATCTGTTCTTCCCCCTGCTTGTCCTATTGAAAGGATATAGTCAGGATCATAACTTTCAATTTCTTTATCTATCTTTTCTATTGATTTTTTATACACTGTTGGTATTTCTAAAATTTTAATTTCGTTTTCTCCAATTTTTTTAGGCAATAATTTTATGACTTCCAATGCAGGATTTATCTTTTCGCCTCCAAATGGGTCAAAACCTGTAACAAGAATTTTTTTCATAATCTCTCCTATACTTATTAAGTATTTCTTTACTAATTTTTTGTGATTTAAAAACTTTTTTCTCTAAATTATTAACTGGCATAATCCCAAATAATGAATTTGTTAGAAAAATTTCATCAGCATTATTTAAAAATTCTAAGTCTATTTCACTTTCAATAACATCATAATTTGAAATTATATACTGTCTAACAATTCCATTTAAAAGTCCACAAGATAATTTTGGAGTATAGATTTTATCTCCAACCACCACAAATATATTACTTGTAGCTCCTTCTGTAATTTGATTTTTACTATTTAAAAAGATTGGCTCATCATAGCCTAATTTTTTACTTTTTCTTTTTTCTAAAATATTATCTCCATAATTTAAAGTTTTATGAAAAGTAAAAATAGAACTTTCATTTCTTCTTACTTTTGAAATATTTAGGCTAAAACCTTTTTGATAATCTTTTTCTGTATAATTATATTCCCTTTTTAAAAACAATCTATTTTTTTCTGATAAAACTATTTTTAAAACTTCATATTCAAGAGTATTTTTATTATTATTTAGATATTGAAATACTTCATTTTTTTCTAACTTATCTATATTTAACCCTAAATCTACAATAGACTTATTAATTCTTGATAAATGTTCATCTAAGAAAACTGGCTTTCCCTTATAAAGTAAGATAGTTTCAAATAGTCCCAAACCAAAGCTATATCCCTCATCTAGTTCTATTAGCATATAGCCTCCAAAATAGCTTTTGCCTTTTGTAAAGTTTCTTCATATTCAAAATCTAATTCAGATTCACAAGTGATTCCACCACCTACTCCAAGATAGTATTTATTATCCTTATGAATAGCAGTTCTAATAACAATATTTAAGTCGCAATCACCATTGAAAGAAACATAACCTATAGAACCTGTATAAGCATCTCTTCTTGAGTTTTCTAATTCATCTATTATTTCCATTGCTCTTATTTTAGGAGCACCCGTTATTGATCCTCCTGGGAAAGTTGCTCTAATTAAATCTACAAAATCATAGTCTTTTCTAAGTTTTCCTCTTATAGTTGAAACTAGATGAAAGACAGTTGAATATGTTTCCACTTCAAAAAGCTCATCAACAACAACAGATTTTAACTCACAGATACGATTTAAATCATTTCTTTCCAAGTCCACTATCATAAGAAGTTCACTCTTATCCTTTTCAGAATTAGCCAATTCATTTTTTAAAGCTAAGTCTTCTTCTCCTGTAGCTCCTCTTTTTCTGGTTCCTTTTATGGGTCTTGTTTCTATTAGTCTGTCCTTCATTTTTATAAATCTTTCAGGCGAAGCAGAAACAAGTTGAAAATCTTGAAAATCTAAGTATGCAGAAAAAGGAGCAGGATTAAATTTTCTTAGATATGAAAAGACTTCTAAAGGAGATTTTTGACTTTCTATCATAAGTCTTTGAGTCAGGTTCATTATATAGATATCCCCTTCAATTATATAGTCAATAGTGCTTTTAATAGCTTTCAAATATTCAACTTTTTCAAAATTAGATTTGAAATTTGCAAGACTATTTTTCTTTACTAGATTTTCTTTTTCTAGATTAGTTTTTTCTAAAAGATTTATTAAATTATCATAATCTTTTTTATCCTGATAAGATATGTATACCTCTTGTTTTTCGATATCTTCAACTATATAAGTCTTGTAGAATGTGACTATAGCCTCAGGAATATCCAAATCTTTTTTATGTCTTGTGGCTATATTTTCAAATTTTCTACCATAATCATAAGAAAAATATACTATTCCTCCTGAAATTAGAGGAAGTAAAGAGTCATTTTCTCGCTTATTTTCATTTAAAAAATTAGCTAAATATTCTTCGAAGTTTTCTTCACTTAACACATCATTTATATAGAATTTCTTGTTATTTTCTTTTAATTCTAAATAAGGATCTATACCAATTATTGAATAACGACCATATTTATTTTTTAATGAAGAATCTAAGAAAGCAATTTTCTTATTATTTTCCTTCTTTAATATTCTAAAAATATCATAAATATCAATATATTTCTCTAATTTTTTAAGCTCTATTTGCATTTTTAAGCCTCCATTCTCTAGCTAACTCTAAAAAATTCCTAAGCATTTCATGACCATATTCAGTCAAAACTGCTTCTGGGTGAAATTGTACAGAGTATAGAGGATATTTTTTATGAGAAAGAGCCATAAGAACTCCATCTTCAGTTTCAGCATCAACATTAAATTCTTCAAGTAGATCTTCTTTTTCAACCACTAAAGAATGATATCTTGTTACATTTAATTCTTTAGGAAGATCCTTAAAAATATTTGAAGAACTAGTCTTAATTTTATGTACCTTACCATGAACAGGACTTTTACCTTTTTTCACTTCTGCACCAAAGGTATAACCTATTATTTGATGTCCTAGACAAACTCCAAATATAGGGACTTGTTTATAGAAATTCTTAACTATTTCATTACAAAGTCCGCAGTCTTTTGGACTTTTAGGACCTGGAGAAATTATTATTCCTTCCAATTTATCTTGTTTAATTAAATCTTCAATATACTTTAAATCTACAAAATCATTACGAATAATTTCCATCTCTATATTTTCTTCTAAGAAATAACTCACAAGATTATATACAAAGGAATCGTAATTATCAATCATAAGAAACATTTTAACCTCTTTCCTTTTCTATATACACTTTACCTTCTGCCACAATTTCAACAGAACCATCTATATATATCTCATCATTTTCAATAATATATTCTAGCCAACCATTAGGTTGAACAATCTTAGCTCTATCTAAGTTTTTATACTTCTTTAAATAATATCCCAATGCTGTCGTTCCAGAAGCACAACTATTTTCAAATATTCCACTTTCAACTTCTTTGACATAGACATAGGGTTTCATAGAAAGATTTTCTTTTTCAAAGAACATTATACCAAAGGCAGAAAAGTCTTTGTCTGATAGGTAATTTTTAACTGAATCTATGACTTTTTCAAAATTATCTTCCTTATTTTCAGCTATATCAAAAATAAAGTGGTCTATACCAGAAAACTTAACAAGTCCTAATTTATAGTTATCTATTTTAATTTCTTCTAAACTCTTAAATTTTGGCATTTTAATTTTAGCTAAAAAAGAATTTTCAGTCTGACCTTCTCTAACATCTACAGCTAGAACTTCATCTTCACCAGAACAAGTTATCTTATAGATTTTTTGTTTTGAAAAATCCTTATCCCTAAAGGCTAAAAGAGAAGCAAAAGCTCTACTTGCATTACCACAAAATTCTCCACCCATCATTTGAAGATGATTATCTTTTATAAAACCAACTTGCTCTGCATGAAGGTTATCTTCTCTCATAAGTTCCTCAGATATCTTAGCTATATCCTTATCATAGATATTAAAATTATCTACAAGTATAGTAATATTTCCAGCAGGATTAATTTTGATAAAATCTAGTTTCATTTAAAATTCACCTCTTTCTAATATATTTTATGAATATTATAACATTTATAGGCAAATAAAAAAGAGATTTTTTAATTTTTATTTCAAAAAATCTCTTAAAGTTTTTAGTATTTTTCTATATTAACTATTTCTAAGTAAGGTGAGTTGATAAAATCATAAGGGAAAACAAAGTTTCCACCATTGGAATCTAAATCTAATTCAAAGCCCATTTCCTTAGCAGTTATATAGTAGACATACCAGATATATTGTGAGCAATAAAAAGCATCAGTATTTTCTCTGTTAGAACTTATCCTGTATGACTTACCAAAATATTTCTTCATATTCTTTATTAGTCTTTCTCTAAATTCATCTGTCATATCCTTATATCTAAGAACTATAATATCTCTTCCATTTTCAAGCCAAAAATTTATATCTATATAGTAAGACTTATAACCAAATTTAGGATAATCGAAAAGAGTTCTTTCATTAATCATTATTGCAACGTGCCCAAACATACCTATGGGATTGACTTCTTTTTCTTTTATTACAATATCACCAGGCTGTAAATTAGTGATAAAAGTTTCTTCAGTTACTTTTCTCCAAGTAAAATCTGACTTCTTTTCATAAGGTCCACCTGGAATACTAGAACAAGCTGTAAAAAGAATTAAACTTAAAAGTATAGCTATTTTTATTTTGAAATTTTTCATTTGACACCTTCATCTTCCAATAGAAAATCTATGATATTTTTATGAATTACTCCATCTTGACTAAAATTAGAATGATCCATGGATAAAACATATTTAGGAAAATTATCTGTTACAGAATTATAAGTTTCAAAAATTTTTTCCCTTGTTTTTTCATCTCTTATTTTATACGAAATTTGATAATAAGATAAGTCTTTTTCTTTTTTTGCTATAAAATTAATTTCTTTATCCTTTACCTTTCCAACTTTAACTTCATATCCTCTTGAAAGAAGCTCTATATATACGATATTCTCTAAAACTTTTTCAATGTCTTTTGCAATTGGAAAACCTGTTGCTTGTCTAAAACCATGATCTGTCAGATAATATTTTTCATCTACTTTTAAAGTTTTTTTACTTAGGACATCATATCTAGGAACTTTTTTAATTAGAAAAGCTACATTACAATATTCTAAATAATTTAAAATAGTATCCACAGAAATGTTTTTGTTTTTATTTTTTTCAACTAATTT
>ERZ773027.2066-NODE-2066-length-10084-cov-2.450294_pt1 | contig 10084 bp, 9 predicted proteins | sample MGYA00511032_ERZ773027 | MGnify/ENA primary metagenome ERZ773027 (study PRJEB29015, sample SAMEA2738138) | human oral metagenome | biome: human oral; feature: human-associated habitat; material: saliva | place: China | collected 2190 ... | reverse complement strand
ATCTTGTGCAAGAAGGTAACCTGACCATCTCGCTCCAAGGTCGCAACATGGACATTTTCCAAGCGAGACAAGGTTTCTGAAAGAGCCGTCAATTCATGGTAATGGGTCGCAAAGAGCGTTCGAGCCTGTGCTTTAGGGTGCTCATGTAGATACTCAACTATCGCCCATGCAATGCTTATACCATCGTATGTACTGGTGCCACGACCCAACTCGTCAAAGAGAACTAACGAACGCGGCGTGACATTGTCGAGGATATTTGCGGCCTCAGTCATCTCTACCATAAAGGTTGACTCACCTAGTGAGATGTTGTCGGAAGCCCCCACACGTGTGAAGATCTTATCTACTATACCAATACGCGCACGCTCCGCAGGAACAAAACAACCTATTTGCGCCAAGAGAACGATCAGTGCTGTTTGACGCAAAAGGGCTGATTTACCAGCCATGTTAGGACCTGTTATCATCATAATCTGCTGATGTTCGGTATCTAACTTGACGTCATTAGGAACGTACTGTTCGCCTATTGGCAACTGAGTCTCTATAACAGGATGACGCCCTTGGTGTATATCCAATACGTCAGACTCATCCACTGTCGGGCGCACATAATGCTGTTGTAAGGCTATCTTCATAAATGATAACAAGCAGTCGAGATGTGCCACAAGGTTGGCATTAACCTGTATCTGTGGGATAAAAGGTTGCATGTCTTGAATCAACTCCATGAAGAGTTGCCCCTCACGAGCCAATATCTTCTCATCAGCACCCAGTATCTTCTCTTCATACTCCTTAAGTTCTGGCGTGATATAACGCTCTGCTTGTGCCAGTGTTTGCTTGCGAATCCATGTCTCAGGAACCTTATTTTTGAAGGTGTTTCTCACCTCAAGATAATACCCAAAGACGTTATTAAAGCCCACCTTCAAACTTAAAATGCCTGTTGCTTCGGCCTCGTCCTCTTGGATTTTCAACAGATAATCCTTTCCGTTTCTACGCATTGTGCGCAGCTCATCGAGTTCTTTGTTGTAGCCATCTGCTATGACATCACCTTTCGCAACAAGCTGAGGTGGGTCGGGTTGTATCTCTTTTTCGATGCGTGTTTTTATGCTTTCACAAAGGTTTAACTGTTCACCAACACGCTTCAATGCCTCATTTTCTGAATAAAGACAAGCCTCTTTAATCGGTCTTACCGCGTCAAGTGCATTCTTGAGTTGTACGATTTCACGAGGCGAAACACGCCCAACGGCCACCTTAGAAACAATGCGTTCAAGGTCGCCCACACGATGAAGTTGCTCGTCAACAAGCTGTCGGAACGATGGCTTTTGAAAGAAATAATCTACAATATCAAGGCGTTCCTTGATGGGAGCAACGTCTTTTAATGGGAACACAAGCCATCGTCTGAGCATGCGACCCCCCATTGCTGTGACCGTGCGATCAATGACATTCAGCAGCGAACTGCCGTCTTCCTGCATCGGAGCAATGAGTTCCAACGACCTGATTGTAAACCGATCTAAGCGCACATACTTATCTTCTTCGATGCGAGAAAGCGAAGTTATATGATTGATTTGCGTGTGCTGAGTCAGTTCCAAATATTGAAGAATGGCACCACCCGCAATGATTCCGTTCTTCATGTGCTCTACACCAAAGCCTTTAAGCGACTTTGTGCCAAAGTGTTTCAATAGTTTTTGACGTGCATTCTGCTCGGAAAACACCCACTCATCCATTTCAAACACACAATGTTTTGAACCAAAATAGCGTTCAAAATCTTGCTTATGGTCGCGGTTATACAGCACTTCTTTCGGCGAAAAGTTGCCCAACAACTTCTCAACATAGTCGTATGTGCCTTCGCCTGTAAGGAATTCACCAGTCGAAATATCCAGAAAGCTGATGCCACAAGAGGCCTTTCCAAAGTGCACGGCAGCCAAAAAATTGTTTTCTTTATAGTTCAACACCGTGTCGGCCATGGCTACTCCCGGCGTAACGAGTTCGGTTATGCCTCGTTTCACCATCTTATCCATCTCGGTAAGCCCCTTCTTTCCCTTAATCTGCTCACGCTTTTTCTTCGGATCTTCCAATTGATCGCAGATGGCAACACGCTTTCCTGCACGAATGAGTTTCGGCAGATAGGTGTCTAAAGCATGATGAGGAAAGCCGGCCATCTCAACAGAATTTTCGGCCGAATTATTGCGTTTGGTCAGTGTGATGCCCAAGATTCCGGCAGCAATAACGGCATCTTCACCATAGGTTTCATAGAAATCGCCACAACGAAACAGCATCAACGCCTCGGGATGCTTTGCTTTCATCGAGAAAAACTGCTTCATCATAGGGGTCAAACCCTTGTCTTGTACTGCCATCTTTATTCTTTCTTTTCTATCAAAACCTTTAATTATACAAAGTTACGGAAATCTCATGAGACAAAGAAACCAATTAGGAAGCATTAACGTTAAGTTTGAAGAAAGGGGAGTGAAGAGGATACTTATTCGCTTCTTTCTAACAATCCAAACAATAAAAACAAGCCTTCTTGAATCTTATTTTCTATTGTTCGATTTACAAATCAATGCTTCCTAATTTCAAAATTCATTGTCCGAATCTGATAAATAAAAAGAATCAACCCACTACCATGGCAAATTTCAGGCCCAAAGCATTAGCAATTTGCAAGAAGGTTGATAGTTGCATATCACTGTTACCACGCTCTATCTGCGAGATATATTCACGCTTTTTACCTATCATTTCTGCCAATTGTTGTTGGGTGAGTTTTTGCATTTTGCGCTGCGTTTTCAATAGTTCTGCATAGTAATATGCATTGGCACGTGCCTCAAAAGCCTTGCGTTCAGGACTATCTATTGGGCCATATTTCTCATTAAAATGCTCACTCGAAGTGTGCAATTGAGCCAATTTTTCTGCATCAAGTTTCTTCATATATCAATCCTCCAAATATTTTTCAATTAGTTTTTCAGCCTTCCTAACCTCTTTCTTATATTGCTTTTTATCCTTCTTAAGAAAGGAATTCAGAAACAAAACTTGTGAACAGTCAACAAAATTACTTGCATTTATTGCAAAGACTATCGTTCTATATTCATCACTACCCACTGAAATTCTTGCCTCATAAAACTCACTTCCTACTATCTTTTTAATGAATTTACTATTCACAATACGCTGTGTTTTGATGATATGTTCTACATAATCATACTTTTCTTGCTGTCTAACATTCAGCATACTATAAAAGGATTCATAGTCTTCTGAATAGAAAATTTCTCTTATTTGTTCATCCATGGCAAAAGTAATTTATTTATTCTATATTTCCAAATAAATGGAATATATTTATTACATATTATATTTTCCAAGCTATATTATTATTAATCATGACATCAAATGCTTAAGATTACAAATATACAACTTTCAACTTAAAAAACAATTTTATTGTGAAATGAAAATGACGAATTAGCCTTCATATTCCTTACATACAATAATGTTATTTCAGACCCATTTATTTAACATAATTATTTGATTCAGATGGGGCGATGATTCTATTCAAATCGGCCCACAATTTGACGGCTATTGGAGAACAAAAAGAAACATATTTCTAACTAACTGAACCTCAAATAGTTATAAATAAAAAAGAAAGAATAAAAAAAATGCCTTGAAATCATGTGATAAAAATAGTTATCAAGGGTAGGAATAAATAGCACAAGCATTCAAAATTAAATAATTTTTATGGTACAAACCATTTTGAATAGCAACCTCAAAAATATCTGATGTTCAATCCTCACTCATCAAAAAATGCAATGAAACGAGTCTTGTTTCATTACATTTCTTTTTCGTCTAACAGATGTTTCCTTAGGATAAGCACAAAGGAAGCATCGTTATTGTTTTGTGGTTTCATCAAAGGCAGCGGCTTCGGCAGCAGCAATGATTTCTTCATCACTTTGCATGCGTGCGCTGATGTTGCTCAAATCAAATTCTGACGGCTTATCTTTTTGCTCACGTTCTGCCACTTCATTGTCGCTTCTATACATGGGTGAGCGGCGCCGTTTCTTTGCCGGACGGTCCTCATACACCTTTTCATGGAACGCATTCTTATGTTTCTCTGCATCGGGGATAGTGTCATTTCCATTCTGCGAAATAATGAAACTATCGGCTGCATCGGTACTCGGCACATTCTCCACCGGCTCTTCTTCCATCTTTGTGCGATTGGCTTTTGCTGTGAAAACAGCATCGATGAACTGAGGTTCTTTGCGCAATCGTTCCAAGGTTAGTTTGCTGGCAAGCTGCTGACTCTCCTTTTTGCTGTAACCAACTCCGTTACATCCGTCAATGCCTTCAATGACAACCTTATAGTTAAACACAGGACTTCCGTTATTATCCTTGCTTTGTTCGAGGATATCAAAGGTCAGACGAACGCGGTTTTTCTGGCTCCATTCGATGAGTTTACTTTTGAAATTCACCTCCTTATAAGCCACTTTGTCGATGTTTATCATCTGTGCTAAGATGCGATTTTTCATGAAATTCATACATGCATCATAGCCTCTGTCTAAATAAACAGCGCCTACAAGAGCTTCAAAGGCATTGCCTCCCATGTAACTATTGTGCGAAGAGCTGCGCCCATTACTAAGGATGAGTTGGTTGATTCCCAATTCATTGGCTAATTTATTGAGCGTTTCGCGCTGCACAAGTTTAGAGCGTGTGTTTGTCAGAAAGCCCTCGCGTTTTCCTGGAAAGTGTTGATAGACAATGTGACCAACAATGGCATCAAGGATGGCATCACCCAAAAATTCGAGTCGTTCGTTGTTAACGGGCTTACCTTTTGCATTGCGTTTCATGATGCTTTTATGCATCAACGCAAGCTTATAATAGCTGATGTCGCGTGGATAAAAGCCTAAAATAGTGTATAAAGACGAATAAAGCTCCTTCTCCTTACGGAAAGGAAGCTTTATTCTATCAATGATATTATTCAGCATATTTCTTGAAAACAACGCAGCAGTTGTGGCCTCCGAAACCGAAAGTGTTGCTCAATGCCGCACGAACTTCGCGCTTCTGTGCTTTGTTGAAAGTGAAGTTCATCTTGTAATCCAATGCTTCATCGTTGTCACCTTCAGTGTGGTTGATGGTTGGAGGAACGATATCGTTCTTCACACTCAGCACACAAGCCAAGGCTTCTACAGCTCCGGCAGCACCAAGAAGGTGGCCCGTCATACTCTTTGTTGAGCTGATATTGAGCTTATAAGCATGTTCACCAAAGACGTCCTTAATAGCTTTTGCCTCTGAAATATCGCCCACTGGAGTAGATGTTCCGTGTACGTTGATGTAGTCGATATCCTCAGGTTTGAGGCCAGCATCCTCCAAAGCGCGTTGCATTACGAGTTTAGCGCCAAGACCTTCTGGGTGAGAAGCGGTGATATGATGTGCGTCGGCACTTGCTCCTTCGCCTACCATCTCTGCATAGATCTTAGCCCCACGAGCCTTTGCATGCTCTAATTCTTCGAGCACAAGACAGCCAGCTCCCTCGCCCATTACAAAGCCATCACGACTCGCACTGAATGGACGGCTTGCATGTTCTGGGTCATCATTGCGTGTAGAAAGGGCGTGCATGGCGTTGAAACCACCGACACCAGTCTCACAAATGGCTGCTTCGGCACCACCACTAACAATGATATTAGCCTTACCAAGACGGATAAGATTGAATGCATCAGCCAAAGCGTTGCTTGAAGATGCACATGCACTCGTCGTGGTATAGTTTGGTCCGTGGAATCCATACTGTATACTAATCTGACCAGATGCAATATCTGCTATCATCTTTGGAATGAAGAAAGGATTGAATTTAGGTCCTTGATCTTCATGTTGTCCATAATATACCACTTCATCCTGGAACGTTTTGATTCCTCCAATGCCTACACCAAAAACCACACCAATGCGGTTTAGGTCTTCTTTCTCAAGGTCAAGACCAGCATCTTTGATACCTTGTGCAGCACTAACCATAGCCAACTGGCAATAACGGTCCATCTTTCGTGCCTCTTTACGATCGATATAATCGTTCAAATTCAAATCTTTTACCTCGCAGGCAAACTTTGTTTTGAACAGCGTTGTATCGAAATGAGTAATTGGTGCAGCACCACTCTTGCCCTCAAGCAAGTTTTTCCAGGTTTCTTCGGGAGTGTTTCCAACAGGTGTAACAGCACCGAGGCCTGTTACTACTACTCTCTTTAATTCCATAATATAAATAAAAAAGATTAGGGATTAGGGATTAGTGACTGGGCACAACAGGTTGTAACCCAATCCTTAATCACTAATCCCTAATCGTATTATTTGCAAAATAACTTAAGTAAAGCTATTACTTTGCGTTCTCTTCGATGTACTTAATGGCGTCACCTACAGTCTGAATGGTCTCTGCTTTGTCGTCTGGAATAGAGATACCAAACTCTTTTTCAAATTCCATAATCAGCTCTACAGTGTCCAAAGAGTCAGCACCAAGATCGTTAGTGAAGCTTGCTTCTGGCTTAACTTCAGCCTCGTCAACACCAAGTTTGTCTACGATAATAGCCTTTACCTTGCTTTCAATTTCTGACATAATAGTTACTTTTTAAAATGTTTATAATTAATTTCTAAATGAAAAACTGGGTGCAAAGGAACTAATTTATTTTCAATTTCCCAAATATTTTACACAAAAAAGCGCCTAACACTGCACAAACACCCCCTAAGTGTGTAATAAATTACTTCAAAAAACCTCTTTTCTTACCTTTTCATTCTCATTTTATTTATCTTTATGAAGAAGCAAAAAATAAGTTTTTTCACTCTTTTTCATATCCTTTTCTTGCTGTTTTCACTATTTCTTTCTACCTTTGCAACAATGTATTTTTATGCAATATGCTGCTTGAAAAAATAGATAACGGCAACGAACAGAACATATATCAGAAATTAAACAAAAAGAAAATCAAATGAAGAAATTTGCTATTGTCATCCTTTCTCTTGTTTTTTCAATCATGAATGTGTCTGCACAGACAACCACAGACTCCATAGATAAACCCGTAAGAAACATTTCTGCAGAACTTCTCGGCCCTTCAAACATGCTTGGTGTTCACTATGATTCGCGTTTCAAAGGCAACAAAGGCTGGGGCTATTCGGTGGGATTGGCCTGGGCATATCTGTCATCTGAGAACTTCATCAATGACATCAATCATTTTAATATAGTTTCTTTCGTGCCACGATTAAACTATCTTATTGGTCGTAAAAACAAAAAATTAGAGCTTGGTGTAGGTGCAAATCTCAGCTTGGTTTTCGGCAGATACGAGTATGATTCGTATAATTTAGTACAACAACCCGATAATTCTTATAAGTTAGTTTTTGACAAACATATCAAAGAAAACCGCAGTTTTGGCTTCTATTATCTCTTTACTAACATTGGTTATCGCCGTCAAGCACCCCATGGTTTCATGTTTCGTGCAGGCATCTCTCCTATCTTTGGATTCAGCGAAAGCCACTCGGTTAAAAAGGTATTTGTGTTTCCTTATTTAGGATTTGGAAAGTCTTTCTAAGCTGTTTCAATTGAAAAGCTGTTTGATTTTCGCTACAATCATCTCTGGACGAATGTCGTTCATGCAGGCATAATCACCGCGCAAACAGGGTTTATTGCCATAAACGGAGCATGGACGACACGCCATATCCAACTGAACGGCATTCTCCTCACTTTGATTCCAGCCCATAAACCCTGCGTAAGGATGCGTGGCTCCCCAGATGCTTACAACCTTTGTGCCCACCAACGAGGCCAAATGCATGTTGCCACTATCCATACTTATCATCACATCTAAATGGCTCATGAGTATCAATTCGTTGCGCATTCCACCGAGAACTGCCGAAGCATTCGTGCAATTGGCATAGCGTTGGGCCCATGAGTCGAGTGTTTCGCGCTCCTTTCCACCGCCTCCAAAGAAGAAAATGCGGCATGAGGGATAGGCCTTTATCAGTTGTTCTATGGTTTGTTCCATCTTCTCTAACGGATAAATCTTCCCCTTATGAGCTGCAAAGGGGGCTATTCCTATCCAACGCTGAAACTTCTTTTTCTCACCGATGAGGGGCATAAGCTGACGCAGATTCCCCCCTTTCTCACCAAAAATAGAGTGAAATTCAAGGCTCACGGGATAGCCTAACTTCGCTAAAACGGCTGCATAATTCTCGAAAGAAGTGGGTTGTTGCACCCTCACCTTATTCTTTTCACTACACAATAACTGCTTTCCTTTGCGGTGTTTATCAATATGTGCGACACGAAATCCACACAAATGGAATCGAAAACGCAGGTATTTTGTTCTGAGCACATCATGCATATCGGCCACCGCAGTAAAGTTTTTGGCAGCCAATCTGCGATAGAGTGCATTCAAACCTGATAGTCCTTGATAGTCCTTTTTAAGGTCGCCACTCATAAAACTCACGTTAGGAGAGAGTCCTTCAAACAGCGAACGGGCAAAGGGTTTGCTTAACACCGTCACATGAATATCAGGATATTGTTTCATCAACGAGGCCACAACAGGCACCAACATGGCTACATCACCAAGGGCAGAAAAGCGGATAAGGAGAAGATGTTTCATGAAAACACTGGGCCGAAGGCTTCATTTCTTCTTTCCAACGGCCTTTTCTAATGAGCAGTTTATATTTAGTTTATCGTCTTTTATTTCTTATATAACACAGGGTTTGTATCTGCATCATTATACATTTTCATTTGACGATACACCTTCATATACTTCTTTCCATCGGCTATATCCTCAAGCAACTGGTCGACAGCTGTGTCTAAATCGCGTTGCTGTTCAAGCAAAACGTCTAACTTAGCGCGGCACTTTGCAAGATGTTCTGGTGTGGCATCATTGCGCTCTGCCTGCTCTTTCATGTGATAAATCTTTAGTGCCAAGATGCTCAAACGGTCCACTGCCCAAGCCGGACTCTCGGTGTTGATGCGTGCATCTGGCTTTACTTTCACCTCTTTATAATAGTCACGGAAGTATGAATCAATCTGTTCTACAAGGTCAGTGCGGTCTTGATTGCTCTTGTCTATACGGCGTTTGAGCGTCAAAGCCTCTACTGGATCAATCGCAGGATCACGGATAATATCTTCAAAATGCCATTGAACGGTATCTATCCAACACTTCTTATAGAGTTTGTTTTCGATTGTTCCTTCTTCAAAAGGATTACAAATGGGTGTGTCAATGTTGTCGTTTACATGGTAATCATGAATCGCTTTACCGAAGATTTCATTGCAATGTTGTGTGAAAGACATATCTTATAATTTATAGGTTATGCATATATTGAATTGGTTCTCGATGGATTAGGTCTGCCGGTCTGCAAGCAAACGATGATGAATGGCAAGGCCGAACCATGAACGTCTATATTGCAAAAGTAAATATTTAATTTCAAAATCGCAAACATTTATCCACAATATGTGTTGATAAGTGGGTGGAAAAGGCGTTCAAAACCCCTTTCTTTCTTTTCCACTTATCCACAGCCCACGACCCACTCCCACGCAGCTGTGGATATCAACAGGCTTATACCGCCACAATATTCCACTTATCCACGCTTTTTCTTTCAGTCAAGTTATAAACTTATGAAATATCATGTCATCTCATCATTTGTGGATAACCTTCTATCTCTTTGAATCTCAACAGAAAGTAATCCCACGTGATGTTTATAAACAAACGCTATTTGTGGATATCGCTATCCCGCTGATTTCATGACTTAAACTATCAACTTTTCAACAACCATTATTATTTCTCTTCATTTATTTTCTTTAAAATTTAAAGTATAGAATAAAAAGAAACAAAAGGGAAAAAACGCGCATCAGTGATTTTAACCTCAATAAATTATAACGCATAAAAGGCTTCATGAAATTTATTTCATGAAGTAAGTTTCTCATCATTCGTCTTTACACAAAGGCTGTTGCCTACTCATCATGTTTATGGTTTGCAGCAAATCACCGCGCCATTCACATGATTTCACGGCCTCATTTGATTCTTATTGCAGCTCAATTTGACGCAGATGTTGAAACAATGGTGGATAAACGGAGTAAGCATTTCATTCTCAGCAGGTTATAAGCAAGTGGGCAGGGAGGGATAAAACG
>ERZ773027.2065-NODE-2065-length-10085-cov-4.141874_pt1 | contig 10085 bp, 6 predicted proteins | sample MGYA00511032_ERZ773027 | MGnify/ENA primary metagenome ERZ773027 (study PRJEB29015, sample SAMEA2738138) | human oral metagenome | biome: human oral; feature: human-associated habitat; material: saliva | place: China | collected 2190 ... | reverse complement strand
TTTTATTATAATATATTTTTGATAACTAAATTAATGTTATTATATCACAAAAATTATTTTTATAACAGTAAAACAAAAAGGAGACTAGCAGTCTCCTTAATATTCTTTATTCTGAAATTTTCATATTTAAAACAATTTTTCCAGAAATTGATGGTGGTTGACTATAATCTCCATACCCTTCAACTTCATAGTTTTCAACATAAATATTATAAGCTTCGCGGAACTCATTTTTATCTTGGACTTTTATTTTTATTTTATCTGACTCAAAAGTTAGATTTAGATTCTTTCCTGATTCATCATCTGCGGCTTCAATAGACATATCATTCCAATCTTTTAACGGATTATCTATCTCTATAAAATCATCTTTTATATCATTTTTCTTAACTTTAACTGGAATTTCCAATTTTTCAAAATTGAACATTCTAATTCTATCTTCGTTTTCAGTTGCATCAACAGCACCTCTAGTTGAAAATGTCTTTAGCCAATCAAAATCTTCCTTTGTGATTTCGTCAACAAATAAAGTATTTATTCCATTAAGATTTTTAATATTCTTAATATAATTTTTAAGATTTTCATTTTTATCGATATATAGTCTATGCAATTTTGGTAACTTTTCTAAACTTGAAATATCTGATATCTTATTATTTCTAAGATGTAAAGCTTCAAGATTTTTTAGCTCTTCAAGATTAGAAATATCCGTTATCTTATTATCTCTAAGATATAGAGTAATTAATCTTTGCAATTTTGATAAATTAGGTAAATTTACTATTTTATTATTATCTAAATCCAATCTTTCTAAAGTTTCCATATCTTTAATAGGTGTTATATCAGTAATCTCATTATCTTGCAAGCTTAATTGCTTTAATTTTAATTTTTCAAAAGCTTTAATACTACTTAAATTTGTTTGTGAAATAATAACTTTTTCTAAAGATTCATTTTTTGAAAAATCTATATTTTCTGGAAATATTTCTTTTTTTGCGTGTTTATAATCCTGATTTTGATAAATAAATTGTTTTAAATTTGGTGTTTTAGACAAAAAATCAAAATTATTTACATTTCTTGTTAAGTTTGATTCATTTAATTCTACCTTAAATTCTTCTAAATTCTTAGAATATTTTAAAGGTTCTATCATTTTGTCCGTAACATTCTTATCAACAACAACAAAAGTTTTTAACATTTCCATATCTTCTTTGGTAAAATTTTTATCTTTCTTAGGCTTGTTTTTTTCATTAAAAAGTTTATTTGCTTCATCTGTTAAATTTACATATTTCTTATGAAATTTACTATACTTGTTAAATAAATCAAAATAAAAATCTTTATACTCATCAGATACAATTACTTCATCAACACTAAATTTTAGTTTTACATTCTTTAATGTCCAAGTATATTCATCTAATGACATTTTTAAATTCAAATTCAATTCTTTTCCTTTATTTTCTGCAATAACATCATCAGATATATTTAGAGTTATTGTGTTTGAATCTAAATCATAACTTGCTTCTATTCCATCTTTTCCAGTTGAAATTTCGCTAAATGGATTTAAAGTTTCTTCTGCTCCAAAAACTTCTCCTAAAGCAACTCCAAGTTCTTTAATTCCTTTAAATGGAGTTTCGAAAGATACTTCATTAGAACTTACTTCAACAGTTTTTCCTAAATCTACTTCTTGTCCTGAAAATTGCATACTTCCAATGCCTTCATTTAAAGCATCTCCAAGTCTTTTTGCAAGATAATCTCCAAGCCCTTCATAATTTTTAACTCTATTTCCTGAAATATCTAAGTTTTCAATTTTATCAAATCCTTTGATTATTGAAACATCTTCTATTCTGTTAGCTGATAAATCTAAAAAAGTTAAATTTTTTAAATTTTTCAAAGGAGTAATATCTGTGATTCCTTTAGATATTATTTTGTGACTCTCATCACCACCAACCGTAACATTATAATGCAAATCTAATCCTGTTAAATTTGTTAAATTTGCAAGAGGTGATATATCTTCAATTAAATTGTTGTACAATTTTAAAAATTTAAGATTTGTTAATTTTTCTAATGGTTTAATATCAACAATTCTATTTCTTTGAATTTCTAAGTATTCTAATTTAGTTAAATCTTTAAGTGGTGTAATATCTGAAATTTCATTTTCGTTTAATTTTAACTTTTTAAGATTTTTTGCATATTCCAAACCTTTGATACTTTTCATCCCTCTTGTAACAGCAAATTTAAAGTCTTTTGTTCCTGCTAAACTTGTTGGTACCCCAAGTATAGAGTATTTTGCATTTTCGCTAAAATCAGCACTTCCATCGTCTTTTAAGAAAATAGATAATTCAGTTAAGCTTTCCATTTCTTCAACAGTAACTTTTTGGTCATCTGGTCTATTTTTATCTAAATTTTTATTTATTACTTTTAGTAATTTTCCATCTTCAATATCTACATATCTTTCCGCAGCTTTTGTTAATTTTACATTTGCAAATAATTCAGTCGGATTATTTACATAGTCCATTTCATTTTCAAATTCATATTTAACTTTTACTTCTAGACCATCTTCTGAGATATTATTGAAAGCATCATCACTTAAAGTTAATTTTAATTTCCCATTTTCTAAAGCAACGCTAACACCTTCAGCTTCTGTACTAACAGCAGGATTTCCACCTTTAGCAATCTTATCAAGTCCAACAAATGGATTTTCAATTTCAACAACTTTATCATTAGCTTCTACATTTTCCAAAACAACATTTTGATTATGAATAACTTTTTCAAAAATAGTACTCTTATCATTTATTGGTGAAAAATCTTTAACTTTATTTCCATCAATTTTAACACTCGCAAGTTCATTTAAGTCTTTAAGAGCTGAAATATCAGAAATCTTATTGTTTGATAGAATTACATTTGAAAGCTTGCTTAATGATTTTAAAGCATCTATATTTTCTACATTATTCTTATCTAAATATAAATAAGTTAAGTCTTTTAAATTACTTATAGCTTCAATATTTTCAACATTATTTTTATTTAAGTTTAAGCTTGTTAATTTATTTACTTTTTCTAAGAATGAAGCATCTGAAATCTTGTTATTTTGAAGATTTAAATCATCAAGCTTAGTAAGATGTGTCAAATTAAAGCTATCTAGATTATTTCCCTTTAAGCTCAATTTAGTTAATTTTGTTAATCCATCAATAACGGAAATATCTTTAATTTTGTTATTTCCTAAATCTAAATTTTCTAATAATTTCAAGTCTTTTAAAGCATTAATATCTTCAATATTGTTATTATCCGCTCTTAAATATGTTAATTTATCAAGATCTTTTACATCACTAATATCTGATATTTTATTTGAATATATATCTAATAGATTTAATTTTTTAAAGTTTTTAACGATGCTAATATCTGGAACTTTATTAACAGCAATATCAAAATCTTCTAAATTTGTAAGATCTTTCAACGAACTAACATCTGAAATATTATTATGTGAAATAAATAAATGTTTTAATTGAGTTAAATCCTTTAAAGGAGTAACATCTGATATTTCATTATGAGAAAGTCTTAATAATTCAAGATTTTTAAGTCCAGCAAGTGGTGTTAAATCTTTAATTGCTCCTTCTGAATATCTTATTGCTTCATCGTCATCAGGAATTTCTCCAGATGAAATTGTAAGAGTTTTTAAGTTTTTGCAATATTCAAGACCCTTAATACTACTAACTTCTATAAGTTTATCTTCAGCAGCATTCATTCCTCTAATTCCAATAGCTTCAATTTTTTCCAAATCACTCTTGTAGATTTCATTTGAATTTTTATCTTTTCTATATGATTTATCATTAAGTTTAAAGTTATATTCATTCATTTCAACTTCAAAACTATCTTCACCTTCATAAGCATGTAACTTATCAAGAATGAATTGTTTTAAATTTTCATCTTCAAACTCAACAATTTTATCCTCTTCCTCATTATCAACAGGATTGTTTCCTCCCGGATTGTTTCCTCCCTGATTATTTTCTCCAGTAGAATCGGCATCATTCCACAACAACACTCCAGTGTATTCATAAGTATTTCCACTTACAACTATATTTCCACTTAAATCAGTAGAATTTTTGTATTCTGTATCAGCACTTGAACTAAATCCTAAAACTGAAGACATTAATATTCCAGTTCCTACAGCTACTGATAGTAATCTCTTAGCATTTCTTTTCTTTGATACTAATACACAAACTATCCCTACTATTCCCGCAACTGCTATTGTTACATTTACCTTGTAAACTCCACTAATCCCTGTCTTTGCAAGTTTTCCATTCTTTATACCATTTTCAATAGCTTGAACTATTTCAAATTGTAACTTTTCACTTTCTAATACTTTCTTTTCTCCAGCTTTTATATCGCCAAGATTTAATTCTTTTCCCTTAATTATTTTTAAGCCTTTGATATCATCTGATTTCACCTTTACTCCAATCATATCTTTTCCAGTATTATTTTCAACAGAAATTTTAAACACTCCATCTCCATCTGCAATTAAATTAACAGTTAGTCCATCTTTGTTATAAACTACCGTTTCATTAGCTGCATGGCATACTTGTGAAAAAGACAAACCGCATAGTAAAGCTAATCCCAATGCACTTTTCTTATTCATTTAATCCCTCCTAAAAAATAAATATACATCATAAAAATACATATACAATATTATTTTAACATACAATTGTAATTAAGTATAATAGAAAATATTTATGCAAGTAAGATTAACAATTAATTTTTTCTATACAAAAAAAGAACTATTAGCTAGTTCTTTTGCTTTAAATTTACAAGAATTTAAACAATAATAACATCTTCAAAACCATTTTTAAGTGCAATTTGCTTTAATTCTTCCATCTCTTCATCAACTGGAGCTGAGAACATACTATATTCTTCTCTAACACCATATTTTCTATATTTTATTATTTTGTATCTAATTTTATGTCCCATTTTTATGTATTTGGAAAGCATCTTTGTAATCTTGTCAACAGTTGTTCTGTTGTCCATTCCAGCAATTGTTACTGTTCTTATCTCAAAAAGTTTATCTAAACTCGCAAGATAATCTGCATTTTCTAAAACGACATCAACCTTAGTTTTCGTTATAAAAAGATGTTCTTCATTGTCAAAAGCCTTTATATCAAGCATAAAAGCATCTGCAACTTCAACAAATTCAGGCAGTCTCTTAAAAGGTATTCCACCATTTGTATCGACAAAACAAGTAAGACCAAGTTTTTTAACCTCAGTAAAAAGTGGAGTTAAAAACTTATGTTGAAGTGTACATTCTCCACCACTAACAGTAATTCCTCTAATAAAAGGAATATTCTTTTTTATTCTCTCAACAGTTTCTTCAACAGTCCAATTATATATCTTTGGTGTTGCAAGATGTGGACAAACTCTAATACACTCATCACAATTGATACAAGTCTTATCATTCCAAACAATTTTCCCATTAACATTTGTTAAACTCTTTGTTGAACAAGAAGGAATACATTCCATACAATTAATACAATGTTTTATAGTTTCAGGATTGTGGCAATAAAAACAATTAAAATTACAACCCTGAAGGAAAATAGACGTCCTGTTTCCAGGTCCGTCTACCACCGACATATCTATTATTTTATTTATAATTCCTTTATTTGACATCTCTAACCTTACGTTCTAATAAATGATATTTTTCAAAAGCATCTCTAGCATATTGAACAGTATCGTAGCTTACCCTTTCTCCATCAATGAATTTTTGCATATCTGATTTTTTAACTAAATAACCAGTTACACGAATCAAATCTCCATTTTCTCCATAGCATGAAATATATCTCATATTTAATCTAAATGCAGCCTTAAAGATATCTAAAACGGCAGATGGATTCTTTTCAGCAGTTTCGTCAAATGGGAAGTGATCACCAATTCCTGATGGGAAATATTTGTGGAATAATGCTGAATGTTTAATATGATCATACATTGGTATTTCTTTACCAATTCTAATTCTAACACCTGCACTATCTTCAATATCATCTTGTGCTCCTACTTGTGAGTGTAGCATAAATCTATGATTCCAGAAAGTTGAATATTTGCTTTCAAAAGAATTAACTCTCTTTTCAACAAAATTCATAACTTCAACTCCAAGTTCATTAGCATATTCATCTTTACCAAATTCTAAATCTTTGTTTTCAAATTCTAGAAGTTGTTGAACACATTCATGAAGCCCTACAACTCCAAAAAGTCCAACAAATCTATCTAATTCAACAAATCCTTCTTTAACTAAGAAATTTTCTTTAAAGAAAGGAGTTTCTTCAACTAAGAATTTAATCTTACCTTCCATGAAATTGCACATTAAATCAATAGCTTCTGGTAAAACTCTTCCGTAGAAATCTTCTTTTGAACTTGCACTTCTTGCAAGAGAACCAAGTCTTAATCTACTTAGTGTAAAAGCTCCTCCTGAAATTGGAAGCCCATTATAGCAACTTGCAATAGCATAATCTCCTTTAAAATCATTTCTATAGTATTTATCATTAGCAAATGCAGGATTTGCAGTTAAAAGAGATGCATAAACTGCCTTTTCTCCAAAATCATCTGGTGTAATATCTTCATCATAAAGAATTGTCATATTTGGAGTAACATTATTTAAAGTTGGAAGTAATTCCAAAATGATTTCTCCTGCAACAGTTTTTTCTGGGCCAATATTTGCATGACAGAAACTGTCATTAATTGTTCTATCTAAAGAAACTAAGAACCATTTAATTAACTTTTTAGCTTCTTCTCTATCTGTAATAAATGGATCAAGAAGCTTATCAATCTTACCAATATATACTGGATATCTTGTTACAGAAGGAACATGATGATAAAAAATTAATAAATTATTAATTGCATCAAGTAAAGTTTCTGATTTTTCAAGACGTAAAAATTTACAACCCTCATCCAAAAGTTTTTGATAATTAGGGCAAATATATCTTGGTGCATAAGGCGCATGACCTTCCCACAAATCGCAAAAACCTCCATTTTCAGAAATTTCAAAAATTCTATCATTTACTGAACTTTCTGGAAAATCATTCAAATTCTCTGCAAGTTTTGCAAGTTGAGAAGTCTTTTGTTCGAAAGTTAAATCCTTCGCCTTAATTATATTCATTGATAATTCTCTTGCTTCTTCTAGTGTTTTTATTTTAGAAATCATAAATACCTCCAATTTTATGTCAAAAAGTCATTTACTATTTACCCATATTATATATTAATAATCCTCAAAATGATACTGTTAATTGTCTTTTTTAAGTAGATATTTTAAAAAAATTTCAAGAAAAAATTAATAAACTATTTATTAATTAAAATTTAGTATTTATCAGATTCCTATAGTAATTCTATCAGAAAATACAATTGTTCCCATCAGACCTACTATTGCTTATAAACAAGTAAAGTTAGGACTAGATTCACTTCACTCAGCTTCGCTTCATTTCGGTCGAGATTACATTGTAGGAGATTTACTTCCCAAAGCAATTTGACATTAAATATTTAGTTTCTATACATTTTTTAGCTTTTTTAAGTTTATCTACTGATAACGTCAAGCTATTAAACGAAGTTTTCTTCCTTATACGTCATCTCGAGCGTAGTCGAGAGATCTCATATAATTGTTATTTCTTATAAAAAAACGACCTTTTGGTCGTTCTTAATATTAATTTTCTATAAACTTTTATTACGCGACACCAATCCATCCATATCCTTGTACAGCCATATCAACAAAGTGATTCATTAGTAAAGATACCTTAGAATCAAATACTGTCTTGTCATAACTTTCAGGAAGATTATCATTCAATGATAATTCAACTTCATGCTTAAGCTTTGCAAAAGGTTGTTCATCTTTATACCAATCAACTACTAAAAGACTACTTCTGTTATGATGTTAATCCCTAAATCCAAACAAAGGATTTAGGGGGTCACGTCAAATAATCAAACTATTATACTTCTAGTTCTATCCCTTTTTTTCTTAAATTTTCTAAACACTCAATCAAATATTCATTATTATGTTCTTTGTAAATTGGGGTATCTATAATTTTTTCTTCAAGATTATTATAACTTTCTACTTTCTTTCCTCTATAATTCTTATCTTTCCATTCCAAAGATACTTTAAACCCTCTTTTTTCCATTTCATCCATAACTAATGAATGATACATAAATAAATGATATGGAGAATATAAAAATACATAATCTACTGTTTTATGTTTCTTTTTCCATCCGTTTCCCCTAAGTGCACAACATTCTCTATGTTGTCCAAGAAGTTGATTTTTAGGCAATAGATGAATAATTTTTTCATGCCATAGTCTCATCTTATTCTCCTTCTAATAAAATTGATTCTTGTAAATATTTATTTGGATATCTAGCTAATAAAGTATTGATATATTCAATTACATATTCTTGAGTATTCTTGCCTTCCATATATTCTTCTAATATATTAAATAATCTTTGTTTTTCAATTTCACTTGCTTTTTCTTTAAAATATCCCCATCTTTTTTCTTTATCAGCATTGGGAAGACCATTATTTATTTTAGTCATTATTTTGTTAAATGCTTTTCTATATTTTTCAAAACCTTCTTTGTTATTTTCAACAATTTTTACATATTCATGACAATTTTTCCCTAATAAATCCATAAATGATGCTCTCACGTTATGTTTATAATCTCTTAGAATTATATCTGGATCAGATACATAATCTACATTTTCATTAAATGTTTTTTTGTATAAGTTTGTAGCAAGAGTATAGTTGTATCTCCCTGTAAGCTGCATTATTCCTCTACCTCTAAATTTATATCCGTCTCCTTTACCATTTTTCAGTTCTTCCCTATTATCATATACAGTATCTGCTATTGCTCTCTGATTTGCCGGATGATTTTTATTTTTTCCATGTTTTGCTGCTAAACTTGGATTATTTCTATATCTTCTGAATATTTCCTTCAATCTTTTTTCACTATAATTAAAAATCTCATTAAAATTTTTATAATTAGTTTCACCCCTAAAATGTGCAAAAATATGAGCATAAGCCAGACAATCATCCATTCCAAGTTTTTTAAAACAACTGTTTATTTCATCAACTGTTTTCTTAAAAGCTTCTTCACTCCCATTTTTAAACATCATTCTCAGCTGCTCTATTGTAACCTCCATGAAATCCCCCTTTTCATGATTAATATTTCTCAAATAATTCTGATATTTCTGTATCTACATCAAACTTTTCTATCGATTTGTTTATCTTTTTTTTAGGAGATTTTGATACTTTAAAGTCATCTCCTTCTTTTGTTTTTATTTTCGAATATCCTTCTACATAGACATTGTCAATTACCAAATTATTATTTTTATAGCTAAGTTCAATAAAATATGTCTTAAATCCTGACAATTTCCCCATTGACATATCTCTTATGATGACCATATTATTTTTTATTTCATATGAACTTTCTTCTCCGTAGGAACCTCCTGTACCTTCTATTCCAACTGGAATAATTAACTTACAGCTATCAAAAATTTTATAATCCTCCCCTTCACTTATAAAAAATTTTAAACAGCTTGAATTTTTACCAGTTTTATACATTTCATATAATTCATCAGGCCCCATATCCTTTGCCTTTTCAGTTTCAATATTAGAATATTCCAAGATATAATCTTTCTTATTGTCTTTATTTATATATCCTGACTTTGTTTCTTTTAATGTTATACCATTAGCAAATTTTATGCTTTTATCATTTATCAGATTTTTCTCAAGTTTGTCTGACTTTATTAATAATTTTATATATTCCGTATAAAATTTCTCTGCTTTAGTTTTTTCGCCTAATTTCCATAATACATCTGCATAATTTAAATTGGCTACAATTCTTTTAGGAAACTCATTTAATATGTCTTCCAATATTTTCTTTGACTCTGATAAATTTCCTTTTTTATATAACTCATAGGCGTAGTCATTTACTTGAGTTACATTTTTCTCTGTTATCTCTCTATTATTCCTATTCTCTGTACTTTTTCCTTTTGAATAACTTAACGAAATACAAAAAATAAATACAAACATTATTTTCCAGATAATTCCTTTTTTCATTGATGCTCCTTCCTTTTCACTGATTTTATTATTT
>ERZ773027.2064-NODE-2064-length-10085-cov-4.593021_pt1 | contig 10085 bp, 7 predicted proteins | sample MGYA00511032_ERZ773027 | MGnify/ENA primary metagenome ERZ773027 (study PRJEB29015, sample SAMEA2738138) | human oral metagenome | biome: human oral; feature: human-associated habitat; material: saliva | place: China | collected 2190 ... | reverse complement strand
TTAAATCTAGATTTGTCACATATGTTTGACAACTCTAGAGTCTTAGTTGCTGAATCAATAGTTATGTTATTGAAAAAAATTGTATTTATTGATATAATTAACTCGTTAAGTTTATTAAAAAATAATATATTTAAGTGAGGGAATGATATGGAAATTAAGAATTTATGTATTAATACTATGAGAACATTAAGTGCTGATGCTATTCAAAAGGCAAAGTCAGGGCATCCCGGACTTCCACTTGGAGCATCACCAATGGCATTTACTTTATTTAATGATTGTATGAAGATTTCTCCTAAAAATCCAAATTGGTTTGACAGAGATAGATTTATTTTATCAGCAGGACATGGTTCTATGCTCTTATATTCATTACTTCATTTATTTGACTACGGTGTTAGTATTGATGATATAAAGAATTTTAGACAAATTGACAGTTTAACACCAGGACATCCTGAATATGGACATACTGCAGGGATAGATGCAACTACTGGTCCACTTGGACAAGGTATTTCTATGGCTGTTGGTATGGCATTAGCTGAAAGTCATTTAGCTTCTATTTTTAATACTGATGATTGTAAGCTTGTAGATCATTATACATACTCAATAGTTGGTGATGGATGTCTAATGGAAGGTATAAGCAATGAAGCATCTTCACTAGCAGGTACATTAAAATTAGGAAAATTAATCGTATTATACGATAGCAATAATATAACTATTGAAGGAGATACTTCAACTGCTTTTGGCGAAAATGTAAGAGCAAGATATGAAGCTCTTGGTTGGGAAACTTATTTTGTTGCTGATGGAAATAATATAAATGAAATTAAAGAAGCAATTGAAAGAGCGAAGTTAACCGATAAACCTTCATTAATTGAAATAAAGACAAAAATTGGATATGGTTCTACAAAAGAAGGAAGTGCATCTGCACATGGTGAACCATTAGGAGAAGACAATATTCCAACATTTAAAAAGAATATTGGTTGGGAATATGAAGAAAGTTTTTATGTTCCTGAAGAAGTTAAAAAATACATGAAAGAAGTTGTTGATAGAAAGAATACTTCAGTTGATGAATGGGAAAAATTATTAGAAGAATATAAGGTAAAATATCCTGAAAAATATGATTTATTCCAAAAATTTATTAAAGATGAGATTGATGAAGAAATTTTAAATAATCCATCAATTGTTGAATTTGAAAAAGATATGGCTTCAAGAGAATCTAGTGGTATTGTTCTTAATAGATTTTCTAAATTACTTCCAAATCTTTTTGGTGGTTCAGCTGATTTAGGACCTTCAAACAAATCTACAATGAGTGAATATGAATTTTATTCACCAGAAAATAGAAGTGGAAAGAACATTCATTTTGGAGTAAGAGAACATGCAATGGCTGCTATTTGTAATGGTATTTCATTACATGGAGGACTTTTACCATATTGTGCTACATTCTTTGTATTTAGTGACTATTTAAAACCTGCTGTAAGACTTTCTGCACTTATGAATCAAGGAGTTATATATGTTTTAACTCACGATAGCATTGGAGTTGGAGAAGACGGACCTACACATGAACCGATTGAACATTTAGCAATGTTTAGATCAACTCCAAATGTTTCAATGTATAGACCTTGTGATGCAAAAGAAACAGCTTATGCTTGGATTTCTGCATTAAAGAATAGAAAAACACCAAGCTGTCTAGCGCTTACAAGACAAAAATTAACTAATTTAGAAGAAACTTCATCTGAAGCTTTAAAAGGTGGATATGTACTAAAAGACTTTGGAAAAGACTTTGAAATGATTATAATGGCATCAGGTTCAGAAGTTGGATTGGCTTACAAAGTTTGTGAAAAACTTTTAGAAAAAAACATATCAACAAGACTTGTATCAATGCCATGTATGGAAGAATTTGAAAAACAAAGTAAAGAATATAAAGAAACTGTATTACCTAATAACATCAGAAAGAGAGTTAGTATTGAAGCTCTATCAACATTCGGATGGGGTAAATATGTTGGTTTAGATGGAATTTCAATAGGTCTAGACACATTTGGAGCATCAGCTCCTGCAAATCTATTATTTGAAAAATTTGGATTTACAGTTGATGCAGTTTATGACAAAATCAAAAAAGAATTATTCTAATTAATAAAAAGTTATAAAAGTAGCGAAGGAAACTTCGCTATTTTTTTATGAAAATATTTTCATTAAATTGTTGAATATATTACTTTAATTTGTTATAATCATCTTAAGTTGTAAATTATTAAGATTACTAGGAGGATAGCAATGAGATACTTATTTTTTTATGGTTTAATGGTTTTAATTTTGACTAGATATGTATATATAGGACTTATGTTCTATAAGATTAGAAATAAAGAGTATGTTTCTGAAGTATATAATATTTTAATGAGAAATCCTAAAATGAAAAATCCTGAAAAGATTTTAAAGTTTTATGGATTATTTCATTTTGTTATTGCTGCTTTAGTAATTATACTCTTTTTTATTGTAGATTTGGTAGTTATAGGATTATTTGTATGGGTTTTGGCTTTGTTAGAAGACATCTTTTTCATCATAATATCAAAGAAATCTGAAAAAATAAAACATATAATAAGTTTAGTTTTTATTGTTATAATATTACTTTTTGAAATAAAAAGTCTTGATGAATATGAAACTACAAAAAATATTTATAGCATTTCATACACAATAGTTATTGAAAACGGAGTAAGTGATTTTAAAGAACTAAAAGAAAAATCTATTCTTGAAGAAATTTTTAAGAGTGAAATAAAAAATATATCTAAAATGAAAGACAAAAAAATTGAATTATACGACCAAAAAGGAAAACTATTAATAAAATCCGACTTATACGAAGCAGAAGTAAAAGATTCTTCTACAAATGAATATGAAAAGCAGGAAAATATAATAAAATACAAAGGAAAATATTACAAAATTTATGAACCTAAGAAATTTGATTAAAATATTAAAATTAGAAATTAAAATAAAATAATAAATAATTAATATAAAGAGAGGTGTTTGTTATGAAAATTGTTTTAAAATTTAAAACAGATAATAATTTCATACCTAAAGATTATCATCGTTTCTGTATTAAATTTTTTAAAACAGCAGTATCAAATTATTATAATGGTGAATTTTTTGAAAAGTTTTTTGGGGATGATTATATTAAAAGTGATGAAAAAAAATATTCGTGGGCGGTCAAATTTTTTAAACCCAATTTTTTTTCCAACAGAATTGAAGTTGGAGAAAATAATTTTGAGATTACTTTTAAAGCTCCAAAAACTGATGTTGGAACTATATTTTTCAATTCTTTTTTAGAATATAAAGACAAGGAATTTAAAATTTCTGAAAATAATTTTATAGTTTTAACAGATGCTAAAATTGTAAATGAAAAAAAGATTGTGGGAAATTGTGCAAGATTTAAATTTTGTTCTCCTCTTGTCATTCGTGAACATAATAGAGAAGATAATACAGACAGACATATAACTGTTGAAGATGAAGATTTCTTTGATAAATTTAAAGAAAATTTAAAAATCCATTTTCCAAGTTATTCCAACTCTATAGATGATATGAAGATTGATATTTCTGAAATGAAGAAGGCAGTTGTACTTTTTTATGGATTATATATAGATGTTAGTTTAGGAGTAATTGTAATTAAAGCTGATAATAGCTTATTAAATGAAATACTGATTTCGTCTGTCGGAAGTAAAAATGCATCCGGTTTTGGACTATTACAGCATATAGAATCTTGGGAGATGATTTAATGATAGAAGAAAAAGGGAATTTTAGCGGATATGATAGAAAATTAGAATTTTCCGATTGGAGATTTTCAGCTGCTGCAGTTGGAATTATAAGGTATCTAAAATATCATAAGCTCAATTATTCAACAGAATATAATGGAAGAAAAGATGTGCTTTTATATAATTTTGATGATATAGATATATCAAAAAATGAAGAGAAATATTACGAATTTGCAGAAGAATATTTTAAGGATAAAATGCATCATAAAAGGTTGGAAAATCTTTTAAATTCTGAAGATTTTGATGAAGAAAAAGTTAAAAAATTGAAAAAAACTTGGAATACAATAATGAATGATACATTTAAAGATGATGAAATTTCTATAAAAAATAAGTATGATATTTTATTGAAAATATTTGATAATAGGATTGAATTAATAAAAAAGACATTTGTAGAGAAAAAAACAGAGTATTCATCAATGTATTCAAAATTTTGTAATCCAAGTTGTATAGGAAAAGAGAAACAAAAAGTATGTAGGATTTGGGGATACTATGTTGATCAAGGGAAAAAGACAAAAACTTTGTCATTCAATTGGAACTATAATACCTATGTATATGAAGATTATTGTGAGTTTGATTATATTCCTTTTGCATTTTCAAAAGGAGATAGTTCATTTTTTATTAATAATAATTTTTCAACTGATATGTTATTAAAATCAAATGATTATTTAACAGATGAAAATTTGGATTTAGATGAAAAAAATTCAGTAGGGATTTTTAAAAACTTCAAATTGAATTTATTTTTTGACATAAAAAATGTTTCTAGATTTTTAGATTATGAAGTTGAAATAATATCTAAAAATATGCAGATTAAAAATGGCAAAAAGGAAAATAAGAACTATTTTGAAACAATGTTTTTGAGAAAATCAGCCATTGAAATTTTTAAAAATATTTCAGATATGAAAGATGATAATATTTTTAAAGCAATAAACAGTCCTTGTAAATTAAGGACGGATGAATATGAACCGATTTTAGATGAAGTTATTGATTGTATCCTATATACTAAGTATTTGGATTATCTAATTGATAAGCTCCTTAGAGATGGCAGTAAGGGAAAAAATAAAGATAGCAAAGAAAACAAAATAGATAACCATAGTTTTTTAATTAGTCAATTAATTAGAATAAATCAAAAAATATATGAAGGAGTTGATATTATGGTAAATAATAAAAAAGAAAAAGAGCAATTTGAAAAAGAAGAGAAACAAATGGATTTTAATTTGTTAAATGCAAGGGAAAGTGCAAAAAAAGTTGTTATTAAATTAAAAGACACACCTAGAAAAATCGATGCATATAGGAATAAATTAATTTCATGTTTGACTTTTAAAGATTATGAAAAGTTTTCAGTAACATTACTTCAACTTTCATCTTATAGTTCTGTGACATTTGATTTTGCATATTATTTATTTAAAGACTTTGAAAAAAATAAAAATGTGGCATATACATTTGTAAATGCATTGCGTGTTAAAGAAGATAATAATAAAAATGGAAATATTGAAAATAAGTAGGAGGATTTAAAAATGGAAAATAAAGAAAAGAAAAATTTAGGATTAACACTTACTATCGTATGTAATATTACATCAAATTACGGAGAAAGTTTGGGGAATGCATCATCTGTACAAAAAGTTTTTAAAAATGGTAAAATTTATGCTACGAGAAGCAGAGAAAGTATGAAAAATGCAATTATGACTCAAAGTGGAATGTATAAAGATTTGAAGGTTATTGCTGTTGGAAAAGCAACTCAAAAAGTAGCCCAAAAAGACGTTACTGAAGAATTGAATGCATCAAATTGTAGAGCACTTGAAGGTGGATATATGAATACCAACAATTTAACAGTTATAAGAAAAAGTTCATTTTATTTAACAGATGCGATTGCGTGTGATGAATTTGTTAATGAAACAAGATTTCACAACAATTTATGTTTAGCATCAACTTATGCAAGAGATAATGGAATAAATTTACAAGAAAAAGCAGGAGAATCAGGACTTATGCCATATCAATATGAATTTGACAAGTCACTAAAGAAATACAGTATAACATTTGATTTAGACAAAGTGGGTGTTGATGAATATTTTAATGCAGAGGCGGAAGTTTCTGAAAAAATTGAAAGAGTAAATTTAATATTGGAAACAATAGAAAACTTATCATTAGTCGTTAAAGGGAATCTTGATAATGCAGAACCTCTAATGATATTTGGAGGAATAGGAAGTTGTAAAACTCACTATTTTGACAATGTAGTTAATATTACAAAAAGCACACTAAACATAACTGATGAATTGATTGAAAGGTTAAATAAAGGAAATTATAAAATGGCATTTATTGAGGGTGGAAACTTTGTAAATGAAAATGAAATAAAGGAAAAGTTAAATCCTATAAGTGTTACTGATTTTTTTGAAAAGTTAAAAGGAGATGTAAAAAAATATTATGAAGGATAAACTTTTAAGGATAAAGTTACATCAAAATAAAGCTAATTATAAAAAAGAGGAAACTGTAGATAATAAAATGACTTATCCACTTCCACCTTATTCAACTATAATCGGTGCAATTCATAACGCTTGTAACTATAAAGAATACAAAGATATGGATATAAGTATTCAAGGTATATTTCAATCATTAGGAAAAGAAATGTATAGGGATCAAGCATTTTTAAATAATGTTAAGGATGATAGAGGGATTTTGGTTAAATTAAAAAATACTGATATTTTGAATGAAGGATATAAAATTATTGCAAAAGCCTTAAAAACTCAAGAAAATAGTTTTAAAAATCGGACTACTATTGATATATATGATGAAGAAGAATTGCAAGAATACATCAGAATATGTAATTTAAGAGAATTTTATCAAAAAAAATCGGATGATTTTAAGATTTTTGAAAAAAGTGTAAAAGATGAAATTTCTAAACTTAAAATGAGACAAAAACAATTTGATAAGAAATCAGAGGAATATAAAAATCTTTTGTCTGAAATTAATGATTTAAATTCAAAAATAAAGCTTGAAAAATTACAATTTGATGAAGAGAAAAATAGCAAATATGCAATTCCGTATTCTTATTATGCTTCATTAACTACTTCTATTAAATATTATGAAGTTCTTTATGATGTAGATTTGGTAGTTCATATTAGGAGTTCGAAAGAAGTTTTGGATACCGTTGAAAAAAATATAACCAATTTAACATCACTTGGAAGAAGTGAAGATTTTGTTGAGATAAAAGAAGCTAAATTTGTAAATATTTTTGAAGATAATCCGAATGATATTGAATTTATGTATAATAGTGGATTTGTTCCTACAGACGCAATTGAACAAGAAGCAATAGTTTTAAAAGATATTTTTAATGAGATAACTGAAAGAATAGAAGCAAGAGGGACTAATTATTATATTAATAAAAATTATGAAATACAAGATGGAAAAAGAAAATTTAAAAAGTATAGAGTTGGTTATTTATCTGAATATGAAATAGATTTTGATGAATTAAAAGAATATAATAAATCCACAGATAAAAATATTTATTTGGATGAAGATGGTTATATTGTTAGTTTAGTTTAGGGGATTAAATGGAAATTTTCAAAAATAGATTTATAGCAGAGTCACTTGCAAAACCGGATGAAACTATTGAAGAGCACACAGAAAACTTATTAAAATGTTTAGAATCACTTATAAGTTTGAATTATATAGATACTGAAGATAGTAAAATTTTAGAAAGAGCAATTATATACCATGACGTTGGAAAAGCAAATTTTTTATTTACTGAAAGGCTTAAAAATAATACTAAATTTGACAAGTTTAAAGAGGTTCCTCATAATATTTTGTCATATTATATGATGTATATTGAATTAAATAATTTTTCTAAATGTTTTTTTGATGAGAATAATTTGGCATCTTATGCAATTTTAAATCATCATCACTATATAGATAATTTTAAATATATAACTTGTGAAGACAATAGAAAGTTGATATTGGATAGGCTTTTAAATATTTATCCGAATTTAGACAAAAATCGAAAAGAAAAATTGGATAGAAATTTTAAAAAGATTAAAGATTCTTACAAAGAAAATCAAAGGGACTTTATAAAAATTTTAGGACTGCTCAATAAATGTGATTATTCTGCAAGTGCCCATATTCCTGTTGAATTTTATCCTGATTTTTTGGAAAAGGGATTGGATAATTTATTAAATAGTTGGAAAAAAGAATATGACAAAGCTAATTGGAATGAATTACAAAATTTTTGTAAGGAAAATAAAAAAGAAAATTTAATAGTTATTGCACAAACAGGAATGGGAAAGACTGAAGCGGGATTACATTGGATTGGTGATACCAAAGGCTTTTTTGTGTTGCCTTTAAAAACTGCTATAAATTCTATTTATAACAGGATTACAAATAATATTTGTAATGGTGAAGAAATCGAAGAAAAGCTAGCATTATTGCATAGCGACACTTTGAGTATGTATCTTGAGAATTTTGATGGTGAAGATAATGATAAAATTTTATCCTATTACGAAAATAGTAAAAAGTTTTCTATTCCTTTAAATATAACAACACCTGATCAGATTTTTGATTTTGTTTTTAGAAGTAAAGGATTTGAATTTAAAAATGCTATGATGAGTTATTCAAAAGTTGTTATAGATGAAATACAGGCATATAGTCCTGAGCTTCTTGCAACTCTTATTCGTGGGATACAGGACATAATTGAAATAGGTGGGAAAGTTTCCATATTTACAGCAACTTTTCCACCTTTCATAAAAGACTTGTTGCTTACGGAAAATTTAGATTATTTGAACGAACAGGAGCAAAAATATAAATTTATTACTAAAGAATTTACAAATGATGTGAAAAGACATAATGTAAAAATATTAGATGAAGAACTTAATTCTGAATATATTTATAATCATTATGTGAAAAACAATTCAAATAATAAAAAATATTTAGTTGTTTGTAATACAATAAAAAAATCTCAAGAAATTTTTGCAGATTTGAAAGAAAAGGGATTAGTAAATATAAATATTTTACACAGTAAGTTTATAAAAAAAGAAAGAAATGAAAAAGAAAATAAAATAATAGAAATTGGAAAAACTGAAAATATAGGAAATGAAATTTGGATATCAACGCAAATAGTGGAGGCCAGTTTAGATATAGATTTTGATTTCTTATTTACAGAACTTTCAGATTTAAATGGCTTATTTCAAAGACTTGGGAGAGTTAACAGAAAAGGGAAAAAAGAAGTTAATGATTATAACTGCTATGTTTTTACAGAAATAAATAAAAATTTATTAAAAGAAAACAAAGATTCAAAAAAAGGATTTATTTATAAAGAAATTTATGATTTAAGTAAAGAAGCAATTAAACAAAAAGGGGATGGTATTTTAACTGAAAAGGATAAACAGAATTTAATAAAAGAATTTTTCACTTTTGAAAAAATAAAGGAGTCTGCATTTTTGAAAGAATACAAGGACAGATATAATTATATTAATATATCATTAAGAGATTTGGGAATAGAAGCTGAAACTAAACAGACATTTAGAGATATCATATCATTTAATGTTTTTCCTGTAGATATTGAAAGAGGGCTTTTAAATGAAAATGAGATAAATTCAATATTAAATGAACTTAAAGATATAAAAAGCAAGTTACTTTGTAGCAAATCCGAAGATGAAAAAATAGAATTAAAATTAAAATTTACCAAAAAGTTAGATGAACTTATGAAATATACTGTATCTGTCGGTTTATATGATACTAGATATTTAAAAGAAAAAATTGAAATATCAAAAAATATAAACTTATACAAAGTATATTGTAAATATGATGAAAAAGGATTTATAAGATTGACTTCTGAAGAAGGTAAGTTGTTAGACGGTGTAGGATTTGAAAAAATAATTGATGTCGATAAAAAAGACTATGAATATGAATACGACAGTTTTATATAGGTGATTTTATGGATAGAGAAATTACGGGGATAATGGTTTATTACAATTTTGTTTGTAAAAGGAAACTTTGGTATTTTTATAATGGGATTACAATGGAGCATACAAATGAAGACGTTTCAATAGGAAAATCCATTGATGAAGAATTTTATAGTGGAGAAGAAAAGCATATTAATGTAAAAAATATTATAAATATAGATTATATAAAAGATAAAAATATAATTCATGAAGTAAAAAAGAGTAAAGTAATGGAGGAAGCCTCTATTGAACAGATAAAATATTATCTTTGGATTTTACATAATGAAGGAGTTAAAGACATTACGGGAGTTTTGGACTATCCCCTTCTAAGAAAGAGTAAAAAAATTAAATTGGAATTGGAAGATTTTGA
>ERZ773027.2063-NODE-2063-length-10087-cov-12.606758_pt1 | contig 10087 bp, 9 predicted proteins | sample MGYA00511032_ERZ773027 | MGnify/ENA primary metagenome ERZ773027 (study PRJEB29015, sample SAMEA2738138) | human oral metagenome | biome: human oral; feature: human-associated habitat; material: saliva | place: China | collected 2190 ... | reverse complement strand
CAGCAACAGAGATACCCATATTCATCTCGTAGGGTTCATAAACGAGCATACCATTTTCTTGTGGGTCGCCCACAGCAAATGCCATGTTGTTCCTGCTAAATCTGATAGTAAGTCGCAGTTTCTTGTCGGATATGTTATTGTCTGTTTCTATCATTACGAACGTTGTATAGCTTTTTATCATTTGCAAACTTACGCATTTTTTTCCGATTTCGCTGGTTATCTGCTTGATAAATATCATCGAAAGCCTTTCTTTCAAGTATTAAAAAAGGGAAATTTAGCGTTTGATACTTAAAAAATCTATAACTTTGCATCTACTTATTAAATGCTATAACTATTCAAACAATCATGTTTGATGGTGGTGTTGAATATAACTTTTTCACATGGCAAGACAGTTCTTTGTTATCTTCGGATGCTTAGCATTGGGAGAATTTATTGTTTGGGCTACAGGAATAAAACTGCCGTCCAGTATTATTGGTATGCTCCTATTAACTCTTTTCCTAAAGTTAGGATGGGTGAAGTTAGGATGGGTGGAGCGATTGTCACAGCTTCTGATTGCTAACCTTGGTTTCTTCTTTGTTCCACCAGGGGTGGCTCTTATTCTCTATCTTGATCTTATTAAGGCTCAATGGTTCCCTATTGTCACTGCAACAGTTGTCAGCACTCTTCTCGTTCTTGTTGTTACGGGACAGATGCACCAGCTTGTCATTAAGTTTGAACGTCGGTTGATGGCAATGGACTTACTTCATCATCGTGCTCGTGCGCAGAAGATGAAGAAAGTTTTGGAGGAAACTGAAGAGGTTGAGGCTATGGAAGAGGCTGAAAGAATAGAACTTGACAAAGCGTTACTCGGACAGGATAAGATAACTAAAAAGGAGGAAAAATAATGAATTCGTGGGATGAAACAATCGGTCAGACTATTGACCTTATACAGGATGGTAAAGATATCTTTTCCAATCAGTATGTTATTTTGGCATTAACTTTTGCTGCCTTCTTTTACATCAAACGTCTACAGCAGCGTACTGGTTGGATGTTACTTAATCCTATCTTGATAGCCATCGTACTTATTATTGTCTATCTCAAGATAACTGGTGTTTCTTTTGCTGTCTATAAGCAAGGGGCTCAATTAATTGATTTCTGGCTTAAACCAGCTGTTGTAGCCTTAGGTGTACCACTTTATTTACAGCTTGATGCCATTAAGCGTCTGTGGTTTCCAATCGTCATGTCACAGCTTGTTGGCTGTTTAGTGGGTATCGTGAGTGTTGTAGTAGTAGCCAAACTTTGTGGTGCTCCTGATATTATCGTTCTCTCAATGGCAAGTAAATCTGTCACAACACCTATTGCGATGGAAGTGACACAGAGTCTTGGCGGTATTCCTTCTCTTACAGCTGCTGTGGTGGTTATCACAGGTATCATTGGTGCATTGGTAGGCTTTAAGACGTTGTCATTCGGTCATGTAAGCAGTCCTATTGCACAAGGTCTCTCTATGGGAGCTGCTTCTCATGCCGTTGGTGCATCAACAGCGATGGCATATAGTAGTAAGTATGGGGCTTTTGCGAGCTTAGGTATTACGCTGAACGGTATCTTCACTGCCCTGCTTACCCCAACGATTCTCCGTTTGATGGGGGTTGTTTAGGAGTCTTTGTATGTTATTGCGTGATAAAGTCTACTATGGTAAGAAGGAATTTATACACACTATTCCACGAATAGTTTTGTTTTCATTTTGCTGTCACATTTAACATTTCGTGTAATCCTACTGTTACATAATAAGTTAACTAATGAATTAGGGTGACAGTAGTGACAGCAAAATTGTTTTCACTGGGAAATGTTTTTTAAACGACAGACAGTGTTAGAGGCATGTAGGGACCATTTAAATCTTATAGAGGATTCTGAAAGTTTCTGGGCAAACTTTACTTTAATAGTTATACATTATTAGCCATTTTACATTCTTTCCTAATATTCATTTTAACTAAAAAAGTATCGCTATGATAAAAGAAAAGTTTTTGCTATTGATAGCAGTAGTAGTTTTGATGCTTTCTTGTCCTAAAGAAGATGGAAGCAAAATACCAGGTATTGTTGCAGACACGTAGAACTATCTACTGCACACTCAGTAGCTCATTTCCATTTTCAGAAAGATAATTATCCGATGTATGAGTTTAGGCTTAGTTTTGGAAAGAATGATACTGAAGTGTTAGAACGAATAACCAAAGATATCTTATCAAAGGAACAATCTATTGTGAAACTTTCTAATGGTGATAGTGCTACGTTCTATTGTAAAAATAACGAACTTCAGAAGATTGATTTTGATTTTATGACAATCAGAAAAGTGCAAAGTGGAAAATATGAAGTTCAGTTGACTAAGAAGGCTAACCAATCAGTACCAAAGATTATTTCCTTTGGGTTTATAGTCGCTGATGGATTTTTTCTATTGTTATCTCTTTTAGAGAGCAATAATACTAAACATATTACTCTCTGAATAGGTTATAAAATTTTAAAGAACACGAAAAGGGAAAGACTATTAAATGGTGTTTGGGCATATATAATTGTTTGATTCTTGCTGCAGTATATGTGATATTACCGATTGATAAATAAAATATCATCAATAGGGGCACTTGAATTGAAATTTATTTGCTATCTTTGCATCTTTAAATTAGGTATATTATATGTTATATGCAGCAAATGATAAATGAAAAAAGATATACCGTCATTGATTTGTTTGCCGGATGTGGTGGCCTTTCATTAGGTCTATACCAGTCTGGTTGGGATGGTCTATTCGCTATAGAAAAGAATTCATTTGCATTTGCAACTTTAAAAGCTAATCTGATAGATAATAAAAAGCATTTTAATTGGCCCGATTGGCTTCCTCAAACACCTCATGATATTGATGAAGTGTTAAAAAATTACACTCCTCAATTAAAGAGTCTAAGAGGAACGGTTGATTTGGTCGCTGGAGGACCGCCTTGTCAAGGTTTCTCTATGGCTGGAAAAAGAGTTGAAGAAGATATAAGGAATAGTCTTGTTTTTTCATATATTAAATTCATTAGGTTGGTTCGTCCAAAGATAATCTTATTTGAGAATGTCAAAGGATTTACTTATGCATTTGATAAGAAAAAGAACGAGGAGGCTATACCATATTCTCAAAAGGTTATTGAAGGTTTAAAACGTTTAGGGTATAATGTCAAACCTCATATTATAGATTTTTCTAAATATGGTGTGCCGCAAAGACGTAATCGTTTTATTTTGGTCGGTGTCCAAAAGGCGATAGGTTCTCCGGACTCATTTGAATCGTTGTTAGAGTCAGTTAAGGATGGTTTTTTGCAGTCTAAAGGGATATCCTCAAGTACCACGGTTAAAGATGCCATATCTGATCTTTTACAATCAAACGGAGAAATTCCGACGCCTGATAGGAAAGGATTTAAGTCTGGATTGTATGGCAGTGTAGAATCTAACTATCAAATTTTGCTCAGAGGGACTTATCCCGAAGAGCAACATGTCCCTGACAGTCATAGTTTTGCAAAACACACTATGGAAAAAACAGAGTGTTTTAGAAATCTATTAGCTAATTATAGTATAAGAGGCAAGCGAATAGATGGAGATGCAAGAATAAAGTGGAATATTAAACAAAGAAGCATAACAATTCTGAATGAAAACTCCATTTCTCCAACTATAACAGGACATCCAGATGATTATTTGCATTATTGTGAGCCTCGAATTATGACTGTTAGAGAGTGTGCGCGTATACAATCTTTTCCAGATTGGTATGAAATAAAAATGAAATATACAACTGGTGGGAATATGCGCAAAGTTGAAGTCCCTCGTTATACTCAAATAGGCAATGCTATTCCTCCATTATTTGCAGAATTAGCGGGTATTGTATTAAAAAATATGATTTAATGGAACAAATGCAGTTTAAAGTTAGTTCAGCATTAAAAGATCTTGTTGGAAAGGATCTTATAATAAACGACAATATAGCAATATTTGAGTTGGTAAAAAATTCATATGATGCCTATGCCACTAAGGTTGAAATTAAATTTAGCGATAATGAGATCGTTATAGCTGACAATGGAAAGGGAATGTCCTTTGACGATTTGAAGAACAAATGGTTGTTCTTAGGATATTCTGCAAAAAAAGATGGGACAGAAGATGAAGGTAATGATGTTAAGCAAAAATCTTATCGAGATAAGATAAAACGTCATTATGCAGGCTCAAAAGGAATTGGGCGTTTCTCTTGTGACCGTTTAGGAAAGCACCTTTCCTTAACGACAAAAAGCGAAAATTCACATACAATAGAAACGATTATTGTTGATTGGACAGATTTTGAAGTTGATCAAAAGAAAGAATTTGCTCAAATTGACGTTGAACATATTTCTCAAGAAAAAAAATCCCATATTTTTCCTTTAAATAGCGAAACAGGAACTATTCTAAAAATATCAGATCTGAATGATGAAAAATTACCATGGAATAGAAAACGATTGCTAGATCTTAAGCGTTCATTAGAAAAACTAATAAACCCATTATCAGAAACAAATGATTTTATTATAGAGATTATTTGCGAGAAAGAAACTGAAGAAGATAAGAGAGTAAGAGATAACGGTGGGCATGATCGAGATATTGTAAATGGTATTCTTAAAAATGGCATATCACAAATCTTAAAACTTAAGACGACTCAAATTGATGTCCGTCTTGATAAGAATTATATCTATACAACAATTTCTGACCGAGGTGTAGATATATACAAAATACGTGAAAACAATACTGAATTTGCGAAATTAGAGGATGTAAAGATTAACTTGTATTTTCTAAATCATTCTGCAAAGATTAATTTCACACGATTAATGGGTATAGAACCTAAAAATTATGGGTCAATATTCCTATTTAGAAATGGATTTAGAATAATGCCATTTGGTAATACTGGTGATGATAGTTGGGGGCTAGATTATAGGGCACAGCAAGGTCATAGTCGTTACCTTGGTACAAGAGATTTATTTGGTCGGGTTGATGTTCTGACTGATAATATTAATGAGTTAAAAGAGGTTTCTAGTCGAGATGGAGGACTAATAGAAACTCAAACATCTAAGCAACTTTTCAGTTTGTTTGAGATCGCTCATAGGCGATTAGAACGTTATGTTACTGGCGTTTTGTGGGGAGAAGCTTTTTTGCGTAAGGAATATTTCGTAAACGAGGCTGAATGTTTACGAATGCGAAAAGAATTACAGAACATTGATAAGGAAGAAGAGAATCCTAATTATGTTCTGTCATCAAGTATTGGTAGTAAAATTGACTTTGTCCAATTAATAAAGGCATTAGTAAGAGATAAAAATATTGAAATTTTGTATTATAACACAGAGCTAGCTAATATTGTATCATCTAACAATCCGATTGATACTGTTAAACCTCAATTTTTGAAAGATTTAGAAACGATAGCAGAAGATACTAACGATTCGAAATTACTAGCATCAATTGATGCTGCAAAACATCGTATTGCGGAGTTGACTCATCAAAAGGAGGAAGCTGAAAGAAAAATAGCAGAGGCCAAACTTCTTCAACGTGAAGCAGAGGAAAAAGCCATAAAAGCAGAGGAGGAGCGTCGTATTGCAGAAGAAAAAGCTAAGACAGAAGAAGAACGTAGACGTCAGGCCGAATTAAATAGATTGCGTGCTGAGAATGAGAAAGTCAAATCGGAAAATGCGCGCCTTGTTGCTGAGAAGAGAGCTAAGGATGAAGAATTTAAACGTAAGCAAGCAGAGAAAGAAAAGCAACTAGAAAGTTTGAAAGTTGAGTTTTACAAGAAAGTGTCAAATCCAGATACAGATGCTTTAATACATCATGTAAAAAATAACAATACTAGAATTAATGATAAGATAGATGAACTAATATCTTATGTAAGCAGAGAGGAATTCGGAGGCAAAACGAATCGTTTGATTCTTATGTCATTATCAAGTATTAAGTTGCTATCGCAGAAATCTTTAGCTGCCACGGATTTAATTTTAAGTTGCGATCTCGCAAAATCGGACTCACAGAAAATTAATTTACCGTTATTTATAGAAGGATATTTATCCAAAGAAGTTAAAAGCAAGGTAAAATATCATTTTTCTTCTACTGTTGAGTTGTTTGCTGTGTATGGAAGTAAACTTGATTTAGCCTTGGTAATAGATAATTTTATAAGGAATTCAGAAGATTGGCATGCTAAAAATATTTGGTTTAATTGTTCTCGATATGAGAATGCACTTCAACTAGATGTATACGATGATGGGGATGGATTAACAGATTCATTCAAGCTGAATCCTAATCAAATATTTGATTTCTCAATATCAGGCAAATCTGATGGTACTGGTTTTGGCATGTATCTAATAAAGGAAACCTTAAAATCCTTACACGCTTCGATAGAAGTTGACAGACCGATTAACAATAAGGGGATTCACTTTAAAATACTTTTCAAGTGATGGAGCGGAAACATTTAATATTAGTCGACGAACAATCTCAAACGGATCGTCTTAAGAGAATTAGTGAAAACCTAAAAAAAGACGGAATAGAATTAGTATATGAGGAAATAAATCCAAGTGACTATTCTAATAGATTAGAATCTGGGGATTTGGAGTTTGACAAGCATGCTTTAAAAAAGAAATTGCTTTCAATAGGATTCTTGTCACATCTTGATATATTTGCTACAGATTATAATCTTGTTGAAGATGAACTAAAAGGCATAGATTTAATTGCAATGCTCTATGAACTTTTACCGTATTATAACAAGAAGATTATTATGTATTCAGCTCAGATAGAAGATGTTATTGATAATATTATTACTAAAAGAGCTGATGGATTTAAACAGCAAATAACGATGTTAAAATTACTCGCACAGAATGAAATAAACTATCTTAGTAGTGATGGAGAGTTTGAAAATAAAATAAAGCAACTAATCATTAAAGAACCTGATCTTACCATTGATTCAAGATTGGCAGATTCATTATGTGCACTAGATAATGAAAATTTCAAATGTATTATACCTGAATATACAGACAAGAGAATTAGCGAAATCGGTAAGATGCTTCTAACGAAAGGTGAAGAGGCGATAGCGTTGAGAAGATCTATTACAGAACATATAATGGCAAATATAACTTCAATACGAGACTATGAGTAAAGTATTTGCTATTTATCCTCTTGACAAGAGTAGTTCTACTTCATTTCTTAATCGTATTCATACATTCGAAACAAGAAAACTTGAAGCTGATTGGCATTGCTATAAAGTCCATTTATCTGATGAAGACCATGAAAGATGTATTCAGCAAGCCAAGGATTATCATTTTATATTTTATATGGGGCATGGAGGAGAGACCCAGTTACATGGGGCTTGTGCAAAACATGGAGAAATGCCAGTTGATTCTATTGCCATTAAAGAGAATAAGGAATTCTATGACAAAAGGGATTTTATAAATGTCAATAACATTAATGCTTTCAATGGAAAAATCTTTTTCTGTTTTTCTTGTAATTCCAATAGGAATAGTTCAAAAAGCCTTGCGAGATTATCTATAGAATATGGTGTAGAAACATTTATTGGGTTTGGTGATATACCTACAGATTATATTGACGAAAGAAAATTCTCCAAAAGATGCATAGCAATCTACAAAGGTAAGATTGTTAAGATAATAAAGTATTCCTTATTTTATGCTGTTCAAAACAATGAAACCGTAGACAACCTTGTTAGAATAATAAAACTTTTAACATGTAAAGAAATACATTTGTTACTAAATCAAAGGAACTTTCATGGGAGAGATTTGGTTATTAATCAGCTGTGTAAGTTCAAGAATGAAATAAAGATATTTGGGAACATGTATTCTACGCTTTAACTGAATAATGATAGATTTCATTAGCTGTTTCTTTGTATTTTACAAAAGAATTCTACCTTTGCATAGAGTAAGGCATTCTTTCCAATAATGTGAGTTCGATATAAGAATTAAATGGAAATATTCTGTTGAACTCATGTTCCAATAATGCGAGATAACCCAAGTTTAACCGGCAAAATTATTTTCATTATTCTGTTACTATAAGAATATCAATTAAAAAGAAGATAGTAATAAATATAAGGTAATTTTTGCCTGTTTCTGATATCAAGTTGGGTTGATTGTGTGATAATAAAGAATAGCGTAGCAAAGAAGAACAGCCATATCAAAGCACTCCTGCTTCGATATGGCTGTTTTAAGTAGGTTTACTTTGCGCAACCTATAATATAGAATGTCTTACATTTCCTTCTCAGACTGCATTGTCACTTCAATACGGCGGTTATTGTTGATAAGGTTGCGGGCAATACGCTGGATGTCGGCAGCTGTGATGTTGCGCACGATAGCCTTGTAGTCCTTGTCAAAGTCAACTCCGTGGCGCAGCTGGCTGTATATCACGTAGAGCCAGTAGTCATTGGTAACAGAAGATTGGTCGTACTGTTTTAGGAGATATTCCTTCACCTTCTGCAAACTTACTGCCTCTGGACCCTTATTCGCAATGTGCTCAATCTGCTTTGTGATGATTGGCATAACCATGTTATACTTGTCTGGGTCAGTATCAAAGGCAATCTTCAACAGAGCGTGAGGATTGCTTGACTTACTTAGACTCTGCTGCAGTTTCACACCATATACCCCACCTTTCTCCTCACGTACAGAGTCGGTATAGGCGATAGACAATACACGCTTAAAGACATCGAGTTCTAAATCAGCCTTAGCTGTGTAAGGTTCGTCCCATGTGTAGAAGACGGTTACACGTGCCAATGGGGTCTTCATCTTCTTTTCAAAACGGTGGGTCTCGTAGCAGTTGCGCACGTCAGGATAAGTCTTTGCAAAGGTTTCCTTTTTACCAGTTGAAGGCAGCGAAGCAATGTATTGCTCCAAGAGAGGGCGCAACTGAGCGATGTCAATGTTACCCATGATAATCATCTTGAAGTTAGAAGCATTGCTGAAACGCTCCTTGTAAATCTCGAGAACACGGTCATAGTTTACCTTGTCAAGTGATGCAGCCTTGAGTGGTTGCACACGTGGCGAATTACCATAAACGATGGCAGCAATAGAGTCGTTGTAGCTAACGTTAGGACTTGCCTCACGATTGGTGAGGAAAGAGCGCATACGGTTAACTTCTGACTGGAAAGCCTGATCATCACGACGGAGGTTGGTAAAATACAAGTAGGTAAGTTCGAACAGCGTACGAATGTCCTTGATAGATGAGTTACCGCTGATAGACTGTGTTTCATTGCCTACACCAGCGTTGATACGTACGGTCTTGCCTGCTAAGAACTTGTTGAGTTCTGTTGCACTGAAGTGGCCAACACCACCTTCCTTAACGGCAGCTGAAATAAACTGTGTGTTAATCAAGTCCTTGACAGGATAGAGGGAAGAACCACCTTCTGCAAAGAAGTTCAGTGTCACAGCATCCTTCTGATAGTCGGTCTTCTTGAAGTAAACTTTCACACCATTGCTCAGTGTGATTTCTGTTGTTCCGTGCAAACCAGCTTTCTCGCTCTTGATACGTCCCTTCTTAGGAAGTGTCTCAATCAGCTTATCGTCCAACTTCTTCTCAACATACTTAGGATAGGTCTTTGCCTGTGCATCAAGAACCATCTGTTCAAACTGCGCATCTGAGGGAACATTTACGCCAGCCTTGTCGGGAGAATATATAACAAGCACCTGATTCTTATTCGTGATAGCTTCACGCATAGCAGCATTCACCTCGTCGAGTGTCACCTCGTTAAAGAATTGGTCATCCAATTGCTTGTCGTAAGCCTCGGTTGTTATTGGTTCGTTATCGAGAAAGTTCTGCTTTGCACGGCGCACATAGTAAGAATTGCGACGGTCGTTACGTTCATTATATTGGCGGTCAATCACCTTCTGGCGGAAGGCTTTGGCACGAGTAAGCTCTGATGGAGTAAAACCATGCTGACGAATTTGCTCAATCGTACCCACAGCTGCATCAAACGAACCCTTTACATCTTCCTGACGAGCACCGAAAGAAAGAACAAAGGCATCTTTTGTACGGCTAATCAAGAACTGTCCCAATCGTGCAGAAGCACTCAAGCAAGGCTTTGGATTCTTGTCCTGCATCTCGTTAAGGC
>ERZ773027.2062-NODE-2062-length-10094-cov-4.185576_pt1 | contig 10094 bp, 10 predicted proteins | sample MGYA00511032_ERZ773027 | MGnify/ENA primary metagenome ERZ773027 (study PRJEB29015, sample SAMEA2738138) | human oral metagenome | biome: human oral; feature: human-associated habitat; material: saliva | place: China | collected 2190 ... | reverse complement strand
AAGCGAGGAACAATTCTAGTCGACAAAGATGCTTCGTTTTTGTCAAATTTAGGAGTTATGAACAATACTATAGTTCATGAATGTGTTCACTGGGGTATTCATCAGAAAGCATTTGCTCTTGCTAGACTTTACGACAATTCACTATCAAATATAGGTTGTAAGGTTATTGGGGGGATACTTGGTCAAACTAGAACTTCTGTTGATTGGATGGAGTGGCAAGCAAATTCGCTTGCGCCAAAAATTCAAATGCCTTTGAAGCAATTTAAGGTCAAGACAGAGCAATTGATTTCTAAAATTCGCAGAGAAACTGATTTATTTGATGTTTTAGATATTATCCAGCCTTTGATTGATGAATTATCAAATTTTTATGGAGTTTCGAGAACTGCTGCTAAAATCAGATTGATTGAAGCTGGATATGATATAGCCGCCGGAGCCTTTATTTATTTAGATGGGCATTATGTAGAGCCACATACAGCATATAAAAAAGAATATTTAAAGAAAAATGAAACCTTTTCTATATCCGCTTATGATGCGGCTTTGCTTAAATATACTAGTCAGCCATTTCGTGAAAAAATTGAAAAAGGCGAGTACATTTTTGTCGATTCACATTTTGTATTGAATCTTCCTCTGTATGTTGAAAAGGATATTTTTGGAGTACAAAGATTAACCCATTATGCTAGAAAACATATGGAAGAATGCTGCTTGGTATTTGAACTCAAAATTAAAAATATCCAAGGGGAACGCTATAGTACTGAGTGCTATTTAAATCGTGATAAAAATACCACTGTTGATTTTGATATAATTTATCATGATGGATTTGAAAATTCAACACCAGAAAAACAAAGGGCGAAATTAGCAGAAGTTTTAAAAGAGGAAAATGACGTGTATTTGTCCTTAACCCAGGATTATTGTAAGAATTTAGAAATTGTAATGAAATGGAGAAACCTTAATAATAAGCAAATTGCCGAAAGAGCAATGTTGAACCATGAAACTGTGGGTAGATGTATTTCAGGTAAAACTGTTTCTATTAATACTTTAATACTAATTTGCTTAGCATTACATTTACCATATAAAATTAGTATGAAAATAATCAATGATTCGAGTGTTAACTTGAAAAACTCGGATACTGATCATCAGTGGTATGAATTCATACTGCAACATCTTTATGCTAAGGATTTGAGTGAAATACGAGAATTTTGTACACACAATAAAATAACTCAACTTTAAAATCGACAGGAGTTGTCGATAGTTATAAAGAGCTATTTGTAGCAAGTTCTATTTGAACGGAGCTATTAATAGCTCTTTTTTTTATACTTAAAAACTTATTTTTAGTGATTTTATCGATATCTAGTGTCGAACTGAGGGAGTGAAATATTGGATAAAATATTTATAGAAAGGTAGGTGATACGAATGGCTAAAAACTTAAAACAGACATCCAAGACAGTAGCTTTTAAAGCTAGCAAAGTTCTTCATGATGGTCGTTACAGTAAGATATCAAAGTCTGTAGCTGGAAGTGCACTAGCACAAACTAAAAAGAGTGGAAGGTAAGCTCTAAAAAATAACCTTATATAACAAAGTAGAGACTGGTTTGAATAATCGGCCTACATAAAAAAATATTTCAGAGCCTGATTAGCTATAGGGCAATGGGATACATCATAAGGCACTCACAGATTTACCTGTGAGGTGCTATGTGAAGTACCTCTATTTTCCTATGGCTAAATTTGGGCCTAAGAGTCGGTACATCATATAGTATCGGCTCTTTTTGTATTCCTTGCCTGACTGCTAACAGCAGAAAGGATAGGAATTTTTATGAAAATTCACAAAACAAGACAAGATGAGCGTGAAGTATACAAATACTCATTTCAGGTAAGAACAGAAAATGGTGGGTACGAAACAAACACTGTAGTACTTAAACCAGGAGAAAATGGTGTAACGGAGCTGGATATCAAAATGTTACATTCGATGGATGATAGCGAGGTTTACTACAATCTAAAGAATGTCAGACCAGAAAGAACAAAGGAAGAAAAAGCTGAGATAGAAGTATGGAAACAAAAATTTGTCGGCGACTTCAAAGAAAGATATGGATATGAACCGAACAAGTACATCATAGAAGATGCAGTTAACGATGCTTTTCCAAGAGACTATAACTTATCTCTAGATTTTGATGCTGATGGAGACATTGACCCAGATAAAAGATTGATTGCATCTATCTCAGACAAAGAATCGGATGAAATGTTTGAATGGTCTGAGCGTATGGAAGAAGTGCTTTCCTTATTAACAGACAAGCAAAGATTAGTGATTAATCTCATGTTTGTAGAGGGATATAAGCAGTCAGAGATTGCAGATTTAATGAGTATATCATCAGCTGCAGTCAAAAAGCATTTAGATAAAGCGAAAGAGATAATCAAAAATAATTTCTAAAAAAAATTGGACGGGGTTAAAAACTCGTCCTTTTTCTTTGCCTGTGATGTGTAAGGGAGAAAGCCTTACAGAAAGGAGCAAGTCTATGAAACACAAAGTGATTATCAATGTAACAAATGACAAGGGTGATAAGACGAAAGTTTTACGTGGAGCACAGATGTGGCTGCCAAGAAGGCTAATTAAGTGGTTGTTTGGCGAGTACACACAAGTATATCTATTAGATCCAGGAAAAACCGTTGAATCAGTCGATGTCAAAGAAATTATGAAAGGAGAATCCCTATGAAAAAAGAAGTAGTGAAACTGATAGTTAAGGATTTAGAGATGCTAACATCTCATCTTAAAGAGCTATTGGAAAGTACAGAAGATGGAAAAGTAGAAAAGCCGAGGGCTGAGCCTAGTAAAAAGATTGGACTAGAAGATGTAAGAGCAGTGCTTGCAAAACTTAGTCAACATGGCAAGACCTCAGAGGTTAAGGAACTAATTATTAAATATGGTGGAACAAAGCTGTCTGATGTTGATGAAGGAAAGTATAAAGACTTATTAAAGGATGCGGAGGGAATCGAAATTGACTAAGCAGAAGGTGAATTGCACCACCGGTGCAAGAGAGGCTGGCCTGGGCCATGCAGTTTTATCTCCATCCAGTTCTCATAGGTGGCTGAACTGTACACCAAGTGCAGTGCTTGAACTTGAGTTTGAAAATACCAGTTCATCGGCAGCAGAAGAAGGTACAGCAGCTCATGTATTTTGTGAGCATAAGCTAAAAAAGGCACTTCATATGAGAAGTAAAAGGCCAGTATCGGATTATGATTCTGATGAAATGCAAGAATGCACGGATGCCTATGTGGACTATGTGATGGAGCAATTAGAAATCGCAAAACAAATGTGTAAGGATCCTATGATTCTTATCGAGCAGAAGGTGGATTTTTCAGAGTATGTTCCAGATGGTTTTGGAACAGCAGACTGTCTTATCGTGTCAGATGAAATGCTTCATATCATAGATTTCAAATACGGATTAGGTGTTTTAGTTGATGCTTATGAAAACCCACAGATGAAGTGTTATGCCCTTGGAGCATTGGCAATATATGAAAGCCTCTATGACATCAAAGAAATCAGCATGACAATTTTTCAACCTCGTAGGGAGAATGTATCTACCTATACGATATCTACGAGTGAACTGAAAAAATGGGCTGAAGAAGTTTTAAAGCCAAAAGCAGAAATGGCCATTAAAGGCGAAGGTGAATACTGCTCCGGTGAGTGGTGTAAGTTCTGCAGAGCTTCTGTTAGATGTAGGGCAAGAGCAGAAGATAAGCTAAAACTTGCCAAGGAAGAATTTAAACTGCCACCACTACTTACGGATGAGGAAATCGAAGAGATTTTATTGATTATTCCTGACTTAACCAAGTGGGCAAATGAGATTATGAACTATGCAACGGAATCTGCAGTAAATCATGGTAAAAAGTGGACTGGCTTTAAGATAGTCGAAGGTAGGTCAGTTCGTAAGTATAAGGACGAAAATGCAGTAATCCAAAAGGCAAAAAAACATGGATATACCGATATCTTTAAATCTAGTCTCATTACTCTAACAGAAATGCAAAAGTTAATGGGCAAGGAAAAATTTGAGGAAGTGCTAGGTGACCTCATTATAAAACCATCTGGCAAACCAACGCTTGTACCAGAATCGGATAAGCGTAAAGCAATGAATATTTCAAATATTAATGATGAATTTATGGAGGAAAAATAAGATGACAAATAACAAGACTAAGGTGATTACAGGTAAGGACTCAAGACTTTCATATTTCAATGGCTGGGAGCCTAAATCTATTAACGGAGGACCGGAGAAGTACAGCGTATCAGTTTTAATTCCAAAGGATGATGTTAAGACAATTAAGGCAATTGAAGAAGCAATTGATGCAGCAATAGAAGAAGGAGTAGGCAAGTTTGGAGGGAAGAAACCAAACAAGGCAGCTATTAAACTACCTCTTCGTGATGGCGATATTGAGCGTGATGATGAGGCGTATAAAGGTCATTACTTTATCAATGCCAATAGTACCTCAGCACCACAGATTGTGGATAAGGCAGTCAAACCTATTTTAGATAGAAGTGAAGTCTATTCCGGTTGTTATGCGAGAGTATCACTTAACTTTTATGCTTTTAATTCTAATGGCAACAAGGGCATAGCGTGTGGACTTGGGAATATCCAAAAGATTCGTGATGGTGAGCCACTAGGTGGAAAAGTAAATGCAGCAGATGAGTTCACAAGTCTTGAAGATGATGATTTCTTAGCATAGGGGGTAAGTTATGACACAGATGCAAAATTTTATGTTAGAGGTTTGCTTTGGAGCAACACTTGGACTAATTATAGGATCATGGGGATTCATGATTAAATGCTGGTTAGATGAAAGAAAAAAGAAGAAAACGGAGGAAAAGAACAATGAGTCTAATTGATGTGTTTTTAGCTATTTTTATTGGTACACTGCTATTTGATTTTGTGGCTAAAACGGTAGTGAGCCTATATATGGACATCAAAGCGCAACTGCGAAAGAAGTAAGAAAAAGGGTGGTGGATTCGTCTACCACCCATATTTCTTAATGGAGGTGAATTAAGATGAAAAATATCAGTGTCGATATTGAAAGCTATAGCAGTGTGAACTTGCAAAAAGCAGGTGTATATAAGTATGCAGAATCCAATGATTTTGAGATTCTTTTGTTTGGCTACAGTATAGATGGTGGAGAGGTGCAAGTAGTTGATATTGCAAAAGGAGAAGAAATACCAAGGGATATCCTTGATGCCTTAACAGATGAGGAAGTGACCAAGTGGGCATTCAATGCTCAGTTTGAGAGAGTATGCCTATCAAGATATCTAGTTGATAAAGGAATAAGTCTTAACTCGTTTTTAGAGCATCATCCATCAAGCACAACAAAAGCTAGATTTTTAAGTCCTACTTCATGGAAGTGTACCATGATTTGGTCTGCTACACTTGGTCTTCCTATGTCACTTGAAGGAGTGGGTTCTGTTTTAGGACTAGATAAGCAAAAGCTAAGTGAGGGAAAGAGCCTCATTAAATACTTCTGCCTTTCTTGTAATCCGACAAAGGTAAACGGTGGAAGAACAAGGAATCAGTATTTTCATGACGAAGTCAAATGGAGTCAGTTTAAGGAATATAACAAAAGAGATGTTGAAGTTGAAATGGCTATACAGGAAAGGCTTAGTAAATTTAAGGTTTCTGAGGATATATGGGATGAGTTTTATTTAGACCAGGAGATTAATGATAGAGGAATTGCCGTAGATCCAGTGCTAGTGGAATCTGCCATAAGACTAGACTTAGATGTAAAGGAAAATCTGATGAAAAAGCTGTCTAGTATTACAGGCTTAGAAAATCCAAATTCAGTCTTACAGATGAGACAGTGGTTATCTGAAAATGGCTTAGAGATGGAGTCATTAGGCAAAAAAGAAGTGGCAAGAGAGTTAAAGACTGCATCAAAGGAGCTTGCAGAAGTCCTGCTTTTAAGGCAGCAACTATCGAAGTCCTCGGTTAAGAAGTATACTGCCATGAAAAATGCTGCGTGCACAGATAACAGGGAGCGAGGAATGTTTCGATTCTACGGGGCAAATCGTACTGGAAGATTCGCAGGAAGGCTTGTACAACTTCAAAACTTGCCACAAAACCATTTGCCAGATTTAGCTGAAGCAAGAGAACTTGTAATTGGGAGAAATAAAGACGCACTTGAACTTCTATATGAAGATATCCCCGACACCTTATCCCAGTTGATTAGAACAGCCTTCGTACCACAGAATAATCGTAAGTTCATTGTGGCAGACTTTTCAGCGATTGAAGCAAGAGTCCTTGCTTGGCTGGCATGTGAAAAATGGAGAATGAAAGTCTTTGAGGAAGGGAAGGATATCTACTGCTCATCAGCAAGTCAGATGTTTGGTGTCCCAGTTGAAAAACATGGTGTAAATAGCCATCTTAGACAAAAAGGAAAAATTGCAGAACTTGCACTAGGCTATGGTGGGTCTGTTGGAGCACTCAAGGCAATGGGAGCACTTGAAATGGGATTAGAAGAAGATGAACTTCAGCCACTGGTTGATGCATGGAGAAGTTCAAATCCTATGGTGACTAGTCTTTGGTGGGATGTTGATAGAGCAGTTAAAACCTGCGTAAAAGAAAGAATCAACACAGAAACACATGGTATTAATTTCAGTTATAAAAGTGGGTTTTTATTTGTTGAACTACCATCAGGAAGAAAGCTTGCCTATGTCAAACCTAGAATAGGTGAGAATAAATTTGGAGGAGAGTCTGTTACTTATGAAGGAGTAGGCACTACAAAGAAATGGGAGCGTTTAGAAAGCTATGGCCCTAAGTTTGTAGAAAATATTATTCAAGGCATTGCGAGAGATATTTTGGTTTATGCCATGAAAACACTAAGAAACTGTGAGATTGTAGCTCATGTTCATGATGAAATCATCATTGAAGCAGATAAAAGGATGAGTCTAGAAGTTGTTTGTGAGCAGATGAGAAGAACACCGCCTTGGGCAAGTGGACTAATTCTTCGAGCAGATGGTTATGAATGCGAATTTTATAAAAAAGATTAGAAATTTTAGGGCGAGGTTAAAAACTCGTCCTTTTTCTTTGCCTGTGATGTGAGGGCAATGATGCTCTTAAAAACTTACAGGAGGTAGCTAATATGAAAGAGCTAATCAAAGTCAACTATAGCAGTGAACGTCCTACTGTGAATGGGCGAGATTTATACGAAGCCTTAGAAGTCAAGACTGCGTATAAAGATTGGTTTCCAAGAATGTGTGATTATGGTTTTGAAGAAGGAAAGGACTTTTGCTCAATTTTGAGCGAAAGTACAGGCGGTAGACCTTCGCTGAATCATCAACTTACAATCTCAATGGCCAAGGAGCTGTGTATGCTTCAAAGAAATGAGAAAGGTAAGGTGTTTCGTCAATACTTTATCGATATTGAAGAAAAGTGGAACTCTCCAGAATCCATTATGGCTAGAGCTTTACAGTTTGCTAATGAGAAACTGATGTTATTGGAAAAGGAGAATTCAAGATTATCCGACAAGGTCGCTATTCAAGGTCAACAAATATTAGAAATGAAACCTAAAGTAAGTTATTACGATGTGGTTCTTAACTGTAAAGATTTACTATCCATTACTCAAATTGCAAAGGATTATGGAAAATCAGCTAAGTGGTTAAATAGATTTTTACGTGAAGAAGGTATCCAATTCAAACAATCAGATATGTGGATTCTGTATCAAAAGTATGCCAAACAAGGTTATACGAGTTCTAAAACACATACATTTGCAGGTTCTGATGGGAATACACATTCAAGAACTCATACTTACTGGACTCAAAAGGGCAGATTATTCATCTATGACCTAATGAAACAAAATGGAATCTATCCACTTATTGAACAGGAGGCAGATTATGAGTAAGACATATAAAAAACATCTTGAAAATCCTAATTTTAGACCGCTTGCATATATCTGCGCTCCATATAGCGGTGATAAGGATAGAAATATAAAGAAAGCAGTTCATTATGCAGAACTTGCCTATAAGAATGGAGCAATTCCAGTCACACCGCATCTTTTATTTCCATTTATGAATGATGAGGATACTAACCAAAGAGAGGATGCACTTTTTATGGACATCATACTTCTTGGTAAATGCCAAGAGGTGTGGGTCTTTGGTGGTGAAATCACTGAAGGGATGAAGAAGGAGCTTGAGATTGCTGAGAAAAGAAAGCAAGTAATTAAGTATTTTGATAGTACAAGTATGGAGGTGGAGATAGATGCTTAAATGCCGTTTAAGTGTGGCTACTTGCATAGGAAACAGTAGCAATTGTATGTATCCAAATTCTGTAATGGTGTCAGATAGGGATAGCTTTATTCAGGCTATCTCTTTTGACCATGTTGCAGGAACTTTTAAAGGGAATTATCGAAGCACGGATAACTTCATCTCATCAGACTGTATTCCAATGGACTGTGATAATGACCACTCAGATGATGAAAAAGACTGGGTAACACCCTTTGATGTAGCGATGGCTTTTCCTGGTGTATGCTTTTATGCCTCATACAGTAGAAACCATATGAAAAACAAAGGCAGTAAGTCGGCTAGACCAAGATTTCATGTCTATTTTCCAATCGAAGAAATAACAGATGCTGACGAATATGCTCAGTATAAAGAAAAGATACAAGCAGTATTTCCATATTTTGATGGTAATGCTTTAGATGCTGCAAGGTTTCTTTATGGAACATCAGCTCCAGAAGTAGAACTATATGAGGGTAGTACTACTATTTTAGACTTTCTTTTAGATGATAGCTTTGCAAATCTAGGCGAAAGTATTGAGTCTGGAAATCGAAATAATACCATGAGCCATATTGCAGGAAAACTTATCAAGCGTTTTGGTGATGGGAATGAAGCCTATGAGAAATTTATGAAGCAAGCAGATAGGTGTGATCCACCACTTTCTGAAGAAGAGCTAAGTACAATTTGGAACAGTGCGAGAAAATTTGGCAATAAGGTATCTAATCAAATTGGCTACATTTCACCAGAAAAGTATAATCTTGAACTCAATCTTAAGCCGGAGGACTTATCAGATGTCGGACAAGCAGTGGTGCTTGCTAGGGAATATAAAGATAAACTTCGTTACTCGCCAGCTACTGATTTTCTTGTCTATAACGGTAGCTTTTGGGAAGAATCCCAGCCTAATGCTCAAGGAATAGCACAGGAACTTACAGCAAGACAACTTGAAGAGGCAGAAGTTGAAATCCAAAAGGCAATCACAGAAATGAATAGTAATGGCGCATGGGCCTTAATTGTAGCAATGGGACCAAAGAAAGCAAGTGCTCAGTTTAATAAAGAGCAGGCTAGGTCTTTTGAAAAGTATGAACAGGCAGAAGTTTATCGTAAGTATGCCATCAAAAGACGTGATACAAAATATATATCTGCAGCGCTTAAGGAAGTTAGACCGATGGTACAGGTAGAGCAGTCTATGCTTGACGCTGATGAATTTCTGTTAAACACACCATATGAAACCATAAATCTTGTAACAGGAGAGCGTTTAGCTCATAAGGCAGAAGACTATATTACAAAACAGACTACCGTATCTCCAAGTGAAGAAGGTAAGGATATATGGCTTGATGCTATTAATACATTTTTTGTTGATGATATTGAGCTTATTTCCTATGTGCAAAAGATAGTGGGACTTGCATCAATAGGAAAGGTTTATGTGGAGGCACTTATTATCGCATATGGTGAGGGAAGAAATGGTAAGTCTACTTTTTGGAATGTAGTATCAAAGGTTCTTGGAACATATAGCGGGAATATGTCTGCAGATATGCTGACTGTTGGTTGCAGACGAAATGTTAAACCGGAGCTAGCTGAGGCAAAGGGTAAAAGACTACTTATTGCTGCAGAACTTGAAGAAGGGATGCGTATGAATACATCAAATGTAAAACAGCTGTGTTCCACAGACGAGATATTTGCTGAGAAGAAGTTTAAGTCACCTTTTAGCTATGTGCCAAGTCACACTCTCGTCCTATATACCAATCACCTGCCAAGGGTAGGAGCTGTGGATAAAGGAACGTGGCGTAGACTTATTGTTATTCCATTTGATGCAAAGATTGAAGGGCAAAATGATATCAAGAACTACACAGAGTATT
>ERZ773027.2061-NODE-2061-length-10095-cov-30.070717_pt1 | contig 10095 bp, 3 predicted proteins | sample MGYA00511032_ERZ773027 | MGnify/ENA primary metagenome ERZ773027 (study PRJEB29015, sample SAMEA2738138) | human oral metagenome | biome: human oral; feature: human-associated habitat; material: saliva | place: China | collected 2190 ... | reverse complement strand
ATTTCCGTGATTAACGTGGGTATTTCAATGATGTCTACCCGCCTGACCGGCCGCCTCTCAAACATCGGCAACGTGCTCGGCATTATTAACACGGCGCTGTCTGGCGCGATTGACTACATTCTGGGCAACAAGGCAGCGATCATCACCTACCCGGTAACGTTCATCGTGTACACCTTCGCGATTCGTAGGTGGCAGAACTCCGAACGCGGCAAGGCGATGGAACCGCCGACCGGCGCGAAGGGTCAGCTGATTATTAGCGGTATTGTGGTGGGCTCGTTCGCGTTCTCCCTGGTCGCGAACTACATTGGCTACGGCGGCAAGACCTCGTTCCTGTTCTGGATCACGACCGTAGTGTTTGGCCTCTCCCTGTCAGCAAACATTCTGAACGCGCTCAAGCTCACGATGCAGTGGCAATTCTGGTTCCTGTACAACACAGTGCAGTGCGTGAAGGCGCTGACTCAGGGCAACTTTGCGAACGTCGGAAAGTATATCTTCTACATCATCAATAGCGTGGCGGCGCTCCTGCTGTGGACCCGAAGCGGCACCGCAGCCAAGGGCACCCTGGCGGTGGCGTAAGAGGTGGTTCCCTAGTTTTCTAGGGCTGACCTTTCTACCAGCTAATGCATGAGGAGGCCCCTCGACCTGTAGCTTATTGCTGCGGGTCGAGGGGCTTATCTCCATACACCCAATTCCATATTTTTCCTAAAAATCTTAAACTACATTATTTTCAATAATAATATATATAGTTCTAATAAAAGCTTTATATTTTCCCCTCTTTATGCACCCCTTGATATACTTACCAGCTCCTCACTGGCCAAAAAATGCTCGTTGGGATTCTTTCTAAATACCCCTTGATATACTTATAGGTACAGCCTACAGCACGTCGTCGATGTTGGGATTCTTTCTAAATACCCCTTGATATACTTATGCGCCTTGAACCGGCCGCACCGGGCGAGTTGGGATTCTTTCTAAATACCCCTTGATATACTTACGCTTGCTACCGCGTCATCGAGTATGCCGTTGGGATTCTTTCTAAATACCCCTTGATATACTTAGAGAAGCCGAACTAGCACACGAATACGTGTTGGGATTCTTTCTAAATACCCCTTGATATACTTACTCAGCGTTAGCGCGCTCATCGACAATCGTTGGGATTCTTTCTAAATACCCCTTGATATACTTAACGCCCAGATGTACCCCCATAATCAGATGGTTGGGATTCTTTCTAAATACCCCTTGATATACTTACACCGGCTACACGGCCATTCTCGCGGTAGTTGGGATTCTTTCTAAATACCCCTTGATATACTTACGGCGCTGTGACTACCATCCTCACGACTGTTGGGATTCTTTCTAAATACCCCTTGATATACTTAGTGCGGGCGCAAAGGCGGCCGCTGGCTTGTTGGGATTCTTTCTAAATACCCCTTGATATACTTATCACCAAGGCGGCTAACGCGGTAGACCCAGTTGGGATTCTTTCTAAATACCCCTTGATATACTTAGCCAGACACCGCCGAGCATGTCCGTACAGTTGGGATTCTTTCTAAATACCCCTTGATATACTTAACACCAGCGGCAGTAACACCAACCAATAGTTGGGATTCTTTCTAAATACCCCTTGATATACTTAACCCGACAAAATCATACGAGCCGCTTTCGTTGGGATTCTTTCTAAATACCCCTTGATATACTTACAGCGTGCGCACTTGCCGCGTCCCGGCCGTTGGGATTCTTTCTAAATACCCCTTGATATACTTACGGGTAGCGAGTCCACCGCCGCGTTATGGTTGGGATTCTTTCTAAATACCCCTTGATATACTTACGAACTCTTGGGTGCCGTTGCCGCTGTGGTTGGGATTCTTTCTAAATACCCCTTGATATACTTATGTCCTCCAGCGTGCCCGTCTCCACCAGGTTGGGATTCTTTCTAAATACCCCTTGATATACTTACGGGGCAACACAGGTTGCCCCGCCCCTTGTTGGGATTCTTTCTAAATACCCCTTGATATACTTATTTTCGGCTAAATATCCTCGGTCTCCACGTTGGGATTCTTTCTAAATACCCCTTGATATACTTATCAAGATGATTAATCATCATCATTGGTGCGTTGGGATTCTTTCTAAATACCCCTTGATATACTTAGCTCCACCTTCACATAGCGACGCTTGAAGTTGGGATTCTTTCTAAATACCCCTTGATATACTTAATCACCATTGCCGTGGGCAAAATTCCCGGTTGGGATTCTTTCTAAATACCCCTTGATATACTTAGGGAATCAGCAGCAACAAACCCTACTGCGTTGGGATTCTTTCTAAATACCCCTTGATATACTTACGAGCTGCACACCATGAGCCCGAGCGAAGTTGGGATTCTTTCTAAATACCCCTTGATATACTTAATCCTGGTAGGCTCTATCTCTGATGTGGGTTGGGATTCTTTCTAAATACCCCTTGATATACTTAGGTCTAATCCTCAATGAAAGTCGTGTCCGTTGGGATTCTTTCTAAATACCCCTTGATATACTTAGTGCTTGTGAACTCCAGCGCTCTTTCTAGTTGGGATTCTTTCTAAATACCCCTTGATATACTTACCGATTCCGCACTGGTGACCAGCATTGCGTTGGGATTCTTTCTAAATACCCCTTGATATACTTAAGCTGTCGGGAGTTAGTCGCAATCGTCTGTTGGGATTCTTTCTAAATACCCCTTGATATACTTAGAGCGTGTCAATCATTCGCCGCACTAGGGTTGGGATTCTTTCTAAATACCCCTTGATATACTTAACGAACAGCGAGATAAGCGCACAGGTAAGTTGGGATTCTTTCTAAATACCCCTTGATATACTTATGCCGCCGGGTACATCTATCATGTCGATGTTGGGATTCTTTCTAAATACCCCTTGATATACTTAGGGGTTAACAACGACTCATCAAATGTTGGTTGGGATTCTTTCTAAATACCCCTTGATATACTTACATGAACACTTGGAACGTGGCAGCTGATGTTGGGATTCTTTCTAAATACCCCTTGATATACTTACGGCACGGGCTTGAGCAATCGATTCATAGTTGGGATTCTTTCTAAATACCCCTTGATATACTTAGCGTCCCGGAGGCTACGCAGACCGTGTGGTTGGGATTCTTTCTAAATACCCCTTGATATACTTATAAGAATGTGAAGGCATACGCCCGCTATGTTGGGATTCTTTCTAAATACCCCTTGATATACTTAGGAGACGGAACCTGCAACCGCCTCGGTTGTTGGGATTCTTTCTAAATACCCCTTGATATACTTAGTCGCCAGGCCGGGCGCGGGTCATCCAGGTTGGGATTCTTTCTAAATACCCCTTGATATACTTACGTAATCGCACTTCCAGATTTCGCGGCAGTTGGGATTCTTTCTAAATACCCCTTGATATACTTATTCCGCTGCGGTGGGTGCCTCCATCCTCGTTGGGATTCTTTCTAAATACCCCTTGATATACTTATCCCGCACATTCACCCGTTGCCGGTGACGTTGGGATTCTTTCTAAATACCCCTTGATATACTTAGCTTCCACAAACCAGTGGACAACCGCACGTTGGGATTCTTTCTAAATACCCCTTGATATACTTAGCCGAGCCGCAGTCTCATCGTTCAGATGGTTGGGATTCTTTCTAAATACCCCTTGATATACTTAGCCAAACAGAGGCATCTCACCGCTGAGCGTTGGGATTCTTTCTAAATACCCCTTGATATACTTAGAATTGCCTTCCAGAGCACAGGCTCCCCGTTGGGATTCTTTCTAAATACCCCTTGATATACTTACGGCCATCGGAGAATTGCTTGTAGTGATGTTGGGATTCTTTCTAAATACCCCTTGATATACTTACCTGCACTGGAACGTCGTGGAGAACCGCGTTGGGATTCTTTCTAAATACCCCTTGATATACTTAGGACGACCCGCGCAAGCTTGTGTGGCTAGTTGGGATTCTTTCTAAATACCCCTTGATATACTTAGAAGCGGCACGCGAGCCACAGGTAGACAGTTGGGATTCTTTCTAAATACCCCTTGATATACTTATGAACCACCCGGCTACCCCTTCACCGGCGTTGGGATTCTTTCTAAATACCCCTTGATATACTTACCGTGGAGCACTTACCCCACACCGTAGAGTTGGGATTCTTTCTAAATACCCCTTGATATACTTAGCGGCCACCAGTTCCCGTGCCGCTTATCGTTGGGATTCTTTCTAAATACCCCTTGATATACTTAAATCCCGGGACTGGAAACCGTCTTCAAGGTTGGGATTCTTTCTAAATACCCCTTGATATACTTAAGTAATCGAGTATTTACCCTAGTCAGGGGCATAATTGGGCTGGTTTTTCGAAAGAAAAACTGCCACATACCCGCCTCGGAACTTGTCTCTAGACGAGATCCGAAAAGGAAAATGAGCCGGTGGGGCAGCGACCATGTTTGGTCGCTGCCCCACCGGCTCATTTTTTGCAGTAAAGCTTAGCTAGAAAATATCCAAAGCTTCCGGTTTCTCCTCCATCTGTTGCACTTCCGGTCCCAAATGGCGAATCGAACCAGCCCACTGAGCATCCGTAAAACGCATAATACGAATCGCACCACCCGGCGGAACTTCAACCTGCAGCCGGAACAAATCAGACCCCGTCGCATTGCCATTCAGATAGTACTTCGCATACACGCTCAGCTGCATGCGGTCAAAACCCAAATCCAACAGAACATGACGATACCGATTCGCCAACTTCCGCTCGCTCTTCGTCTTCACCGGCAAATCAAACATCACCATCAACCACACAGAATCAGCCATCCTCACGCAACTCCTCAACAGCCGTCAACTCCCACACCGGAACCGACAACCTATCACGCTTACCTTCAACATAGAGAGCAAACTCAGAACAAAAATCCTCCATCACCGTACGGAGCTTAAACGGCGAATCAGCATTCACCGCGTCAGACAGCACCTGAACCAAAGCCGCCTTCTCCTGCCGACCCAGCTCAACAGAACCAGCAGAGATCAGCTGATACACCGCATAATCCACTGCGGGACGGAAAGGCTCCACCAAATCATCAACCAACGCAAAAGCATTCGAACGATGCCGGTGAAATAGCGACAGCGTGGGGCACAAACCCGCAGCAATCACACGAGTCAAAACCCTGCCGCGAAGAATCGTATACCCATAATTGAGCATCCCATTCGCCACGTCATCAGAAAGCTGCTGACGACGGAATCCCTGTTCTGGAAGGAACGCGCCCCAATACAGGCGCGCGCCCTGAGCCTCCGCATTTGACGGGTCGCCAGAACGTACCGAACGAGCCAACGCACGAATATCCGCAGCACCCTGCCGTCCCATCGCTTCAAGACAATTCGCCTGACCACGAAGCTTAGCCTTCACGATCTGCATCCACGCATTCTTCGCGCGCGGCACACTCAACTCAGCCTGAGCCTCATGCCGAGTAAACACCTTTGTATTCTCAGACCAGTGATACAACGTAGAAATCGGCTGATTACGCCAATCACAAATCGCGGCAGCAACATCAAAACGTTCTAGACCAGCCACCAGGCCATAGCCCCAGGAGCACCCCATACCAAGGAGAATAAAATCAACCTCAGCAAGTGGCGTGCTCCGCTCCCCCGCAACGATTCGCCCCCTCTCATACGACAGGAAGCCCTCATAGGCAGTGAAATCAAGAACACGCCACTTACTATCCATCACGCTCTCCTAGCCTTCCGCACCCAGAGCACGCAACGCTGAAGAATGAACCTCGAACGAAGTCGGCAGATGACCGTTACTGCGCCAACGAGGGAAGCCAAAGTTATTGCGGCGGATAACTTTCAAAGTTGCCAGCTGGAAGAAATCGCCGACAGATACAAGGGTGCCATCTTTAACAATCTTGATTAGGTTCTTTTCGTCCTCATTCAAGGTGCCGGCTTTCACTTTAACTTGCATTTCATGGGGAAGCTGTTCCCAAGACAATAGCGCCGGTCGAATCTTTAGGCGTCCAGCATCGTTAAAACCGTCAACACGCCAACGGTTCTCTGGCATGAACTTCAGAAACTTCCTCAGCGCATTCTGCCGCATGTGGGCGATGTAATCAGCAGGCTCAAACTCCAACTCATCATTCTGAGTAATCCATGCAAATTCAACCGCTTCACCACTCTCAACCGCCTTGCGTACACCATCCTGCATACCGCGGAAAGACTGGGAACCCGGATGAATAGGCATATGCAAAATATCACGGCTACCGCTCTCACGCATCAGCCACGGGAACTCCGCACCATACACGCGGAGCATACCGAACTTCAGCTCGCCCTTCTTCGTCAGCCAACTATACAGGCGAGCATGATGAATCGAATCACCAATCTCAGCCGCACCACGAGGAGTCAAAATCGATGCTGCCTTCTTCGGGAAGAACAGTACCTCATCATCAGCCTCAACAAAGCGGCCATCCGACAGCTCAAGCGAGCGAGCAGAATCCTCAGGAAGCACCTTCGACTTACCCAGCGCATCCTTCATCGCCAGGTAAATCTCCGGATCAACAATACGCTTCACAGCATCAGCTGACCAGGCAGAGCCCAAAACCAGCTTCTTCACTGCATGAATCGTTTCATCGTGCACCGCGCCGTTCTGCGGACGTAAACGAAGCGGGCTCACCACAGCGATAGAATCATCCTCAATTGCTTCAGCCAGCAAATTGCCCAAAACTGTAGCTGCTTTCTTCCACTTCAAGAACTTCTCTTTGGAGGCCTCGTACAGACCGGTAAAGCTACGCCAATCTTCTTCCGGCTTCAGCTGATCACGGTCCAGCTTATCCAGCCCCTGCTCATAAAACGCGCGCCTCAGCTGGCTACGCTGCTCCAGAGTCAAAGCAACCGAACGATTCAGGAGGGTCATAACCGCCGCATCAATTGCGTGGTGGCGCACGTCAAAACGGTTCTTATCGTGCTCACCGCGCAGAAGAATACGCTCGTCGATACCACCCGCGCGACGGGATTCACGCGTCACAGCGCCGGCATAAACATCCAGTACCACACGGCTCATATCGTCAGGGGCAAGACCCTCATTAAAATGCTGCTCCAAACGCTCACGCACAGCCACAGCCGCATACGAAGTCGAAGCCAGCGAGCGCTCATCAATCGGATCGTCAGCCTCGGTTTGCTTGAGGCGGCGAATCTGATTCTTGAACATTTTCGCCTTCTTGGGGTCTTTAAAGGCCTTCAACTGGCGGACACGGTCAATGGTCTCCTTGAACCTCTCCGGGGAAGCCCAGCGGTAGAACGGGGTGTTGTTCTTCTGCCCATTACAGTAACTGCACACCGCCGCCAAATTCTCACGACGAGAGGAACCGCCACCAGCACGCGGAACAATATGATCCAGCTCAGAAGTATCCGTCCTGATGACAGCACCGCAGTAAAGACATTGGGACTCCTGATCCTGCACAACCAAATGACGACGAACTTCCGTGCGACTCGGATTTTCTACACCCGACTTACGCAACTCACCGCGGATACGCTCATTATTCTTACGGTTGTTCTCTTGCTCCTGCAGAATCTTCTGGCGCACAGCGGGGCTCACCAACCCGGTACGAGCATGCTCCACAGTAATCGCACGCGGACGACCCCACTGACGCTCACAATCCAGCACAAAACGACGCAGAATCGTCAACACGCGGTCAACCGTCGGATGACCAATAGGTTCTTCTAGCTTTGCCAAAGGCGGGCGCCAGGTATCGTCCACGCCGAAGACAGCCTTGCGGGCCTCGTGAACACCCACACGGTGCTCATGCATGTACTCACTCAACTTAGAAAGAGTCTCTGCGCTATAGGCTGCACGACCAGATTCGAAAGAAATATTCGAGAGTACCTCGCGCTCTTCCTCCGGCCAGCTTGCAAACAACTCATGCAGGCCCGCTTCAACCGCAGCTTCTGCAGTGTCGTCCGTTGCGTCAGCAAGGAACATAATGAACAGGCTACGCAGTTGGTCATCATCGTTCGATTCCCACCACTTGCGTGCTTCAGTCTTCGCCTTCATTGCCTTCTCAAAGGCCGCAGACGAACGATCGAAGGGCGCAGTCTTCTGTTGAACATCCTCAAGAACCGGAGCAATCAGACGGTTACCCGGAACGCCAATCTCTTCAGCCACATCAGCCCAGCTCGGCTGTTCCATACCCGTGTATGACATCAGGAAATCAACCGCAGCATCGTATTCGCCTTCGGAAAGCTCGCGCTTGGCACGGGAATCAGTACGTACACGCAAGTTAGCAACAGCGTCGAGAATACGGAACTCCTGGAACTCCAGCGAGGCGCGGCTTGCACGGATTTCATCCGGGTTCAGCGGATCCTTACCCACGCGGTCCTTCGGCACATACGGGGGCTTGTGATAGAAAACGGCCTCTCGGAGAGCCTCATACTGGCCCTCAATACCCTGAACCTCGCAAATGCGACGAAGCTCAGCTACCTGATCTATCTGACGGACCTGTGCGGCCAGCAAAGGAGTACCACGTACATATCCAGTCTTTTTCTTCTTCTCAGCCCTGGGACGCAGAAGAACCTCGTTATTAGTAGCAAGGGCGCCCAACATACCCAAAGTCGGATTAGCCGGAACCCTCTCACCAAACAGCTCATGCGCACGAGCCAGAATAATCTCAAAAGTCTCCGACGGCTCCTGCGATGCCTTCTCCAGCTGCTCAAGAGACCACCACGGATTAGCCCAGCCACGGTGACGAGCCATATGACGTACAGCGCGCACCAGATGCTCATTCAGCTCATCAGCGCTAGCCAGCTTGATAGATGCCAGCAGCGCACGGGAGGTCCACGCCTCATAGGTCTCAGGCCCAGGATCTTCCGGTACGGTATAACCCAGATTCGACAGCGCCTTGTCAAGGTTGCGTAGACGACGCTTACGGCGACGGTTCATACGCATCGTACGACGAGCAACGCCACGGGTCGCCTTGCGAATTTTAGGTTTTTCTCCTTTCATGTCCAGCCCGCCATCATGACGGAAGCTCACTAAAGACAACGTCTTAATGGGGAAACCATCATCATCAAACTCGATAGCGGCACAGCCCACTGAGCGGTAACCGACATCAATCCCAATACCATAATTCTTCATGTCTGCTTACTCCTTCGTAAATACTCGAATATAGCGTAGGTGTTACATGTTCATTCTGTGTTCCCGCACCCTTCTAAAACTAACCATAACCCCGTATAGATAGATGCGCACTCCGTTTGGTCATTCTCGCGTTAAAGATAGAAATTATCGATGCAACTCTACTTATTTTGTTGAAAATCATGCTAGAATCAGGGTAGAAAGAATACCAATAAGGCATCCTTCCGATGCTGACTTCTCACCGTCCGGCTCCGAATAGGAACGGGCGGTATGTTTTTAACTTCCCTATCTACTGCAGACATTTGCGGGTCTACATATCCCCGAAGACTAGCCAAGACAAACAGAGACCCCCGCCGAATCCTCTCGTGGAGCATCCGGCGGGGGTCTTCACTATATAAACTTTTCGGCGCGGTTCACGCTGCGCGGTTTACCCGGCGCGATTCACACTACAGGAATCATCCTGCAGGGTTTCGCAGCGTCAGGCGGCGGCTACTCAGATTCGCCGAGCATGCCCTCACGAGCCAACGCGGTCAAACGAGACACCGCACGGAAATACTTCTTCTGATAACCACCAGCCAGCATCTCCTCAGTAAACACCTTGTCAAAAGGCACACCCGAAGAAACAATCGGCAAGTCCTTGTCATACAGGCGGTCAGCCAACACCACAAAACGCAGCGCCACCGACTGCTCAGTAATCGGGTGAACATCACGCCACGCAATACCATCCAGGCCATCAATCAGCTGGCGGTAACGCGACGGGTGCACCTTCGCCAGATGCTCCACCAGGTCAGCGAAGTTATCAACACCAACAGTCTGGCCGCCGAACACTTCCTCAACCTTCGCATCAAACGCATCATCAGCAACAGGCTCCGGTGCAGCAGGCAGGCCACGGTGACGGAAATCCTCACCATCCACACGGTGCACCTCAAACTGCGAAGCAAGCACCTGAATCTCACGCTTAAAATCCTCAGCCGC
>ERZ773027.2059-NODE-2059-length-10113-cov-3.534202_pt1 | contig 10113 bp, 3 predicted proteins | sample MGYA00511032_ERZ773027 | MGnify/ENA primary metagenome ERZ773027 (study PRJEB29015, sample SAMEA2738138) | human oral metagenome | biome: human oral; feature: human-associated habitat; material: saliva | place: China | collected 2190 ... | reverse complement strand
AAAATGTTTGTCGTTGGACAAAGATGGATTAGCGAATCCGAAAATAATTTAGGTTTAGGTCTAGTTTCAAATGTAGATAACCGCACGGTGACTCTTCAATTCCCTGCTGCGGAAGATGAGCGAATTTATGCGGTTTCAAATGCACCGCTTACCCGCGTGCAGTTCCAAGTGGGCGATGTGATTACCGCTCAAGAAGGTTGGAAAATGCAGGTGACGCAAGTGATGGATAATCAAGGTGTGGCGTTTTATTTAGGCAAACGAACGGATAATCAAGAAGAAAGCGTTTTGCCTGAAATGTTGCTTGATCACAAAGTCAGTTTTAGTCGCCCGCAAGACCGTCTATTTTCGGCACAGATTGACCGCTCAGATCGTTTTTCGCTCCGCTATCGAGCTTTGCAACATCAACAAGCACAGTTCCAATCTCCGTTGCGCGGTTTGCGAGGCATTCGTGCCAGTCTGATTCCGCATCAATTGCATATTGCTAAAGAAGTGGGGCAACGTCTCTCGCCACGTGTATTACTTGCTGATGAAGTGGGTTTAGGAAAAACCATCGAAGCAGGCTTGGTGATATTGCAGCATTGGGCTGAGCGCAAACGTAAAATCCTGATTGTCACCCCAGCCAACTTGCGCAAACAATGGCATCAGGAGCTACAAGAAAAATTTGGCTTGCAGGGCACAATTTTGGAGGCTAAAAGTTACAATGCCATAAAAAAAGCAGGTAAAAACCCTTTTCGTCAAGAAAATCCCGTTATCTGCTCCTATCAATTTGCTAAATCTAAAGCGGATGATATTAAGCAAATTGGATGGGATTTGGTTGTATTAGATGAAGCTCATCGTCTGCGCAATGTTTATAAGAAAAACAATGTTATCGGTAAAACTTTAAAAGAAGCTTTGGAAAACGTATCCAGCAAAGTCCTATTAACAGCTACTCCTTTGCAAAATTCTCTGCTTGAACTTTACGGCTTGGTCAGCATGATAGATGACCGTGTTTTTGGTGACTTAGATAGTTTTCGTGCTCAATTCGGTGCAAAGGCCACAGAACAGACCTTATCCCATCTGCGCCAGCGACTCAGCCCTGTTTGCCAACGTACCTTACGCCGCCAAGTACAGGCTTATGTTCCCTATACTCAGCGCCTTGCCATCCTGCAAAAATTTACTCCATCCGATCAAGAACGAGAATTTTCTCATTTGGTTGCTGAATATCTGCGCCGTCCAAATTTGCAAGCAATGCCAGAAGGGCAACGACAGCTTATTTCTCTAGTATTGTGGAAACTTTTAGCCTCTAGTAGCCGTGCTATTGCTGGTGCGCTGGATACTATGACCAAACGCCTACAAGGCGTATTGGAAGAATCAAGCACGCAAGACCTGGTCGAAACTCTAGACGAAGATTATGAAAGCTTAGATGAAACTGCAGAAGAATGGGAAGAAGAAAGCGAATCGAACATTCTGACTGCTGATGAATACCAAGCCATCGCCGATGAAATTGAAGAGCTTAAACATTTCAAACAACTTGCCGAAAACATCCGAGAAGACGCAAAAAGCCGCGCATTATTGACCGCACTTTCCACAGCGTTTGCCAAATTAAAAGAACTTGGTGCGGCGCAAAAAGCCATTATTTTCACCGAATCCAAACGTACACAATCCTATCTATTGGAATGTCTTACCCAAACTGACTACGCAGGCGAGAATGGTGACGGTATCGTGTTATTCAATGGTACAAACAGCGATCCCCAAGCACAAAAAATCTATAAAGACTGGCTAAAACGGCATGAAAGTAGCGATAAAATTACCGGTTCCAAAACCGCCGATACCCGTGCCGCTTTGGTAGAGCATTTCAAAGAACGTGGCACCATCATGATTGCCACTGAAGCAGGTGCAGAAGGCATTAACCTACAATTCTGCTCACTCATTATCAATTACGATCTGCCTTGGAATCCGCAGCGCGTCGAACAACGCATCGGACGCTGTCACCGCTATGGACAGAAACATGATGTCGTAGTAGTGAATTTCGTTGATGAAACCAATGAAGCCGACCAACGTGTTTACGAATTGCTTGAGCAAAAATTTAAGCTTTTTGATGGTGTATTTGGTGCCAGCGACGAAGTATTGGGAGCAATCGGTAGCGGCGTAGATATCGAACGACGCATTGCTGAAATCTACCGCCAATGCCGCCAGTCCGAAGACATCAAAACTGCCTTTGATAGCCTGCAAAGTGAGCTATCGGACGAAATCAATCAAAACATGATGAAAGCCCGTCAAACCCTGCTGGAAAATTTTGATGAAGAAGTTCGCGAAAGACTACGTATTCGTGCTGAAGAAAGCCAAGCAGCACTCAACAAATACGAAAAAATCCTAATGGAGTTAACCCGAAGCGAACTTGGTGACAGTTCAGACTTCTATGACGGTGGTTTTATACTCAATAAGCTACCTGAAAATCTTTCAGACGATCTTGATATTCCAACTGGACGATACGAACTGCCGCGAAAAAGTGGAGAAGCCTATCTCTATCGTATCACCCATCCCTTGGCTCAAGCCATCATCGATCGCGCCAAAAAACGCGATTGTCCACCAGTACGTCTAATTTTTGATTATCAAGAGCATAACGGCAGGATCAGTACACTCGAACCCTATCGCGGACGAAGCGGACAACTTATTGCCAAACTCATCAGCATTAGCGCACTGGGTGATACGGAGCAGCACATACTGATTGCCGCCATAACTGAAAATGGTGAAGTCCTACAAGCTGACGATCCAGAAAAACTTCTGCTCCTGCCTGCACATATTGCCGAAACCACAATAAAAACCGGATTTCAGACGACCTTATCCGATAATATGGCTGAACGCCGCCAAACGCTATTAAACCAAGCCACCCAACGTAATTTGGGTTATTTTGAGGAGGAAGTGCAAAAACTAGACGACTGGGCGGATGATTTAAAACAAGGTTTGGAACAAGACATTAAAGAAACCGATCGTGAAATCAAAGAAGTCCGCCGCACAGCCGCCACTTCCGCTACGTTGGAAGAAAAACTAAACTGGCAGAAAAAACAGCGCGAATTAGAAAACAAACGCAGCCGCCAACGCCGAGAACTTTTTGATAAACAGGATGAAATTGAAGCGCAGCGCAATCAGCTGATTGAAGAATTGGAAGAAAGTCTGAAACAGAAGGTTGAAGAGGAAGAATTGTTTTTTATTGAGTGGGAGATGAAATAATGACACGTGCTAGCATTAATATTAAAGGTCTTGTTGACCGTTTGGAGCTTTCACAAGCAAAGGCTATGATGCCTTTATTTGAAGCCATATCAAATAGTATTGATGCCATTCAAGAGCTTAATGAAGGTTTCCAAAATCATAGTGTCCGTATCAAACTAATATCAGCCAATGATCTTGTATATCAAAGTGGAGATAATAATTTTATTGTTGATGGTTTTGATGTTATCGATGATGGAATTGGTTTTAATCATGATAATGTGATTTCATTTAGAGAAGCATATACCTTATCTAAGGTTAAGTTAGGTGGAAAGGGTGTTGGGAGATTTACTTTTTTAAAAGTATTTGCTTCTGCAAAAATTAAAAGTGTATTCACGGATAATGGTGAAAATTATTCACGTGAATTTGATTTTTCCATACAACATGACTTCCAGGGTATAGATGAAATTAGACGGACAGAACAGAAAATCGGGACAATGGTCTCACTACGAACAATGGAAGAAAAGTATAGAAAAGGCTGGCCACAAGATCCAAAAGTTATAGCGGAAAGAATTATTGCTCATTTTTTAATAAGATTTGCATCCAAATCATGTCCTAAAATTCTTCTTGAGGCTACTGGACATGAAACTATAGACCTTAATCAACTCTTTGATGAGACAATTATTAATCATCTTCAAGAGCAAGTATTTGAAGTTCAGGGTAAAGAATTTTCATTGCAAACGTATAGAAATGGTGATGGTCGAGCTCGACACGCTATCCATTTGTGTGCAAATGGGCGTGAAGTTGTATCGGGAAAACTTCGTGATTTGCTTCCCGAATTACCAGATAAATTTTTGGATGCGAATCAAGATCCTTATACGTTGATCGTGTTAGTAACGGGAGAATATCTTGATGAAAACACCAACCAAGAACGTACTCATATTGTCTTCCAATCCGATAACGAATTTGATTATGAAGAAACATTAATTTCAAAACAAGATTTGTACAAGCAGATTGCAAATACTCTTCGTCCTTTATTGTCCGAAGACCTTAAAGCAACAAATGAAGAGAAATTATCAAAAATTGAAGAGTTTGTTATTGAAGCTCCTGAATATCGTGCTTTAACACATCCCAGATATAAAGAGAAACTGGAGCAAAACATACAACCTGGGCTATCTAATGAAAAATTAGATGAAGCTTTACTTCATGTTAAACGCGAGATTGAAGATGAAGTCAAAAAAGAAGCACGCAATATAGCAGCTTTATTTGAAAATGAAACTTTTGAACAATATCAAGAAAAATTCAAAGAGTTTGCTGAAAAAACAAATGAAATAGGGAAGGCGCAACTTGCAGCATATATTGCGCATCGAAGAACTATTCTTGATTTAGTGAATAACAGCCTTATAAAGAAACGTTCCGATGATAAATATCCTCTTGAAAAAGTCCTGCATAAAATGATTTTTCCGATGGGAGCAACATCAAAAGACATTTTCTTTGAACAGCAAAATCTTTGGTTGATTGATGAAAGACTCTGTTATCACACTTTATTAACTTCTGATAAAAAAATGAAAAGTATCTCTGGATTGGAGAATACTTCTTTAAAAGAGCCTGATATATTTGCATTCTTTTATGATACACCAATTGGCGTGTCTGAACCTGATAATCTGCATGGCGGAGGTATTGTAATTATTGAATTTAAGCGACCTGGTCGAGATGATTACGATAAAGACCCCGCAGATCAGATTATTCAAAGATTTAGGGAAATTTCTGAAGGCAATGTGAAAGATATTGAAGGAAGAATAGTTAATCCTCAAAACCTACGATATACAGGTTATCTTATTGCGGATTTAACACCGTCCTTACGAAATCAAGTTTATGGCAGATATCATAAGACGGCTGATAATGAAGGTTATTTTTACAATTTAGCCGATGGAAATGGATGTATTGAAATCATTTCCTACGATAAATTGGTTAAAGATGCTTTACGGAGGAATCGTATATTATTTGATAAATTAGGACTACACAAAGGTTAAAAAACAATGACCAAACAAAAACTAGAACTCACCTGGATAGGCAAACATAAACGTCCGAAGTTAGAAGCGCGGATATTACTGGAAGACTCTGAAAAATCCTATCATGCCAAAGTGCGGTCGGAGGCAGCGACGTTTGACAACCGATTGATTTTCGGTGACAACTTGCTTGCGCTTAAGGCGTTGGAACAGGAATTTACGGGTAAGGTGAAGTGTATTTATATAGATCCCCCATATAATACAGGTGCTGCATTTGAACACTATGATGATGGATTAGAGCATTCCATTTGGCTTGGCTTAATTAAAGAAAGATTAGAAATATTAAGAAAACTACTGACTAAAGATGGAGTTATATTTATCCATATTGATGACAAGGAAATGGCTTATTTAAAAATTCTTTGTGATGAAATTTTTGGCCGAAATCAATTTTTGAATATGGTTGTTGTAAAAACATCTGATCCTTCAGGACATAAAACTGTAAATCCATCTCCATATTCTCAGACAGAATATATTTTAATGTATGCCAAGGATAGATCTTCATATAAATATGATCAAATTTATGTTGAAAGTGGCTATGACTCGGGATATGGAAAAATTATTCTAAATAAAGAAGAACATTACTCAAATTGGAAGATTGGAGGTTTAAATGAGGTTGTTGCTTCATCTCTGGGTTTTGAGAATACACGTATAGCACGAAAAAAAATGGGAAGAATGACATTTGATGCACTTGTTGCTGGATATGCTTTGGAACATAGAGACTGTGTATTCCAATCTACAGCAATTAGCAATGCTGCAGGGAGAACTATTGTTGAAGCAAGAGATAAGTCTAAGAATTTAAAGGATCAAGTAATTCATATAGAAAGAGACGATTTTGACGATATATATATTTTGAACGGAAGGCAAATCTATTTTTATTCTTCTAAAGTGAAAGAAATTGATGGTGAACTTGTTCCCGCGAAACCATTAACAAATTTATGGACTGATATTCCTTGGAATGGAATTGCTAATGAAGGAAATGTTGAATTTAAGAATGGTAAAAAACCAGAACGATTGATTAAACGAATTTTAGAGATTTCCACCAACCCTGGCGACCTCGTCCTAGATTCTTTCGCAGGCTCAGGCACGACTGGTGCAGTTGCCCATAAAATGGGGCGGCGTTGGATTATGGTGGAGCTGGGCGAGCATTGCCATACGCACATTATCCCACGCCTGCAAAAAGTGATAGACGGCGAAGATCAGGGCGGGATTTCCAAAGCGGTGAACTGGCAAGGGGGAGGCGGATTTCGCTATTTCCGCCTTGCGCCGACATTGATTGTCAATGACAAATGGGGCAACCAAATTATCAATCCCGAATATAACCCTGAAATGCTGGCGGAAGCCTTAGCGAAGCTGGAGGGATTTACCTATATGCCGTCTGAAAACCTTTGGTGGCAGCACGGCTATTCCAGCGAAAACGATTTTATCTACGTTACCACCCAAAGCCTATCTGTTGAACAGTTGCAAGTGCTTTCAGACGAGGTTGGAGCAGGTCGCAGCCTGCTAATCTGCTGCTCCGCTTGGCGTGGGATTACGGCAGATCAGGCGGCAGAGCGTTTCCCGAATCTTTCCTTAAAAAAAATCCCCAAAATGATTTTGAAACGCTGCGAATGGGGACACGACGATTACAGCTTGAACGTCGCCAATCTGCCGATGGCAGAAGAAGAACCTGAACCAAGGTCGTCTGAAAACCAACCCGCCGCCACAACCAAACCCATGAAACGCAAAAGTGCGGTCGAAAATCAGGGCGGATTGTTTGATGGAATGGATAGTGAGGAATAATACCTGTGCAGGCAATATCTCAGGAAAATTCTTAAATCCTGAGGTTTTATTATGTCAATATCCTAACCGGTAACTCAGCCTAACAAGCGTTTAAGTTACTTGAAAAGTTTGAGTAACTATTAATATAAAAGATTAAAACAAGAGATTAAATTATGAGCATCAAAACTCAAAATTACATTAACGGACGTTTATCTTTGCGTGCACCGCAAGCAGAAAGTTTGGCGAAGTTAAAGCAGGCATTGGATGCCGCACCGGAAATGGCGCAGAAAGATCGTGATGTAACGGCGGTGTTGAATACCTTGAAAGCCAAATTCCCAACCTTGCAGGATTTTGAGCGTGAATTTCCGTCATTGTGCTTTGCTTTGGCAACGGGGGTGGGCAAAACCCGCCTAATGGGAGCATTTATCGCCTATCTACATTTGGCAAACGGTATCAATAATTTTTTTGTACTTGCACCGAACCTGACGATTTATAACAAGCTGATTGCCGACTTTACACCGAATACGCCGAAATATGTGTTTAAAGGCATCAGTGAATTTGCAGTAAATCCACCCAAGCTGATTAGTGGAGACAACTATGAGCAGCAGGATTTGACTATGGGGATGGATAATCTTTTTGGTGAGATTACCATTAATGTATTCAATATTTCCAAGATAAATAGCGAAGTGCGCGGCGGTAAAGAACCAAAAATCAAACGAATGCGTGAAGTGCTAGGCGATAGTTATTTCAATTATCTGGCGAATCTGCCCGATTTGGTGTTGCTGATGGATGAATCACATCGCTATCGGGCGCAGGCGGGGATGCGGGCGATTAATGAATTAAATCCGCTTTTTGGCTTGGAGTTAACTGCCACGCCATTTGTTGAATCCACTAAAGCGCCTATTCCGTTCAAAAATGTGATTGTAGATTATCCGTTGGCTCGGGCAATGGACGATGGTTTTGTCAAAATGCCTGCGGTGGTTACACAGCGTAATTTTGATGCGAAAAATTATACGCCCGAAGAAATTGAGAAAATCAAGTTAGAAGATGGCGTGCGTGTGCATGAAAACACCAAGGTCGAGCTTATGACTTACGCTCGGGAAAATAATGTTGCCGTGGTGAAGCCTTTTATGCTGGTAATTGCCCGCGATACCGCGCACGCGGCGCAATTATTGTCTTTACTGGAATCGGACAACTTTTATAACGGGCGTTATCAAGGAAAAGTGATTCAGGTGGATTCGAGTAAATCAGGCAAAGACGAAGAAGAAATGATTGAACGACTTTTGGCGGTGGAAAGTGTGGATGAGCCGACGGAAATCGTGATTCATGTCAATATGCTTAAAGAGGGCTGGGACGTTACCAATCTTTATACCATCGTACCACTGCGCGCTGCCAATGCTAGAACGCTGATCGAGCAATCTATCGGGCGCGGTTTGCGTCTGCCTTACGGCAAACGCACGGGAGTAGAAGTGGAGGATAGATTGAATATTATCGCCCACGACCGCTTTCAGGAAATCATCGATGAAGCTAATAAAGGTGATTCGGTGTTGAAATTGAAACAGGTAATTTTGGATGCGCCGAGTGAGGATGATAAGAGAGTCAGCGTGCAGGTATATAGCGGTGTGGAAACGAAATTGGGATTGGCGGAAACGTCGTCTGAAAATACAAAACAAGGTATTTCAGAAACCAATTCTTCAGTCGATTATCAGCCTGTTTTTAAAACTGAAACCGAAAAACGCATTGCCCGTACAGTGATGGAAGCTGCGGCAAAATATGCTTCCCGTCCAAGTGAAGCGCCAACTTCCCAAGCTTTATTGACAGCTGAAATCCGCGAAAAAATCGTTCAAGAAGTTCAGACGGCATTACAACCGGTTCAAGGGGAATTGCTGGAGGATGAGCTGGATATAGCCGAGATTGTTGCTAAAACCACAGAAACAATGGTGAATCAAACCATCGATATTCCTAGAATTACAGTTGTACCCAGCGGGGAAGTCAGCACGGGATTCCATCCGTTCAAACTCGACTTAAGCAGTCTGCATCTACAACCGAGTGAACGTGAAATCACTATTCACAACCTGCACACTAACGAACAAAGTAGCCTGTCTGCTGAATTGGGTATGAAGGAAAAACGCCCTGAAGACTATATTGTTTTTTCGCTGATGGATTTCGACGATATCGACTATTTTACCCAAGCCGACTTGCTTTACGATTTGGCGGGGCAGATGGTGACGCACCTGCGCAATTATTTATCCGAAGAGGAAGTTTTGAGCGTGTTGGATAAAGAACGTCGCCTGATTGCCCGTGAAATCCATGCTCAAATGATGGCGCATTTTTGGGAAAAAGCGGCAAGTTATGAAGCCCGCGTCAGTCAAGGATTTAGTACGCTCAAACCATGTAACTATACTGTTTCAGCTGATGAACCGATTCATTCCGTACGCCAAACACCAAAAGATGTCAGCCGTATTAAGCAAATGCTGTTTGGCAGCTTTTCCAAATGTCTGTATCCCTTACAAAAATTCGACTCTGATACTGAACGCCGTTTTGCTGTGATTCTGGAACGAGACGCGCAAAAATGGTTCAAACCTGCACAAGGACAATTCCAGATCTACTGGAAATCAGGTTTTGATTCTAAAGAGTATATTCCTGATTTTGTTGTAGAAACAGAAGATTCTATCTGGCTTGTTGAAACTAAAGCAGGTAAAGATTTAAAAAATCCTGAAGTTTTGGCAAAAGCTGATGCAGCTTTTGAATGGTGCAAACATGCTACGGATTATGCGTTACAGCACAATGGGAAGTCTTGGCGTTATGTGCTGATTCCGCATGATGAAGTTGCTGAATCAAAAAAATTGGCGGATTTTTTAAGATTTGAGAAAAAGGAACTTTGAAAATAATTAAAACCATTCAATATTTGTTTTAATAAGTAGTCGTTTTTTTAACGACTACTTATTTCAAATTGGCTAGATGTAATTAACAAGTTTAGTTTTCCTCTACTTTCAAACCAATTTAACTTCATCAACATTTCCCCCTTGTATTTCCCCCTCATTCGCTCTAGACTATGCCCCATTTTTAGCTTTCATGATTTACAATTATGCGTGTTTCT
>ERZ773027.2054-NODE-2054-length-10133-cov-6.726831_pt1 | contig 10133 bp, 12 predicted proteins | sample MGYA00511032_ERZ773027 | MGnify/ENA primary metagenome ERZ773027 (study PRJEB29015, sample SAMEA2738138) | human oral metagenome | biome: human oral; feature: human-associated habitat; material: saliva | place: China | collected 2190 ... | reverse complement strand
AACGACTTTGGCCCTGCGAAGGCCGTAGGCCGAAGTCAGACCCGGCCGGTGGAGTTATTTAGGGCAGCTTATCTGTTACTTTTACCTATAATGAGCCCTATAACTTTTAGTTATGGATAACTTCTAATAATACATAGTTGCAGAATAGGAAATATTTTAGTACTATTAGCTTATTGAATTACATTTAATTTTCTCGAAGAAGGAGAGTGTTTGTATGAACAAATTTTTAGCATTAGCGGCTACGGTTATTCTGGGTGGCGCGCTATTAATCGCAGGTTGCGGTAGCGATAACAAGCAAGCAGCTAGCGGTGACAAACAAGTATTAAAAATCGGTGCTACTGCAGTACCACACGCTGAAATCTTAGAACAAGTAAAACCAATCTTAGCAAAAGAAGGTGTTGAATTAAAAATCACTGAATTCACTGATTACAACACACCAAACCTTGCATTAGGCGACAAAGAAATCGATGCAAACTTCTTCCAACATGTACCTTACATGGATGAATTTGCAAAAGCTCACAACCTTCCTCTAGTATCTGTGGGTGGCGTTCATCTTGAACCAATGGGCTTATATTCCCGTCAAATCAAAGATTTAAAAGATCTTCCTAAAGGTGCAAAAATCGCTATTCCTAATGACCCTACAAATGGTGGTCGTGCATTATTGTTATTGCAAAAAGCTGGTCTTATCACTTTGAAAGACTCCAATAATATCTTATCCACTGTACAAGATATTGCTACTAACCCTAATGGTTACCAATTTGTAGAATTGGAAGCAGCACAAGTACCTCGTTCTCTTGACGATGTTGCTTTAGCAGCTGTTAATACTAACTTTGCATTGAATGCAAATCTTAACCCTAGTAAAGATGCATTATTCATCGAAGCTAACGATTCCCCTTATGTAAATATCGTAACTGTTCTTAAAGGCAATGAAAATGACCCTCGCATCCAAAAATTAATGGCTGCTCTTCATAGCCCTGAAATCAAAAAATTCATTCAAGATAAATACCAAGGTGCTATCATACCTGCTTTCTAAGATTACATATCAAAAGGCTGGAGCCACTACAACGTGCTCTAGCCTTTTTCTTTTGCTTATTAAACTTAATTCTATACCATTCTACTAAGGTAAAAGAAACTCCAGTCATTCTTATAAATCTGTGTTTGAGAAACTAAAGGGCAGTAATTCTTCTAGAGTAACCTTCTTATACTCTCCTTTTAAATTTGCCATGATAATACAAGGTATCTTGAACTCTCCAATGACTTGACGACATGCGCCACAAGGCGAGCAAGGCCTGTCCGTATCCGCCACAACTGCAATGGCAGATATGTTTCGTTTCCCATCGGACACAGCATTAAATATAGCAGTTCGTTCAGCACAATTTGTGAGCCCATAGGATGCATTTTCAATATTACAGCCTCCATAGATGTATCCATCATTGCTTAAAACAGCGGCCCCTACGGCAAAATTAGAATACGGACTATAGGACTGTTTACGCATCTCTATGGCAGCTTGAATTAATTTCTGTAACTCTTGTTCTATCATTAGGCCTCCTATTCTACAAAACCAAGTATAGTCTCACCCATAGTAGATGCTTCTGTACCTATTGTAAGGGCTTGTACGTAGGCCTTTTCGGCCCCCTCAAACAGACTTTCATCATTAGCATACAAGGTGGCAAGCACATCACCTGCTACAACAGCATCACCAGTTTTCTTATGCATCACAATCCCTGCTGTCATATCAATAGGACCATCTTTCACAATACGGCCAGCACCAAGCATAACAGATGCAATACCACAATCCTCCGTATTCATATGAGCGATATAGCCTGCCTTAGAGGCCCTAATATCATAGGTAAATCGGGCGGCCCCTAATAGAGAAGTATCATCTACAACTTGACCTTTTCCACCTTGTGCCACGATGAGTTCTCGCAACTTAGCCAAACCAGCTCCATTTTGCAATGCCGTCTGCACCATAGAATAGCAGTTGTCATAATCGCCCTTTTCACTCATCACTAATAAATGAGTCGCCATCACAAGGCATTCGTGTGTTAAATCTTGAGGGCCACGCCCCTTCAAGGTTTGAATTACCTCTGCAATTTCCAAAGCATTTCCGATGGCCTGCCCCAATGGTCGATCCATATCTGTAATAACAGCCTTCACAATACGACCATTAGCGTTACCGATATCCACCATTGCCTGCGCGAGTAAGCGAGCATCATCGATAGTTTTCATAAATGCACCACTACCGACCTTAACATCTAATAAAATAGCATCTGCCCCAGAAGCGAGCTTCTTACTCATAATCGAAGATGCAATAAGAGGAATACTATCCACCGTAGCCGTTACATCTCGAAGTGCGTAAATTTTCTTATCGGCTGGTGCAATATTACTGGATTGACCAATTACAGCAACGCCAATATTGTTGACTTGATTCCTAAATTCCTCTTCTGAAAGCTCTGTTCTAAGACCGGGTATAGACTCCATTTTATCAATGGTGCCACCCGTATGACCAAGGCCACGACCAGACATCTTAGCCACCACACCTCCACAGGCTGCAACCAAGGATGAGATGACAAGTGTTGTTTTATCACCTACTCCACCGGTACTATGCTTATCTACTTTAATGCCCTTAATGGCCGATAAATTAACCATATCCCCCGAATGAGCCATAGCCATAGTAAACGTACCTAGTTCTTTTGTTGTCATGCCTTTAAACATGACGGCCATAAGAAACGCACTCATTTGATAATCAGGGATATTCCCTTCTACATAACCACGTATTAACCACTGTATTTCTTTATCAGATAGCTCAATCCCTTGTCGTTTTTTGAGTATCACATCATACATTCTCATATGTTACCTACAAAGGGCTGTAAGGAATTACACATTGCAAGTTCCATTACAGCCCCCTTTCTATACGTTATATACTACGTAATCTATACAGTTTCATTCAATCTATTTTTTAATAGCCCTACAGCAGCACTTGCACCAATTCGTGTACATCCAGCCTCAATATAAGCTTTCATGGCCTCAACGGAACGAATACCGCCAGCCGCCTTAATTTGTACATGTGACCCAATATGCTTTTTAAATAATTGCACATCTTCTAAGGTAGCGCCACCACTACCAAATCCAGTCGATGTCTTAATGAAGTCTGCACCACCTTCAGTCACACAGCGGCACAATTCTACTTTTTCATCCTTTGTTAAGGAGCAAGCCTCTATGATGACCTTCAATATTTTCTCCCCACATATGGCTTTAAGTGCCTTAATCTCCTCGGTTATAGCATGGTAATCACCTTGTTTAACATCACCTAAGTTGATTACCATGTCGATTTCCGAAGCACCTTCTTCAATAGCTTGTTTAGTTTCTGCCACCTTGGCTTCTGTAGTTTGGTATCCCAAAGGAAAACCTACAACGGTACACACAGTTAAATCTGGATATGCATTATGCGCAGACGCTACAAAGTCCGGTGGAATACATACAGACGCTGTATGATATGCTAGTGCATCTTCACAAACGGCCTTAATTTCCTCCCATGTAGCAATGGGATTTAACAATGTATGATCAACATATGTCAATAATTCTTTACCTAGCATAATAACCTCCCAAAACAATCTATTACACTATACGGTTCATCATTAATTTGTATTTCGAACTAAGCCATATTTAGAAAAATGACATTTGTTCTGGTTCTGGTGCTTTATGAAGCTCTGCCTGTGCTGCCTTATTCTTTTCATCGATAAATGGCTCGAGCGGTACACCTGTTTTTGAAAGCAACTCTGGCAATGAATTAGCGCCTTTCAAACGAGCGGCCTCAATAGCGATCTTAGCACATGTTTCTGCATCATCTAATGCATAATGATGCTTAAATTCTACACCTAGGTACGCTGCCATAGTATTTAATTTATGATTTACCAAATCAGGCCATACGGCACGAGAGATTTTTACAGTGCATGCATAATCGAGTTCTGGCCAAGGAATTTTATAGTAATCAAGTGTAGCACGCAATACATTCATATCGAATTTAGCATTGTGAGCAATCATGATTTTCCCCTTCAAATGATTCTCGTAAATAGTAGGCCATAATTGATCAAATGTTTTCTCATGTATTACCTCATTAGGTTCAATGCCATGAATCTCAATACATTCAGGATCAAAGGACATAAACGGTGGTTTAATAAGACTATATGCTTTTTTTGTAATCTGTCCATTTTCTACGGTAATAACCGCTAAGGAACAGGCACTATTTTTATATTTATTAGCTGTTTCAAAATCCAATGCTACAAAATCTAACATGGTTATCCTTTCTTAGCTACTAACAATAAATTATATAAATAAATCCGATATACATATATCAACTCGTATTAGGAATCATCTTCACTTCTTTATTTATTATATCATGAACGCGAAGAAAATCGATGTATAAAAGCAGTTCTTAAGCCGACTTTCACAACGGATTTTCATTGACAGGACGCCCTATTCTATGTGAAAATTATTTAGATATATAAGTACTATGGAGGTTATAACATGGCAGATGACAGATTAATCGTCGCTCTCGACGTATCCACAATGGATGCGATGAAATCTATCGTGTCCTCACTAGGGGACTCCGTTAGTTTCTACAAGGTGGGCATGGAATTATTCTACGCCGAAGGGGACCAAACAGTTCGCTATTTGCAAGAGCACGGCAAACATGTATTTCTCGATTTGAAATTACATGATATTCCTAATACGGTGGCCCATGGCGTATCTTCCCTTACTCGTTTAGGCGCCAATTTAATTACCATTCATGGTCAAGGTGGCCCTATTATGATGAAAGCTGCCGCCGAGGCTGCTCGTGAAAGCGCTGAAAAACTAGGCATCGAACGTCCAAAACTATTAGCGATTACCGTATTAACAAGCTTTGATAACGAATCTTGGACGTCTATTGGCGGTCAATTACCAATTGCAGACCAAGTCATTCGCCTTGCAAAACTTGCAAAAGAATCCGGTATGGACGGTGTTGTATGCTCCGCCTTGGAGGCTAGGATGATTCGGGAAGCTTGCGGACCAGATTTCCTTATCGTTACGCCAGGTATTCGCCCATCCTTTGCAGCCACAAATGACCAAAAACGCATCGCTACACCATCGAGTGCGTTACAAGATGGCGCATCTCGCCTCGTTATTGGCCGACCGATTACACAAGCGGATAACCCACAAGAAGCTGTGCGTTTAATTATTGAAGAAATGGAGAGTGTATCCAAATGATGTCAGAACAAGAAGTAAAACAATTACTTATCGATACTCAAGCAATTTTAGAAGGTCATTTCTTATTGACTTCCGGTCTGCATAGCCCAATGTACGTTGAAAAATTCAATGTATTACAACATCCAAAATACACTGAAACATTGTGTAAAGAGTTAGCTGAACGCTTCCGTGATCAAAATGTAGAACTCGTTATTGGACCTATGACTGGTGGTATCTTATTAGCTCACGAAGTTGGCAAAGAACTAGGTACACGCGCCATCTTTACAGAACGGGAAAAAGGCGTTATGACATTGCGTCGTGGCTTTAAAATCGAACCAGGTACACGCGTACTTATCGTAGAAGATATCGTAACTACAGGTGGTTCCGTACAAGAAGTTGTTAACGTAGTGAACCAATCTGGTGGCGAAATCGTAGGCGTAGGCCTTCTCGTTAATCGCTCCGGTGGCAAAGCTGAATTCGGTGTACCAAAAGAAAAAGTACAAGCATTACTTAACCTTGAAGTACCAACATACAAGCCAGAAGAATGCCCTCTTTGTAAAGAAGGCGTAGCCATGACAGAGCGTGGTTCTAAACACATTAAATAGAAATACAAAAAGAGCTCCTTTATCGAGGAGCTCTTTTTGCTTGTGTGTAGTTATTATGTGTAAGAGAGTTCTGATACGAATGTATCACATAGAGTGTGTGGCTCTACGGTGGCCATGAATGCACTTTCATGACCACGTACTCTTAGGATATTTAGAGAGAAAGGACTAATAGATTTCTATTAGTTTTGTGTAGTTTGTGATGCACCTTGCCCCATAGGTGGTTGTGGTGCATTACCATTTTGTTGTTGTGGTGGTTGGCCTTGTGGAGATACTTGACCATTAGGCTGAGGTGCTTTACCTTGAGGAACCTTACCATCTTGTGGTGCTTGTTGACCTTTATCATCCATTATATGTTTATCCATATGTTTATCAGGACCATCATGTTTTGGTGGCTTTTTAAACTGTTGTTCATTAGTTTTCATCCATTCACCGAAATTAGGTAAATCATTTACCGCAAACGATGTCCCTGCCCCAACAGCACAGATTACTGTTAGAATTGCTGCAATTATAATTCGTCTCATAGGTCCTCCTTAATCTATATTTTGAAAGTAACGCTCACGTACACCACGTAATTCTGACCCTACAAAAACACACGTAAGCCCACCAAATAATCCTACGCCACCAAGTGTAACTAAGGTTATTATGGATAAAGACGGAAAGGCAGTTACATTTTCAAACGGTTGCCATGAAATACCTAGTAAATATAGAATAGCTGGTGTGACAACAAAAATAAGGACACCTACAATGTAAGCAAAAACACTCGCAATAGTTAACAATGTCTTCGATGCCTTTTTAGCCATTCCAGGTAATTGTGGTAATAAACGTTCTTTATAGTCATCAAATCGAGCGTATATTTCTTGCATATTAACTGATTTACTTGCATTACCATCCTGATTTAACGTATCCGTAATAATGCCTGCATCTACATAAGATGCGTATATTTCCTCTGGAGTCCCTAATGATTTAATAATATCACTATCGGTAAGACCTTTTTCATGGCCTACGGCAAAGTGTTCTTCATAAACCTCTATAATACTTTCAACATCAGCAACACGTGCCTTTTTGAAGATATTACGCAGTGCTTCTAAAAAGCTATTCTTATTCATTATAGTCGACTCCTTTCAACAGGATATTTACAACGCCAGAAAACTCATTCCATTCTCGACGCATGCCCATATAAGCCTCTCGGCCAGCATCTGTTATATGATAATACTTTCGAGAAGGACCTGTAGTAGATTCCTTTAAATACGTTTCAACATACTTTTCTTTTTTTAATCTGTTAAATAATGGATATATAGTTCCTTCCGAAATTTCAATATACTCTGAAATAGTACTAACAATTTCATATCCATAGCGATCCTGCTGTGTTAATAATGCTAGTACAAGCATGTCCATAACACCCTTTTTTAATTGAACTTGCATAGTTCCTCCATCTAAGCTGTGCATATCTACCAATATGAAAGCTCTCTTACTGTCACTATCTTGTACTGACAAATACATAATAACATAAGGTACCTTGGTTTGCAAGGTACCTTGCCAAAAAAAATATTATTTTTTTATTTTTTTATCATTAAAAATCACCAAAAAGCAGATAAATACTATGTTTATTAAATAAAAATTTTTTTTGAAATTTATATGATAATGACCCCAATTGAAGAAAATCATAACTATATCTCATGAAAATACCCCCTTTACTGGTTGTCCAGTAAAGGGGGTACATATCAAGATGAGGGTTTTCTATTTATTTTGAAGATGATTGTCCTAATTTAACCTGTGTGCTCTTCATTATACCATTATGAGTGTAAGATATTAAAATTGTATCGCCAGGACTCTTGGCATCAATTTGCTCCTTTAATTCCATTAATGTAGTTACATCCTTACCATCAATTTGAGCAATCGTATCGCCTTCCACAATCCCAGCTTTCGCCATAGGCCCAGTTTGATCTAACTGAACAATAAGAAGTCCGTCTCCTTCATAGCTTACATTATTGCGAGCTGCCGTTTGACGGTCCACAGCCCATACGCCTAAATATGGGCGAATGACCTTACCATTTTTAATGATAGAATCAATAATAGACTTCGCAGAATTAATAGGAATAGCAAAGCCCATCCCCTCAACGCCTTCCTTAGAAATTTTAGAGCTATTGATGCCAATGAGCTCGCCATCCGCATTGAGTAATGCACCACCAGAGTTACCTGGATTAATAGCGGCATCAGTTTGAATCAATGGAAAACGTTGTCCTTGATCGTCAATGGTACGTGCCAAGGCACTGATCACGCCAGATGTTACAGAACCTTTAAACTCTAAACCTAATGGATTGCCGATAGCAATGGCAGGTTCACCTACTTGTAAGGAATCCGAATCACCTATAGTAATAGGTTGAATGTTCTTTGGCGCCGTAATTTTTACAACGGCCAAATCTGTTTGTGAATCTGTGCCTATAATGGTACCTGTTACAGTAGATCCATCAGACAAGGAAACTGTAACTTCCCCATTTTTAGCCCCTGCCACAACATGATTATTGGTAACAATATGACCTTCATTATCGATTAAAACGCCAGAGCCAACGCCTTCACCTGCATAAATAGTACGATTAAAGATATCCTTTTGGAATACCTGTGTTGTAATGCCAACTACGGCAGGGCCTGATTTTTTAGCCGCCTGTACAACATAAGTATTTCGAGATTCTGTTAGTGGCTTAGTTTGTTTGGTATTCTCTGGCACTACAGTTTGCTGGTGGCCTGCTGGAGTACCAAATAAATAATAACCACCGCCGATACCTACACAGGCTGCAATAGCACATGCTATAATTTGTTTCTTATAGTTTTTTATATTCATATATTTTCTCCTGTATTTTTAATTGCATACAATTAATGCTAATTTATTATATTGCTAATATTATAGATTTGCAATATAACAATTCTTATTAAGCCTAAAATATATGTAAAAAGCAGAGAACACAAAAGAGGTATTCATTAGCATTTACTAATGAATACCTCTTTTGCATATAGTTTGAGAGTGTAAGGACTGTGAGAGAGAGTTATTTATGAAGACGGAAAAGTTGAGAGAGAACTTATTAAGAGAGAGAAGTTAAGTGTATCTTTTCCGTATATCTTCATAAAATCCTTACAATTATAGTATACACGATATGTCTAAAAAATAAACCATAGTATATAAACAATACTTAAAACTTCAATTATATCTCTATAATATAAGTCCTCTAATCCCATATCTTATCAACAGCGCACCAATCCATGAGTTAAAAGTGAATTAAACTGTTAATTTATACAAATTTATAACCTACACCCCAAACAGTAATAATGTGTTTACTATCAGATGGATTTTCTTCAATTTCTTCACGTAAACGATTAATATGAACCGCTACAGTTGCATAATCACCATAAGAGTCCAAGCCCCATACACGGGAATATAATTCTTCTTTAGAGAATACAATATCGCGATTACGCATAAGGAATTCTAATAGTTGGAACTCTTTCTTTTTAAGATGAACTTCATTGTCGTTCACCCAAACTTTCATCATTTTTGGATCAAGACGAATATCACCAGATTGAATTGCATTCGTATCAACCACGTCTTTTTCTGTAAGACGTTTATATTGTGCTAACATTGCTTTGATTTTAGCAATCAATACGGATGGAGAGAATGGTTTTTCGATATAGTCATCGGCACCTACACCAAGGCCACGGATTTTATCAATATCATCAAGGCGTGCAGTAACCATTACGATAGGTACACGGACTTTGTCACGAATAATGCGACAAACTTCAAAGCCATCCATTTCCGGCAACATAACGTCCAAGATAATTAAGTCCACAGGTGTATTTAAAGCAGCTTCAATACCATCAGTACCATTGTTCATAACAGTTACATCATAACCAGCAACCATCAAATAATCACGTTCAATATTAGCAATATCGATATCGTCTTCAATTATTAGAATATGTTCACTCATGATTTTCTCCTTTTTTTGGGAACTCTAAAATAATCCTAAGTCCATGTGGTCTAATATTTTCTATCACTACACGACCTTCGAAAATTTCCATAATACGTCTAATAATCGAAAGACCAAGTCCACTCCCCTCCTGTGGATTAGTGCGGGACGAATCAACTCGATAAAACGGACGCATAAGTCGGTCAAGCGATTCTGGCGGAACCCCAGGGCCATCATCACTTACCACACAGTACACATGACTTTCATCTTCGGTGACATCAATAACACTATGTCCTATATCTGCCATCTTATATTTTGCACTATTATTTAAAATATTTTGCAAAACCCG
>ERZ773027.2052-NODE-2052-length-10136-cov-2.745363_pt1 | contig 10136 bp, 10 predicted proteins | sample MGYA00511032_ERZ773027 | MGnify/ENA primary metagenome ERZ773027 (study PRJEB29015, sample SAMEA2738138) | human oral metagenome | biome: human oral; feature: human-associated habitat; material: saliva | place: China | collected 2190 ... | reverse complement strand
CCCGGCGCACTCGCAGCCCGGCTTGGACCCGCGCCGTGCCACCCGGTGCCGTCAGCGCTTACTTGCTGTCAGCGCTCTTGAACTGGTCGAGCGCCCAAGCGTACGCAGTTGGAGCAACCCTGGACCAGTACTTCCAGTTGTGGTTGTCGCCGGAGTCGCGCTGATAGTCAACGTTGATACCAGCGTTTTTGAGCTGCTCAACAAAGGCGTCGACGTCAGCAACAGGTACTACGCCGTCGTCGGAAGTTGTTGCCACAAAGAAAGAAACCTGGCTTGGATCAACCTCACCAAGATACTGGGTTGGGAATAGCTGCTTGTACAGATCCCATGACCAGCTGGTGGTTCCGTCGCTAAAGGCATGCTGAGACGTGTAAATAAAGTTGTCGTCAGCAAGTGTTGTCCAAACAGAAGGCGAGAGCAGAATGCCCTTGCTAAAGTAATCGGAGTGGTGCAAAACAAATCGTGCCGCACCATAACCGCCCATAGAAATGCCGCCGATTGCGTGATCCCTGCGATCTTTTGACACGCGATACGTGCTCTCAATGTAAGGTACCAGGTCGTTCATGATGGCAGATTCCATCTTGAGGCCGCGGTCGGCGGAGTCAATGTAGAAGCTGTTAAAGCCGTCGACAAAGACTACGATAGCTCCCTGACCAGCGGTTTGAATAGCCTCGTCAAGCATGGCGGACGAATCAAAGCGCTCCAGCAGATTGCGATGATTGCCATACAGTCCATGCAGCATATACACAACAGGATAGGTCTTATCGGGATTGGACTCGTAGTCTGCAGGCAGGTAGACGTCATAGTTCCAGTCCAGGCCAAGGGTTGGCGAGTAGAACGATGTAGCCTTAACCGTACCTTTAGGAGCTTCGTCTTTCTGCGCCTCCGTTTGAGCGGTTGAGCTGCCCTGAGCGTTTTCAGAAGCGGCTGGCGAGCAACCATAAAATGGAATCACCAGCAAAAGCGCCGCAAACAGAGCAAGCGAGGTGCTCAGAACAACATGGTTCTTGAAGCGGGTTTTGAGCTGGCTGCCCAGCAACACAATGTTACGGTGCAAACGTGCGACAAAATCTGTGTCACGCATTGTTTCCTCCTGACGTTGTAGCTTTGACCTTGGTGTAAACATACGAGCACGCCCGCACTTCTCGCCCTATAAAATAAAAAGTCGAAACAAAATGCATCGCACAGCAGGCCAAGTGGTTGTTCTTGTGCTGTGGACGGCTTTGCAATGTGGAGAAACCCGTCAAATTTGAACGAATTGTTGCATTCGTGAAGTGCTCAAAATTTCCGCGTACAACAGCTAAAGAGTGGAGTATACTTTTAAGGCTTTTCCACAGAGCCCCGTAATCTCTGACAAGAAAAAGCATCGATGACCCGTCCAGGGGTTATCAACTCGTAATTCGTAGGAGGAGTCAAGTGAAGAAGTCGACTCAGTTCGCCAAGGCTGGCGAAGTCGAGCGCAAGTGGGTGCTCATCGACGCTGAGGGCGCAACGCTCGGTCGTCTGGCTACAAAGGCTGCCATGATTCTTCGTGGTAAGAACAAGCCACAGTACACCCCAAACGCTGATACTGGTGACTTTGTTGTCATCATCAATGCAGACAAGATCGTCCTTACTGGTGTTAAGGCTGATCACAAGGAGTATTGGCGTCACTCCGGCTACCTTGGTGGCTTGAAGATCACTTCCTTCAAGGAAGAGATGGAGAAGCACCCAGAGCGTGTTGTTGAGCACGCAGTCAAGGGCATGCTTCCTAAGACCACTCTTGGTCGCAAGCAGGGTATGAAGCTTAAGGTTTACGCCGGCGCTGAGCACCCACATGCTGCACAGAATCCCGTCAAGATTGAGCTGGAGGGCTAAACGATGGCAGATAACACCGCTGTTTACACCGGCACCGGCCGTCGTAAAGAGGCCGTCGCTCGTGTTCGTCTTGTTCCTGGAACTGGTAAGGTTACCGTTAATGGCCGCGAGGCAACCCAGTACTTTGGTCGCCAGCAGCTCGTAGACAACGCAACCGCACCTCTCCGCATTACTGATACTCTTGGTCGTTTCGACGTCCTCGCAAACTGCGATGGCGGCGGCATCAACGGCCAGTCCGGCGCTCTTCGCCTGGGCATTGCTCGCGCTCTTCTCGAGGCTGGCGAGTATCGTGATGACCTTAAGAAGGCCGGCTACCTCACCCGCGATTCTCGTGCGGTCGAGCGTAAGAAGTACGGTCTGAAGAAGGCTCGTAAGCGTCCTCAGTTCTCCAAGCGCTAAGGCCGCTGGACCCAAAAAAGTCCTCACAAAGAGACCTGTTGTATATCGGCAGGTCTCTTTTTTGTATACTTTTAAATGGTTGCATTTTGCATATTTGCGCAACCGCTTTAGTCCGCACGTTCTTCTCGCCATCTGGCGAGAAGCCCCACCTGTCGAGTAGTTCGCTGGCGCTTCGCGCGCACGTTGCTCTCCACCCGACAACATTACATTCGCAGCTAGGAGACGCTTATGAAGTACTTTGGAACCGACGGCTTTAGAGGCCGCGCAAACGAGGGTCTGAACGTCGATCACGCGTATAAAATTGGCCGCTTCATTGGCTGGTATTACGGAGCTAAGCAGGCTCGCAAGGCTCGTATCATTATTGGTAAGGATACCCGCAGGTCAAGCTATATGTTTGAGTCCGCACTTGTCTCGGGCCTGGTTGCTTCTGGCGCTGACGCGTACATGCTGCACGTCATTCCTACGCCTGGCGTCAGCTACGAGGTTGTAGACGGTGCCTTTGACTGCGGCGTCATGATTACTGCATCCCACAATCCGTTCACCGATAACGGCATCAAGCTGGTCAACAAAGACGGCTACAAGATGGACGAGGACGTCCTTGAGCAGGTAGAGGCCTATATTGACGGCGAGTTTGACGTTCCTCTGGCAACCGGTGACAGCATTGGCCGCACGGTTGATTACATGCAGGGCCGCAATCGCTACATCTCCAGCCTTATTGCTAGCTGCGGTTTTAGCCTCCAGGGCCTGAAGATTGGCCTGGATTGTGCAAACGGCGCAGCTTCTAGTGTTGCTCGCCCTGTCTTTGACGCCCTGGGCGCCGAGACGCATGTTATCAACAACGCTCCAAACGGCCTCAACATCAACGTTGATTGCGGCTCCACCCACATTGACCAGCTGCAGCGCTTTGTGGTTCAGAACGGCCTTGACGTGGGCTTTGCCTACGATGGTGACGCTGACCGCTGCCTGGCAGTTGACGAGCGCGGTCACGTGGTTGATGGAGACCTGATCCTCTACGTCTGCGGCACCTACCTTAACAAGTATGGTCGCCTGGCTAAGCAGACCGTAGTTACCACCGTCATGAGTAACTTTGGCCTGTTCAAGGCATTTGACGACGCTGGCCTCTCTTACGAGAAAACCAGCGTAGGCGATAAGTATGTCTACGCTTGCATGAACGAAAACGAATACAGTCTGGGCGGCGAGCAGAGTGGTCACATCATCTTTGGTGACCTTGCTAAGACCGGCGACGGCATCTTGACCAGCCTCCGTATTATGGAGGTCTTACGAGCAGAGCGCGAGAAACTCTCTGAGCTGACTCGTCCCGTTACACTATATCCACAGCAGTTGGTTAACGTTCGCGTCACCGACAAAGAGGCTGCTATGCAGTCTCCTAAGGTCAACGATGCAGTTGCAGCTGCCGAGAAGTTCCTTGAGGGCAATGGTCGCGTGTTGGTCCGCGCTTCCGGAACAGAGCCTCTGGTGCGCGTTCTTGCAGAAGCTCCAACCGATGAGCTCTGCCAGCAGGCAAATCAGATTGTGCTCGACGCACTCGAGGAGTATAGGCTTAGCGCTTAAGCGCAGATAGATCCAGGGGATACGATGGCACTGGCAGGAATAGGTGTAGATATGCTTGAGATTGCCCGCATGCAGCAGGCAATTGAGAGGCGCCCTCACTTTATTCGCCGTATGTTCACCGATGCCGAGCGTGCGTATTGTGAGCGCACTGCTCGCCCTGCGGAGCACTATGCTGCCCGCTTTGCAGCAAGAGAAGCCGTGCTCAAAGCCTTAGGAACGGGTTTCTCGTCTGGTATTGGTTTTCAGGATGTTTCTGTTGAGAGAGATCAGTTGGGCAGGCCACAGGCTCGTCTAGCGGGCAAGGCTGCACAGATTGCGGCTGAGCAGGGCGTGCAGGAGATTGCGCTTTCTATCTCGTACACCAGAGACGTGGCGGTAGCCAATGCGGTTGCGGTAACCAACGCCGTAAAACCCAAGGTAGATCAAAAGGAAGATGCTGCCCAAGAGCTGGCACGTTCGTTCAAAGAAGCTCGTTCTGTGTTGGATGAGCTTGAGCGCGTGCAAGAACCTATAATTGAGACAACCTTTGATGATGTTGTTAAATCCGAGGAGTAAGTTATGCAGCCGGTACTAAATGTTGAGGACATCAAGCGTGTAGAGATTGCGCTGACACGCGTGGGCGTGAGCGTTTCCGAGCTTATGCACCGTGCAGGTTACGCTGCTGCTCAAGAGGCCCTTGGCATGGGAGGGGACATCTCTAACGTTGTCATCCTCGTAGGTCTTGGCAATAACGGTGGAGATGGCTGGGTGGCAGCAGAAGCGCTGCGCTCTAGAAACTGCAACGTTAAGGTAGTCACTCCGCTTGAGCCTGATCAGATTTCCGGCGATCTTGCACGTCAGATGGCGCAGCGCGCCGTTCGCGCGGGAGTTTCGGTGCTTGTTGGACCTTCTCGCCAGGAGCTGATTGACCTGCTGGCAACGGCTGACGTGGTGCTTGATTGCATGCTGGGCACCGGCTTTCACGGCAAGGTTCGTGCTCCGTTTGATATTTGGATTGAGTGCCTGAATCAGTCTGGTGCTCGCGTACTTTCCGTTGATGTTCCCAGTGGCCTTTCTGCGCAGAAAGGCCAGGTAGAAAGCGCATGTGTTGTCGCTGACGTTACCGTTACCATGATTGCGCTCAAGCCCGGCCTTATTGCCGATGCAGGCCGCGACGTTTGCGGCTCCATTGTTGTGGCTCCTCTGGCCGAGCAGACTGAGCGCCTGGTTGTTGAGGCAGATCCTGTTGCCTGGCGTGTTGACCTGGAAGATTATCTTGCTTCTGTTCCTGCCCAGCTCAATGACTGCGATAAATACTCTCGTGGCTCCGTATTGGTGGTTGGTGGCTCAAGCCGCTTCCCCGGAGCAGCTGTTTTTGCTGCTAAGGCGGCTGCTCGTGCGGGCGCTGGCTACGTTACGCTGGCAGTTCCTGAGGCCATTGTCAGTAGCGTTCAGATGATGTTGCCGGAAGTTCCCGTTATTGGCCTCCCATGCGATGCTGAGGGCGTGTTTACCGAGGAAGCAGCTCCACTGGTGCTGCAGCTTGCCGCCATGCGCACCGTTACGCTGGTTGGCCCTGGCATGCGCGTCTCTGGCGGAACCGTCAAGGTTACCTCCGCGCTGCTTGACTCTGAGCTGCCCGTTATTGTTGACGCCGACGCGCTCAACTGCATTGCTCGCCTCACTAATAACAACCTCCCAGATTTCCCCGAGCTCACTCGTCGTACCGCTCCGCTCATCATGACGCCGCATCGTCGCGAGCTTGGTCGCCTGGTTAACCAGGTAGATAATCCTCCTGCAAGCCTGGTAGCTCAGCTTGAGGCTGCTCGCAAGATTGTCTGGGCAGACGGTGGCTCTGAGCTGGTCATTGTTGCTAAGGGAACCGCTACTGGCTGCGTCGGCGTTCAGAAAGCCGTGCTTCCAAAGCCTGGTCCGGTCACGCTGGCAACCGCTGGCTCTGGCGACGTTCTTGCTGGTACTATTGCTGGCCGCTTGGCTCAGGTTGCTGGTCAAGTTGATGACCTGCCAACCTTCTGCTCACTTGCCTGTGAGGTTCACGCATACGCAGGTCAGCTAGCTGCCGAGAAGTTCGGTGTACGCGGAGCTATGGCTGGCGACATCTGTGACGTTATTGGCCTTGCCTCCGATGCACTTGAGGAGCAGATTGCATTCCCTATGGCAGACTTTGAAGAAGCTGCGGAGTAGGTGAGCCTGATGTCGGCATATCCCCAGGATAGATGGGCTTGGATAGAGATTGATCTTTCTGCCGTCCGCCACAATGTAAAGGCGTTTAAGGCCCAGCTTAACCGCGGTGTCAAAATGATGTGTGTGGTTAAGGCTGACGCATACGGTCACGGTGCTGCTCAGTGCGCTAAAGCCATGCAGTCCGTGGGTGCTGATCAGTTTGCCGTTGCAACGGTCGATGAGGGTGTTGAGCTGCGCTGTTCCGGCATTGATAACCCCATCCTGGTGCTTTCCGAGCCTCCAGTCACTTCCATTCCAGACCTCGTCCGCTTTGACATTATGCCGTCAGTCTACACGGTGGACTTTGCCCTTGCGTATGGCGAGGCTTCCGCCGCAGCTAATAAGGTTGGTCGCTATCACCTGGCCATCGATACCGGCATGACCCGCATTGGCGTCAGGCGAGAAGATCTACTTGAGGTTCGCGGTTCTATCGATTTCCACAGGGGTCTTGAATGCGCTGGTACGTTTACGCATTTTGCTACGGCCGACGTGCTCGACAACTGGGACTTTGACCTGCAGGTTAATCGCTTTATTGAAGCGGTTACGGCACTCAAAAACGCGGGCTATGAGCTGGGCTTGGTTCACGCTGATAACACTCCTGGCACGGTTCTGCACAAAGACATTCAGTTCGATATGGTTCGTGTGGGCATTGGCCTGTATGGACTTCATCCAAGCAAGCTCACCATTCCCCGCATTGACCTGCAGCCCGTTATGAGCGTGCGCGGTCGCGTGACGCGCGTAATCTATCCAGCTGTTGGCGACGGCGTTAGTTACGGTATGACGTGGCGTGTTCCTCGCAATAACATCCAGGTAGCTACCGTGCCTATTGGCTACGCCGACGGACTTGCACGCAGCCTTTCTAACCGCATGGATGTTTTGACGCGCGGAGATCGTGTTCGCCAGGTGGGCAACATCTGCATGGATCAGTTTATGATTGCTGTTGATACCGCAGGTACACACGCTAATAAGCCTGCACACGAAATTCGCCATGGTGACGTGGTTACCCTCATCGGCAAAGACGGCGACCAAGAAATCACCGCGGATGAGATGGCTGACCTTCGCGAGACCATCAATTACGAGGTAGTTTGCAACTTTGGTGCGCGCCTCGATAAGGTGTACATCTAATGGCAGTCACGCTTGACGAGATTCGCAAGCAGATTGCTGATTGCAAGAAGTGTCCGCTGTGGGAAACACGCACCAACATTGTGTTTGGTGGCCCAAATCCCACGGCTCGCGTCATGATTGTGGGAGAAGCTCCTGGTAAAAACGAGGATCTGAACGGTCAACCTTTCGTGGGCGTATCGGGCAAAAAGCTTGATGCACTGTTAGAAGAAGTTGGCCTTTCTCGCCAGGATGTTTTTATCTCTAACGTGGTCAAATGCCGACCACCTTCAAACAGAAATCCCAAGGTAGCCGAGGTGGAGGAGTGCTCCCCGTACCTTCGCGACCAGATTCGCGCTATTAAGCCGGACGTTATTGTCTGCCTGGGAAATTTTGCAACGCAGTTTGTCATGCATACCGATAAGGGCGTGACGGAGCTGCGCGGCAAGTTTTACCAGATAGGCGCCTTTAGCGTGCTGCCTACTATGCATCCCGCATCAACTATTTACCGCAAGGAGTGGGCGCAGTTCCTCAAAGATGACCTGCGACTTCTTGCTGATTGGCTTGAGGAACACCCTCGAGGAGGCTCTTGTGACTAACCTTTCTACCAGCGCAAACGACGCTGCAACAAACAATGGCTCTGCAGCAAGCAACACCACAACAAGCAACCTGCCAGAAAAAACGACAGCTGGTACATTTATCTCTATTACTACAGAGCAGACCATCGCTCTTGGTCAGATTCTGGGCAAACTCCTGCAAGCGGGAGACGTTCTGGTGCTTACGGGAGACCTGGGCGCTGGAAAAACGCAGCTCACCAAAGGTATTGCTGCTGGCATGGGTGTTGCTGACGACGTAACCAGCCCAACTTTCACTATTGAGATGGTTTACGAGGGCACAACCATGCCGCTCTACCACTTTGACCTGTATCGCTTAAACGACCCTAATCAACTTGAAGATACGGGCCTGTACGATGCGCTTGAGTCTGATGGTCCAACTATCATCGAGTGGGGAGAGCAATTTGCAGAGCAAATTGGCGAGAGAACCCTTGATGTGTATGTTTCTAGATTGTCTGAGGAAGAGCTGGAATCAGACGACGCTGAGCCGCGCCGTGAGATTCGCTTTATCCCACAGAATGCTCGCGGAGAAGAAATCATTCAGTCGCTGTAATTACTGAATAAATAACGTTTTTGTCATCCAGTTATAGATATTTTAAGAATATCTATAACTGGATATTTTGGCAGTACACCTGCGATTTCTTTTCATATATACTTACTAATCCGTTGAGAAATGTTCAAAAAAGAAAAACAATTTTTTCTTGAAATACACGAGTTAAGGAATATGAAATGAAGAAGTATTTGCATAACAACGCAAAGCTGCTCGCAATTGCAGGCATTATGGCAAGTGTGTTGGTTTTCTCGCCAGTACTTTCTGCGATAGCTCTTGCTGAAGGTACTGAGGTAGCTGAGGCAAGCGCCACAACTGAGGCCACCGCCTCGACCGAGTCGTCTGCCGCTACGACCGAAGCGACTGCTACAACTGAGACGACCGCTGCTGCCTCAACAGATGATGATAGTGACGCAGAGGCAGTTGGATCTTATATGGGCGCCGATGGCATAATGCGTGAAATCCACATTTCAGTATCAACAGATGGCGGCACTTATAACGGAAAAGATTATATTCCACCAACTATTTCAGGTGATTTTAAGAGTGTTTCTTTTAGCAGCAATGTTCAGCGTGAGGGATACACACTGGTAGGTTTTTCAACAGGTTATTTTTCGCAAGATGAAATAAACAATGCAACACCAGATATGTCGAAACCATATACTATCGATGAGAGTGGCAATGTTCATATGAATTTTGATGATATTGTTGCCTGGAGTGTTACCGACGATATTGATACAAACACTATTACGATTCGCTATCATCTAACTACCTTATGGGCACCAAATCCTGAGCCAGAGCCAACACCAGAGCCTGAGCCTCAGCCAACACCAGATCCTGAGCCAACTCCTAGCCCTGATCCACACAAGCCTTCTAAGACTAAGAAGAAGCGCGTTCTGCCAGACACCGGCGATGTCGCTGAGCTTGTAATTGCTTCTGTTGGCATGGTTGCTTCTGGCATCACCGCTCTCGGCTTTGCACTAAGGGCTCGCAAGCAGAAGTAAGATTCAACTGCTAGAGCGATCTTCTCGCACACAAAAACAGCCGCCTTCACAAGAGGGCGGCTGTTTTTCTTGGACAAGACGTTTTTCTCGCCAGGAGTTACTCCCCTAGCAGGTTTTGCAGGTCATAGCCAAAGGACTTAACAAACTCGTAAGCGTCCTTCTGCCAATCCTCTTTGAAGACGCCAGGAGCGGTCTCGAAGAAGCTAGAGTCCAAATAACGAATAATAATGAAGTTGCTGTTTGGCTGGTCGAAGCCATTGCCTCTACTGAAATCGATACCGTGACCAGTATTTCTTCTCATTGCTGCTTCAAGAATAGGAACTGTGAGCTCGTTGACAGGAACTACGATGTCTGCCCTATCAAAGAAGCCACCTTTTTCTTTAGTGAAGACAAAGAGATTGTTGAGTGCGCCACCTGCAACGCACTGAACTCGGCGAATATCAGAAAGCTTGACCTGATGCTTTGCGCCGGAAATTACGCCGTTTGCGATTGTGATCTTTTTCTCTTTGAGGCTGAACCCGAGCTTAGTGTTTAACGTATCAAGGTTATTAGGGAACTCAGTAGTTAGCTTATTGGCTGCAAAAGCGAGGATGATAGTCTTGGTATCAAGAATGTTATGGCCAAAACCACGATACTTGAGATCAGTGTCAATGCTAACGAGATTATGGCCGTCGTTATCCTTAAAGGTAATCTCGTAAGGACCGTTTGAGCTGCAATAATTCAGTAAGAAGGTTGAACCGACCTCTGAAAACAAAACCTTGACCTCTGGCTTTCCATTACCTGGAACATAAGCCAGACCATCTTTTGTAACGGTATAAG
>ERZ773027.2049-NODE-2049-length-10146-cov-3.797741_pt1 | contig 10146 bp, 6 predicted proteins | sample MGYA00511032_ERZ773027 | MGnify/ENA primary metagenome ERZ773027 (study PRJEB29015, sample SAMEA2738138) | human oral metagenome | biome: human oral; feature: human-associated habitat; material: saliva | place: China | collected 2190 ... | reverse complement strand
AGCAAAAAATCTTAAAAATAGAGTAAAAAGTTATTTTACAGGTACTCATAATAAAAAAACTCAGACTTTAGTATCCAAAATAGAAGATCTCGAATATATAATAGTTAACTCTGAAAAAGAGGCATTATTATTAGAAAATAATTTAATAAAAAAATATCGACCATATTTTAATATTCGTTTAAAAGATGATAAAAGTTATCCATACTTAATGATAACTAAAGAAGAACATCCTAGATTACTAATGACTAGAAAATATAAGAAGAATAATAAAAATATATATTTTGGACCGTATGTTGATATAAAATCAGCTACAGAGGTTAAGAAAATACTAGATAAAATATATCCATTACGAAAATGTAATCCAGTCGAGAAAAGACCTTGTATGTATTATCAAATTGGTGAGTGTATAGGTCCTTGTGCTAAAAAAATTACTGCAGATGATTATAAGTCTCAAATTTCTAAAATTAAATCGTTCTTAACTGGAAACACAAAAGAAATTTTAACTGATTTGCAAAGTAAATTGCAAGAACACATTAAAAATTTAGAGTTTGAAGCAGCTGGACAAATTCATAATTATATTAAATCAATAGAAGTTTCGGTTCAAAATCAAGTTGTTGCAGATAGTACTAATGTAGATAGAGATTATATTGGCTTTACTTTTAATAATGATTATATATGTATCCAAATATTTTTATCTAGATTAGGAAATATTATAGAGCGTAAAGTAGAATACTTTAATTTATACGATACACCTGAAGAGATTTTATATTCTTACTTGTTGCAATATTATGCTTTAAATAAACTTCCGAAAGAAATATATATTGATGAAGTAGATGGTAATCTCCTTGCTGATGTAGTAGATTGTAAAGTTATAATTCCCAAAAGAGGTAATCATAGAAAAATACTAGATACAGTTAAAGAAAATGCATCTTATTACTTAAATAATAATCTTGCTATTGAAGAACTTAAGGAAAGAAAATTACAAGTTACACTTAATAATATTGCTGAAAAGTTAGGTGTAAATTCTATCAATAGTATTGATGCTTTTGACAACTCTAATATAATGGGAGTAGATGCAGTTTCTGTAAAAGTAAATTTCACCAATGGGAAAAAGAATACTTACAATTATAGAAAATTCAAAATTGATGAATCTATGGGAATTAATGATGTTCAAACTATGAAAGAAGTACTTTATAGGAATTATAAAGGTAGGAAGACTAATACGGAATTATTAATAGTCGATGGTGGAAAAAATCATCTTAATGTAGCCATTGATGTTGTTCATAATACTCTTGATTTAAAACAAATTAAGATTATTGGATTAGCAAAAAATGATAAACATATTACTGAGTACATTATAACTGATGATTATGAGATTATAGAATTTCCTAAGACATCAGCAGAATATTTATTCTTAAAACAAATACAAGATGAAGTTCACAGATTCGCTATAACTTATCACAGGGCAACAAAGAATAAAAATATGTATAAATCCAGCCTTGATGATATACAAGGAATTGGAAAAGTTAGAAAGAATTTATTACTTAAATCATTTTCTTCATTAGAAGAAATTAAGAATGCACCAGATGAGAAACTCTTAAAACTAGGCATTCCTAAAGATGTAATAAAAAATTTAAAGAAAAAATTATAATTAATTAAGTTATCCATATTTTAATTAGACAAAATATACGGATAACTTAATTTTTTTGAATTATTCTATAGTAATATTCTTAAAAGTATGGTATAATAACGTAAAGAAATTATAAATGTCGAGGAGGCAACTATGAAATTTTTATCATTCAGTTATAACGATAATGAATTATATGGAGTAAAAGTAAAACGCGAAGAAAGTGCATGGGACTTAATTAAAGTACTTGAAGATTTTGATAATAATGAAACTATTCCTCAATCGTTAAGAGAAGCAATTGAAATATATGGTGTTTCATTTATAGAAAAAGTTAGAAAAGTACTAAAATTAGTTGAAGAAAGTAGTAATGCTAATAACTATAAAGTACCATTTGATAAAATAATTTGGCGTTCACCAATTACAAGAACACCAAAAAATATTCTTTGTGTTGGTCACAACTATGAAGCTCATGTTAATGAACTTGGTGATGAGTTGGCAAAAACTCCTAAAGATGTTCTTATCTTTACGAAAGCTACAACAGCTTTAGCTGGAAATAATGAAGTAGTGCCATCTCATAAAGATATTACAGATAGTTTAGATTTCGGAGGAGAACTAGCTGTAGTAATAGCAAAACCAGGGAAAAACATACTAAGACCTCTAGTTTTAGATTATATTTTCGGTTACACAATTATGAATGATATAACAGCTACAGACTTACAATACAAACATGGACAATTTTTCTTAGGAAAATCATTAGAAAAATCAGCACCAGTTGGACCTTACCTTGTTACTAAAGATGAAGTTAGTTCACCTGAATCTATGAGTATTGTTACGAAAGTAAATGGAGAAATTAAACAAAATGCTATGACATCTGAGATGCTATTTAGAATTGATAATGTTCTTGCTGAAATTAGTAAAGTAGTTCCTTTAGAAGCTGGGGATATTATTGCTACTGGAACACCTGCAGGAGTAGGTTCTGCTCAAAATCCACCAAAATTTTTAAAACCTGGGGATGAAATAAAAATTACAGTTGAAGGAATTGGTACATTAACTACTGTTATTGGAGACTAAAAAGAAAGGAAAAACAATGGCAAAGAAATCAAAAGACAAACAAGTTACACATATTGAAAAAGACGATTTAAAAGCACGTCAAGCCGCGATTAATGAAGCTATTAAAGTTATAGAAAAAGAATACGGTAAGGGTGCTATTATGGATATTTCATCAGAAAATCCAATTAAAGTAGAGGCAGTATCTTCAGGATCATTAGCAATTGATTCAGCTCTAGGAATAGGCGGATATCCAAAAGGACGTATTGTTGAAGTATATGGTCCAGAGTCATCAGGTAAAACAACAATTGCACTACACGCGATTGCTGAGGTACAAAAAACTGGAGGAATAGCAGCATTCATAGATGCTGAAAATGCCTTAGATATTGAATATGCTAAAGCATTAGGGGTTGACTTTACTCCTGGTAAATTCTTCTTATCACAACCTGACAGTGGTGAACAAGCACTTGATATTGCTGAAAAACTTATTTTATCTGGTGCGATTGACATTATTGTAATTGACTCAGTAGCTGCATTAGTACCAAAAGCTGAAATTGATGGAGTAATGGGAGCTAACCATATTGGTTTACAGGCTAGACTTATGTCACAAGCTCTTCGTAAATTAACTGGTCAAATAAATAAAGCTAATACTATTGCACTATTTATTAACCAACTTCGTGAAAAAGTTGGAGTTATGTTTGGTAGTCCTGAAGTTACAACAGGTGGACGTGCATTAAAATTCTACTCAACTGTACGTATAGATGTACGTAAAGGAGAAGCAATTAAAGGTGCTGATAGTGAAATTTTAGGTAATAGAACTAAGATAAAAATTGTAAAAAATAAAGTAGCTCCACCATTCAAAGTTGCTGAAGTGGATATTATGTTCGGTGAAGGAATCTCAAAAATCGGAGAAACTCTTGATTTTGCAGTTGATTTAGATATTATTAACAAATCTGGATCATGGTTCTCATATAATGGAGAGCGATTAGGTCAAGGACGTGAAAATGTTAAAAAAGTATTCGAAGAAAATGAAGAACTATATAATGAAATTTACGGCCTAGTAAGGGATGAAATTATGAGTAAAACTGGGAAAAAGAATAACTCAGTAGATGAAGAAGAAGCAAATGATAATATTGATGAACTTGATTTAGGGATAGAAACTTTAGGTGAGGTTGAATAGTAATATATGAATAAAAAATTATTTAAAATTGTATTATGGTTAATGATTTTTATTATATTAGCTAGTGGATTTATTTCAGCTATAGCAATATTCTTATAATCTAGATACATAGTAAATAAAAAATAAAAGGGGATGCCCCAAAAGTCATAAATTTTAAAAAAAGTTTATATGAGAACTCATAGACGCAGTGGTTTATTGATATCTAAACACGCTTTATAAAAGTTTTTTAGATATCAAATAAACTTTGCGGGGGTGACTCGACAAAATCGATTTCTCTGAAATCACGATTTTTGAGTCACTCCCTTTTATTTTGAAAATATGATAAAATATTATTAGAGAATGAATAGGAGAAATAATAGTGAATTTAGTACAAAATATGAATGATAATCAGCTAAAAGCTATATTAAAAACAGAAGGTGCCGTAATGGTTATAGCTGGAGCAGGTAGTGGTAAAACTCGTGTTTTAACAAATAGAATAGCTTATTTAATTTCTGAAAAAAATATATTAGAAAATAATATCTTGGCTATTACCTTTACCAATAAAGCTGCTAAGGAAATGAAAGAAAGAATATATGCTCTAGTTGGTGAAACTTCAAAATATATTTGGATAAATACATTCCACTCTATGTGTGTAAGAATTTTACGTCAACACATAGAACTTTTAGGATATAATAAAAACTTTACAATACTTGATACAAGCGAGCAAAAAAGTATTATAAAAAATATTGTTAGGTCTTTAGATTTATCAGAAGATGTATATCAACCAGCTAACGTATTAAAAATAATTTCAAATGCAAAGAATAGTTTAGTTTCTGTAAAAAAAATGAGAGAACAATCTCGTTTTGGGTTCATGAAAAATGTAGCAGAAATTTATGCACACTACCAAAGTTATTTAAAGAAAAATAGTGTTTTAGACTTTGACGACTTAATGCTAAAAACTATTGTATTATTTAAAAAATTCCCCGAAGTTTTAGCGATTTATCAAAATCAATTCCAATATATTCATGTTGATGAGTATCAAGATACTAACGTTATTCAATATAGATTAATTAAGATGTTATCTGCTGTTCATAAAAATGTGTGTGTCGTTGGTGATGATGATCAAAGTATTTATAGCTGGCGTGGTGCATGTAGTGATAACATAATAAATTTCGAAAAAGATTTTGACGATGTTGAACTAGTGTTCCTTGACCAGAACTACCGTTCTAATTCAACAATTCTTGATGCTGCTAATGCGGTAATTAAAAATAATACTGATAGAAAAGAAAAAGCGTTGTGGTCTGAAAATAAAGGAGGAGGCAAAATATCTGTTTATGCTGCTTCTAATGATAAAGATGAAACAGATGATATTGCTAAAAAAATACTTGAATTGAATAAAGAAGGTATTGATTATAAAGATATTGCAATTTTATATCGAGCTAACTACCTATCACGTCAAATGGAGAATTCATGTTTATCTTTCGGAATACCATATAAGTTAATTGGTTCTCTAAAATTCTTACAACGTCAAGAGGTGCGTGATTTACTTGCATATTTAAATGTTATTGTTAATAGAGCAGATGAATTTAGCTTAAGAAGAATTATTAATGTACCAAAAAGAGGTGTTGGTGCTAGTTCAATGGATAAAATTGACAAGTATGCAGAGCAATACAGTATTTCTTTATTCGAAGCTTTAAAGAATATCGAAGCAATAGGAGTCTCTAAAAAAATAGTAACTAACATCAAATTACTAACTAATCTAATTGAAAAATATTCAGAAGTAGAAAGGTACGCAATAGATGAGTTAATTATTGGAATTTATAAAGATTCAGGTTATGAAACTATGTTAAAAGAATCTAATGATCCTTATGCAGAAAGTAGAATTGAGAATATTTCTGAGTTAGTATCTTCTGCTAAACAATTCTCTAGTATGAATGATAGTCTTATTGATTTCATTTCAGAAATGTCACTAACTTCTGATTCTGATGATGAAAACCAAGAAGACGCAGTGGTACTTTCGACAGTTCATGCTTCAAAAGGATTAGAGTATAAAGTAGTCTTTATAATGGGGTTAGAGGAGAATTTATTCCCATCTATCAGAGATGCTGAGAGTAGCGCTGATGAGAAAAATAAGATGGAAGAAGAGCGTCGATTAGCCTATGTTGCTATTACTCGTGCAAAAGAAAGATTATTTATGTCTTATGCAAATAGACGAATGCAATTTGGTTCTATTAAAATGAATAAACGTTCTAGATTCTTAGATGAAGTTCCTAACAAACTAATGCATTTTGAATCTTCATTTGGAGGAAGTTTTGAAAGTACTGATTCAAATATAGAGCAAGCCAATAAATTTATTAGCAAACTTAGTCCAAAAATTAAAATTTCAGAGAAACCTAAGTCTTCAGTTAGTACAAATTATAGTATAGGCGACACTGTGCTTCATAAGAAATTTGGAGATGGTAAAGTCTTAGACATATCTAAGGATAGTGTAAAAGTTGAATTTAGTGAGGTTGGTGTAAAAACTTTATTAATTGAGTATGCTAATCTAACTAGAAAGGATTAATATATTATGAAACAAATTCAAGAAGAAATTTTAAAACTAGTTTCACTTCTAAATAAATATTCGTATGAGTATTACGTTGAAGATAATCCCCAAATAAGTGATACTGAGTATGATACTTTATATAAACAATTAGAGAAATTAGAAGAAAAATATCCTGAATTAATACTAGAAAATTCTCCTACACAAAGAGTAGGGGATAGAGTACTTGATGAATTCGAGAAAATTACTCATAAAATTCCGATGTTAAGTTTATCAAATACATTTTCTACTGAAGATTTAATAGATTTTGATGCCAGAGTATCAAAATTAGTTCCAAGTGAAAATGTTGAGTATATATGTGAACTAAAAATAGATGGTCTAGCCATTTCTATTAATTATGATAATGGTAAATTAGTAAATGCTGCTACTCGTGGAGATGGAACTGTCGGAGAAGATGTTACTGAGAACATAAAAACAATATTTTCGATTCCAAAAGTGTTAAAAGATAAAAGATCATTTGAGGTTAGGGGAGAGGTTTATCTTCCAAAGAAATCTTTTAATATACTTAACAAAGAGCGAGAAGAAAATAATGAGGTATTATTTGCGAATCCTCGTAATGCAGCAGCAGGATCTTTAAGACAACTTGACTCTAAAATAACAGCGAAAAGAAGGTTATCGGCTTTTATTTATTCAATAGTTGGTGATGATAGCATTGTTTCACAAGAGAATGCTTTAAATACAGCGAAAGAATATGAACTTCCTGTAAATCCAAATTTTAAACTTTGTAAAAGTATTGATGAAGTAATTGACTATATTAACTACTGGACTGAACACAAACAAGATTTACCATATGATATTGATGGTATCGTAATTAAAGTTAATTCATATAAAGTTCAAGAGCAAATAGGCTTTACACAAAAAAGTCCACGATGGGCTACAGCATACAAGTTTCCTGAAGAAGAGCTTGCTACTAAATTATTAGATGTAGAACTTAGTGTAGGTAGAACAGGGATAATTACACCTGTTGCTATACTTGATCCAATTGTAATCTCTGGTTCTACGGTATCTAAAGCATCTTTACATAATAAGGATATAATAGATGATCTTGATATTCATATTGGAGATATGGTAGTAGTTAAAAAAGCAGGTGAGATTATTCCTAAGGTAGTTCGTGTTGTTAAAGAGTTAAGAACCGAGGGAAGTACAAAATATCAAATGCCATCTAATTGTCCATCGTGTCATCAGGAAACTTACGTGAAAGATAATGATCCTTTTACTAGATGTAAAAATCCTGATTGTCCTGATCAAAATATTAGAAAAATAATCCATTTTGCTTCAAGGGATGCTTTAAATATTGAAGGATTGGGTGATAAAGTAGTAGCAACTTTATATGATAAAGGTATTATTTGCCATACAATAGATTTATATTCATTGGATAGAGATAAACTGATTGCTTTAGAAAGAATGGGTGAAAAGTCTGTTGATAATTTATTAAAGGCAATAGAAAAATCTAAAGAAAGTTCATTAGATAAAGTTATCTATGCTCTTGGAATATTAAACGTTGGGAAAAAAGCAGGAAAAATTCTTGCAGAAAAATATTTGAATCTTTCTAATTTCATGAATGCGACATTAGAAGAACTTATTAATCTTGATGATGTTGGTCAAATTACCGCAGAATCAATTTTAGATTATTTATCAGATGATAATAATATTAAGTTTATTAAAGATTTAATTAATATTGGAATGAATCCTCAATATGAGATTAATGAGGTTAAAACTAACAATATTTTCTCAGGAAAAACAGTTGTTTTAACTGGTAAGCTTGTTGAATTGACAAGAAATGAAGCAAAAGAATTTTTAGAAAAAAATGGAGCAAAAGTTACTGGAAGTGTTACTTCAAAAACTGATCTAGTAATTGCAGGTGAGAAGGCAGGGTCTAAACTTGCTAAAGCTGAGCAATTAGGTATTGAGGTAATAAATGAAGAACAATTTGCTAACATGGTAAGAGAGGTGGAATAATGGATAATAAATTACCTTATAAAGTTTTCGGTATCGTTATTATATTCGTATCAATAATTACATTTTTCATTATGAACTACAATTCAGTACCAGTATCATTAATATTTTTTACGGTTAAATTACCTTTAACAATTTTATTCTTCGTATGTTTCTTTATGGGAATATTAGCTGCCAGCTTGTATTGGTATCAAAAGTATAAAAGTTTAGTAAAAAAATACGAAAGAACAGAAAAATTATTATTTACAAAAGAAAAAATAGAAGATAAAAAAGAATAAATGATAACTTTTTAAGAAAAGAGGTGAGAAAATGGGCATAAAATATAACTGGATATATCCAAATTATGATGAAAATTTTATTAAAGAATTAGAATCATATAGTATTTCAAAAAATATCGCTAAAATATTAAATGCAAGAAATATTACAGATATGACTTCTGTTAAAAAGTATTTTTCTGATGAATATGAAGAAGGTTATGATCCATTTTTAATGCATGATATGCAAAAAGCTGTAGATAGGATAAATGAAGCTATAGAAAATGAAGAAAAAATTCTTGTCTACGGAGATTATGATGCAGATGGAATTACATCAACAGTATTATTAGTCGAGACATTAATATCTATGGGGGCAAATGTATCATCCTATATTCCAAATAGATTTGAAGAAGGATATGGACCAAACAAAGAAGCTTTTACAAAGATTATTGATTCAGGAATAACTCTAATTATTACTGTCGACAATGGAATTGCAGGTGTAGAAGAAGTTGATTTAGCTAATGAATTAGGTTGTGATGTTATTGTAACAGACCACCATAAAATTCAAGATACTATACCTAATGCATATGCAATAATTCATCCTGAACATCCAGAAGGTAACTATCCATTCAAGAAATTAGCTGGAGTAGGTGTTGCTTTTAAACTAGCCCACGCATTATTGGAAATCTTTCCTGATTTCTTATTGGATTTAGTTGCAATTGGTACAATAGCTGATATGGTTTCAATTACAGATGAAAATAGAATATTTGTAAAACAGGGACTAGAATTAATAAATGAGGATCCTAGAATAGGTCTTAAAATGCTACTTGAATTATCGGGTATAGATACAAAAATTGATGAACAAACTATAGGTTTTTATATAGCACCGAAATTAAATTCAATTGGTAGAATGGATAGTGCTAAATTAGGCCTTTCATTCCTAATGGCAGAAGATACTAAAACCGCTAGAGTATTAGCAGAACAAATTGAAAAATACAATATTGAACGTAAACAAGTTACTGAAGAAATTGTTAAAGATGTTATTGATCAAATAGAGAATTCTAGTAAGAAAGATAATAATGTACTTATGATATCTGGAGATTATCATGAAGGCGTTCTAGGAATAGTAGCATCCAATATTGTAGAAAAATATCAAAGACCTGTATTTATTATGAATAATAAAGATGGTATTTTAAAAGGATCAGCTAGAAGCATTTTTGATTTTAACATCTACACAGCTATGAATAAAATTTCTGATCTATTTTTAGCATTTGGTGGACATACACTTGCTGCTGGTTTTTCGTTTGATGAAATTAATCTAGATAAAATACAAGACTTTCTTAATAGTGAATATGAAGAGTTTAAGAAGAATAATGAATTAAAATCAACTAAAAAAATAGATATAGTTACAATACTACTCCCACTGATAATGATAGGTTTTATATTACAATTAAAAGATTATAAAAAAATAAATAATAAAAATGATAAGGAAGATATATAA
>ERZ773027.2048-NODE-2048-length-10146-cov-7.060846_pt1 | contig 10146 bp, 5 predicted proteins | sample MGYA00511032_ERZ773027 | MGnify/ENA primary metagenome ERZ773027 (study PRJEB29015, sample SAMEA2738138) | human oral metagenome | biome: human oral; feature: human-associated habitat; material: saliva | place: China | collected 2190 ... | reverse complement strand
GAGCCAGTCGTAGCTATTAAGGGGCTGTTTGCCACACCCTTTGCAACCCGCTGAGCCTATCTGAGCCGAACCAATGTACTTTATATCGTCTTTATGCATTATCTAATCTCTTTGTTATCAGTCGGTAAAGGTACAAGTTTCTCGCTGAATAGGCGATAAAAAAGCCTCCGAATTCGGTATAAAAGACTCCGCTACCCCCTCGCAAAGGAGAAGGCAGCGGAGCCAAAGTATAGGTTTTCGTATTTCTTTTCTTTAGCGAGCCGGGAGCTTGCGGGTGAGTGTAGAGCCATCCGACAAGCGAACACTCAGGAGCGTCATGGCTTGACAATAAGCTCGATCTACAACAAACTCAAGAGCATTAACCCCTTCACCCATCGTAAGTTGCTTCCCATCTACGCCATAGAGAGTATAACTCTCAATCCCCACAAGACTCTCCACTCGATAGCCGACCTCTACGGGGATCACTCGAAGAATTTCACCATCCGTATGAGGTGAGGTCACAGACTTCACCCCGGGGTACTCCATACGAAGCTCAAAGCGAGTGCCCTCATTCGCCCCATTCTGATAGGTGTAGCGAGGATTCGCCAAAAGGTCATGCTCCTGACGAGTAGCTCGGTCGTAGAGAGCAATGCGGGTAAAGTGGAGACTCGTAAGCGATGAGAAGTCCAATTCGATCGGACCTATCAGCGAGCTATGTACCCCCATAGGCACCACTGCAAGTGAGGATCCCGACTGGATTACATTGGGCGATCCCGCATCCGCATCCACAAAGTAGACCGTAGGAACTTCGTCAATCGTAGGATAGAAGAGTGCCGGAGCCGATACAAGTTCCGTATCGGGGAAGAGAATGGACTCGCCACTCTTACCCGCACTATTCGTAGCCACCACGGAAACTTTGCGCATGGGGTCACTCATGTTTATCGTACGGCTCTGGAGGCTCCAATCCTTGTTGGGTGCAAGAAGCACATTATTGGAGCCCTCCGTGGGAAAGAGTAGCGGACCGCTAGCCTTCTTCTTGATCACAATAGCTTGGAGCGGAAGGATCTCCTTCTGAAGCGTGCTAGCGGGAGAACTCACTCCTGAGTAGTAAACCTTCCAGGTATTGTTCGTAAAGATATAGTAATAGGGCTCGATAAGTGTGCTATTTACATTTACCAACTTATCGAAGTCAATGGCACTCATAAAGGGATTACCCACCATCCGCAACTCGGTGCTCGTATCCCCCGCTAGTTGGAAGGCATAACCCTCTACGGGAGCTCCAGATAGCGTGATCGCACCAATCGCTTTAGAAGCCGTTGTCTCGAAGGCAAAGCGGAAGTCCTCCTCCGGCTTACGCACATAGCTATCAACCTTGCCCATAGGCGCAAGCGTAGCCATATCGTAGTAACGGAAGAGAGAAGTATTATTAGCCGCCGTATATCTATGTAGAGGATAGTAGGGATCTACATCTCTATTGAGATAGAAAGGAAGGCGGATAATACCCTTCAGACCATCAAGGTTCTTGTGGTCTTTGTACCCGACCTTGCTTGCATTACGACCTGCCACCTTGAGAGCAATCGCATGGTTGAATGAATCCATATTGTCCACCAGCGTATTCACCGGCTTATCAAAAGAGGCATCGGTAAGAGTCGCTGCATTCCTAATGCCCGACTTGAAGTAACGCTGATAGGTCATGGGATAGCCCGCCAAACCAAAGTCGCCCGAGAGGATGTTCTTGAGCGGTGTGGCAAGCATGTACCAGCGGTCTCGATCCATCATTCGCTTATCGCTCTTGGGGAAGTGTGGCTCCGCATGAGCCTGGAGCGAACCATCGGACTGCATCTTTCCGAAGTTGTAGTCCACATACGCACGCTCATAGCGGAGAAGCTGAGGACGACCCAACTGACTGCCGTAGTGGAAGTAGATATCCTGACACTCGGCGGCGCCATAGGTACCCTGCACCGAAACCGAAGGGTCTAGGTCGGGGAAGAAATTATCCACCTCGGAGGGGATATGCACCGTAGTACAAGCTGCAGGGATGGCATTGACTGCAACCCCATTAGTATTGCGCCAGTTGCTCTTGTCGAACCAGTTCGCATTGGTCGCATCAGACGCCCACCAGAGAACAGGAGGAGCCACCGACAAATCGAAGGGAATCTCTACAGAAGTGGGAGCTCCCTCACAAACGACATTGATGGCCTCCAACTTGTATCGTCCGGAGTGCTTTGTGGCTTCGCTATGGGCAATCTCCACTACGCGTCCATCCAACGTGGAGCCATCCGGCAAATGCCATTTATAGAGAACGTTCCCACCCAAGGAGACCGCCTCGAGGGTAATAGGCTCCCCTTCGCAATACTTGGTCTTAACTCGTGTGGTACGTACAATGCTCGTAGAACTCAAGTCGTAGAGCGAAATAGGGGTACCGGCCTTATTATCGTTCCGGCATTGTCTATCCTTGAGATAGAGCAAATAACGATCCTCCGTGATAGGGGTTCCCGGTGTCAATTCTATGGTAATGGAGCCGCCATTAGCTACCACATCCACATCCGATAGGGTCTTTATAGCCGCACCTCCATTAGCGGGACGGAGCTCCACATCAAGATGCCCTATATAGTTGGTAGGCTCGAAATTGATGTAAGCATAGGACCCCGATGGGCACTTATAGCCCACATAGGTATCTCGCTCATAGGAGAGGTTTAGATCATTCAGATCGATGGAAACGGTAGGAAGGCAAATTATATTATCATTACTATAATAGCTACTAGAAGTCCAAGAGACTCTCAAGCCTAGTTTCCCTTGAGCCAAAGGCATATCAAAGTAAATCTTCTTAGGATCTACACCCGAACTAGCAACCACATAGGAGCCACGAGAGAGTGTACTGCCATTGAAGACTTTTATATCGTTTTCGCTTAACCCATTAGGATACTCTTGAATTTGGACGTATGGAGTATCAAATGAAACTCCATCCTTAAGTAAAATATCTGTATGACCGCCGGCAAATGGATAGATGCGCATACGCCCACATTCCTTAACAACCGCTTTGGGCTGTAGCGTCTTCGGCCCCGGAGTATATTTGGGGATAACGCTATTGATAGGCATCTTGAGCTCTTTCGTACGCCCACAAGGGTCTGTCACCTCAAAGATATATTCACCCGAAGGGAGCACCCAATACTGATCGCAGTAGTTAGGGAAGGCATGCCCATTTAGAGTCTCACAAGAGAAGGGATAGAAACGGTTATTTCCATAGCCCGTAGGTACCACATAGGGAACCCCCACTTGCAAAGCATTAGGAGAGGGAGGCGTATAGGTCGCGGGCGCCTGCTTCAGCGTAACGGTATAACCATCAAATACGACATTGCTATGATACGCTCCAGTACGTTGTTGCGCTTGGATGTAAACAGTATACGACTTGAGCCCCTCACAATTATTGTCTCTTGTATTTCCATACGAGATATAGGGATCTGGAATCAATTGTTGAACTCCATATTTAACGACATCTCCATTACCATCCCTATAGGTAAAGAGGTAGCTCTTAGATCGAGAGAAGGACGTATTCAGTGCCACGGCCGTCTCTGAAGACATATTGTTGATCGTGAGGGTAACCGTTTCTAGGGTAACTGTGGGGTTATCTGCCTCTGCAACCGACACAGTAACAGGGGGACAAAAATCATTTCGGTAAGTGCTATATAAGTAGACCTTACGCTTGTAGTCGGCACAGACTCCACCCGGCTCTTCAACTATCTGATTCACCCAATTCTGATCAATAAAATAGTCTAAGTAATAGGCTTGGAATTGAGTCGTATTCTTCAGACGATAGGCAAGCCAAAGCTTTTCATTCGTGCTTCTTCTTCCCAGTTTAAACCAAGAATCACCTCCCGGATCCCTAAACATAATACGAAAGGCCCCTGGTTTACGAGCTATAACATGAGCAGGATCCGGTGCTGGAGCGACCGTCTTGAGGTCGTACCAAGTGACCCCCGCTGCATTGGCATCAAGGTCGCTCTTCTTTGCGAAGGTAACATCGTAATATTTAGCAATGGTATCGAGATCCTTATAGTAGGGGAAGCTACTATTCCTTGGTTCCCAAACCTCATACCATCCGCAATGCTCTCGTATGGGGATAAGGTCGTTATCGCCAATAGCAGTAACAAAACTTGAAGATGTGGTCTTCACCTCCACCTCCTCGGCAGGATAAGAGATACAATCGTCCGAAACCTGCACCTTATACTTACCGGCAGGGAGATTGTAGAAAAACTTCCAATAGGGAGTAGATGCAAATGTAAACTCGGTGTAGCCCGTATAGCCGGCCGGCTTATCGATAAGCCTTACCGTATAATTCTGCGCACTCCCGCTCGTTACACGCACCCCGATCATACCCGTAGGATCGGGATACCCTTTGAGCGTAGGGCGCTCCTCCTTTATTGAGATGACCGGTCTACGATAACTTGTCGTAACCGTAATCCCCGGCACTCTCTTCTCTACTGTAACCCCATTGGTAAAGAGCACCTTTACCTTGAGCGTGTACTTACCGGCACGAAGGCCCGTAACGGTTGGGAGAGTGTTGTTTTGACTCGTCACAAGGGCGTGCGTAGTCTCATTTTCGTAGGTATAGACGCAGCTCTGTATAGTGTAAAGCGGATTCTGAGAAGTAACCGTACTCGTAATCTCTCCATCACTTTCGCACCGACCATTAGTGACCGTGGGCACCACATTTATATCGGAGGCTTGTTGCGCCCGAAGCGAGAAGGTCGAGAATAGACAGAGGAGGGTGAACAGTCCTAAAAAGGCCGTCCCTCTCTTAGAAAGGAATGATAATATAGACTTCATGTGTAGACTTATAATTGAGGGATTACTCCTTAAAGCGAACTGTAATACGATAGCAACTATTGCGGTAAACACTATAATCGCCGGTGGCAACCAGAGAGCCACCTCGCAAGGCGACTACCTCCTGCAAATACTTACGGGCATCTGCAACATTCGGGTTCTGCATCGGATTCTTAGAGACCTTCTCCACAAGAGACGTGGGGTCCCAAACATCGCTCATATACTTATAGGTGAACTGGAGGAAGGGCTGATCGCCTACTGCAAGAGCCGGCGCCGCAAGATACTCCGGAATATAGAAGGCGAGTTTGTAATCGGCCGTAGCTACACCTCCGATACTCAAATCCTCAAACGTAGTAGGGTCTATCACGCACTTGGGGTTGGGGGTCGTAGGGAGCGAAATGTCGTTGAAGAGTACTCCCGAGACAACCTCGCTAGACGGGGTCAGAAGATTCTGCGGCATAAGAGGGAAAGACTTGGACATATTAAGGCTCTTGATCGTGTAGAGACGATCGAACGGGCCAATACCAATCCAGGCATAACGCTTCTGGTTGTTCCCCTGAAGCTGCACCTCCACCATATCTTTGAGCAAAAGCTCCACCTTGGCCATCCCACGGAGCAACTCCACCCCATGGGTAGGCGTCGGGAGCAGGATCGCATGGGGCGTCGCCTGCGTCCCTGCTTGCGTCATATCCACATTCGCATACTCCGCCGTCATCGGGCTACGAAGCTTGATCGTAGGCAGTGCGCCCTCCTTATACAGATCGGGCATAGCCACTCGGATATTATCAAGATCACTCCGCTGAGTTACCGCATTCAAGGCCGTGGTAATAGTGGGGCCCTGCGTTGCATCCACACGCTCATTGGCGATCACGACCATATCATAGATACCCGGCTTGGGCACGCGAAAGACGGCTCGGCGAACCGTAGGATTGCCATCAAAAGCAAACGTAGTACTACTCCCGCCCGGCACATTATAGCACAAATTGTACTTAAGCGTCCCGCTCTGGAAGAGCATGATACGCAACTCATGAACCTTGTCCTCTTCATCCAATAGGTCAGCATTGAGCGTATTCTGACCATCCGCCTGAGCCCTGAGCGTCAAGTCTACCGAAAGATAATTATCTCTCTCGCCCCCCGAGGGGGTTGGCGTAGAGCAGCCACTAAGCCCACCCCACAACAGCGTGAGGAGGAGCAACAGTCTGCCCGAGGATATATAGTGCGATAAAACTCTTGATATCATGCGTTCGATAGAGACGTCTATATGTGTGTGTATATATGTGTTGGAGTGTATGGAGTGGGGCTTAAAACTCTATATCGTAGCTATGGACTACCCAGCCATTGATAGAGATCTCCACAGCCATAGAGGGGGAGAACTTAAGATCTATGGTAAAGAGGTGGTCGCACTCCGGCCTATAACCCGGTAGCTTCTCGAGAAGATCTTTCTTCAGATCGAACCGGAGAAGATCGGCCCCCGTATCCGTGCGAACCAGAACCAACTCGGGATGCGTCGAGGCATCATCGAGGCGGAGCGTTCGGAACGTTGTCTCACGCTGTGCTCCTCCCGTTGGAACATCGCCGGCATATACAACCGGAACTTGAGGAATGGAGAGACGCCCATCCATTTGGTAGCGCGCAGTATTGTCGCGAATCTCCACTCGGCAAGGCATCGCCCCAGAGAGCCCTGTCAGGCGCACTATAAATTCATTGGAGTATTCGGTAAGGATCGGCTTACTATAAAGCACTGTTGAGGCTCCGGCTATGTGACCACTCGGTGGGGTTATGGCGACCTCTCCATGATAGAGAGTGTGAAAGACGGGGCGATCAGGCCGGTTGTCCGCCGTGAGCCGTAGCCCAAAGGTCCCCTCCAAGAATCCCGGAAGAGCCATGAGCTCGGGAGCATACGAGTAATCTTCTGCCACATCGCCCGCCCAAAAGTAACAGCGATACATCTGCTCCTTATTATCCGAAAGGGCTATCTCAAACTCACTCCCTTCGGAAAGTACAACATCCTTGAAGCTCTTATAGCCAAGAAGTTTTCCCTCCTTATTAAAAACCACTACGGTCATGCGATCTACCCCCTCCGGGTAAGTCGGGCCATCCATACAGGGAGTCTGCACGTAAGGGGTAAAGCGAAGCAAGGTGGGACAATCGTCGCCCTGTTCAAAAATCAATCCACTGCAGCTCGTCAGTACGAGCGATAAAAACAGTAGCGGGATGATGCGCTGGAGGAACTTCGTCATTCAGAGGAAATTGTTTGTTTACATGGGGTAAGGGATAATCTCCCCTATTCAACGCTCTCAGCATTGATGGCAAGAGAGAATATGTGCCCCCGAGGGAGCCCCTACATGCCTCAAGAGATAAGGTAAGAGGCATGTGGAGCTACCCAAGGAGCGGTTGTTTAGTCACTAAAAACAGAGAAACTTAGAGAGAGAGCTCAATATCGTAAGTATGGACTGTCCAAGCGAGCACTGACATCTCAACGCTCATCCAAGTTTCCTTTGGAGTATTAGGATCTTGAGGATCGAAGGGGTTGGGATTTACAGGATCGTCATTGGGTTTGGGGTCAGGGTTGTTAGGACCACCGGGGTTAGGATTGCTGGGATCTTCGGGGAAGAGAGGATTCCAGTTTGTACCGATAGTCTTGAAGCCTGTGATATTGATGCGGTAGATATTGTTACGGAATACAGGAGCATCGAGTGTATTGGGTACGCGATCGGGGTTTACAAATGCATAGTAAAGAACCTTACCATTCTCATAAGTGCGGAACCTCTGGCCGGCAACACCACCCTTAGTAGGATCGGTTACGTTAGCCTTCGTAGTGTAGAACTTGTTGTTTGCACCGAGGTAGAAAGTTTGACCTTCGTGATAGTTACCACCCTCACCATCAGCAAAAGCAGTTGCTTCGGGCACGAAGAGAGCGCGAACAAGTACATAGGGAGTGTTACCACGACGGAAGTCCCCATCGTAGCTATTTACATCTGTATTCGTAGAAACAGTTTGGTACTTGTGTGAAGCTTCGAACATAAAGAGGCTGTGCTTGAGAGACTCTTCACCGATCTTCTTTGCATCAACAGGACCTGCAATCGTCGTAACATAACGAGGATTCGTGGTAAAGGTATGAGCCAAGAGGTCGCTATAGTCGTAGTGCGTGCTACCTGTCCCCCAGATATCTGCAATTGCAGTGGGCACATAACCATACGCAGGGGTCTGGATGAGATTAGAAACTACCTTCTGACCGATATAGAACTTCTTCTCACCTTGAGCACCGGCATAAGAGATGTTCTTTACAGTACCCATCTTGGTTACGCCATCGCTATACTTTACTTCATAAGTATCTGCGTTGGAGGTTACAAGTACGCGGGCAACTACACGCTTCATCTCTACCGAAGCACGGTTTGTGCCGGCAAGAGCCTGAGCCTCAGTTACGCCGGCAGCAACGTAGATAGTGCATTCCTTAGCGTTAGAAGCCATGATAACATCCTTGCCCGCAGTGTGCGTTGCTACAGAGGTAACAGCCAGCTCGTGAGCTACCGTATTGTAAGCACTCTCGAAGGCTGCAGCAGTTGCCTGAGAAAGAGCGAGGGTTACATCTGCCGAAGCATTAACAACGGCATATACCTTCTTCGGGCCGGGATTAGTACGGATAGCAGTTTGGGGCACGATCGAAATAGAAGCGGCACCATCTGTCTGCGTAATCGTAAAGTTACTCTTATTGTATGCACCGGTAGACACAACACCAGAGGCCACATCTACAATATATACATCGATTGTTTTGATCTCGTCTTTTCCGTTCCAAGTACCTACTTTGCTGTAGTTATCGTCTTCGGCACGAAAATCGTTTGCCCCCATATTGAGGGTAACGCCTACATACGTAGACCCCTCCTTATTGGGGTCTTGTACTTCTCTCCCAGACTTTGCACATGAGGCAAAGAGGCCGAGGGTTGCGAGCATAAGGCCCGCCATCATCTTCATTTTCATTGTAATTCTTGTTGATTTAATAATGTAATTGATATGTTGTTTTCTATGCTTGAGCCATATTCTTCATGCAACATCCTCTCTCCAGTCGAAAGCCACACAAGGCGTTCAGGGAAAGACAAAGCAATGTCAACCAGCTTCAAGCGAGCAAAAAATCGATGCGCCCCGAACAGTAGGTATAGAGAGCAGATAAGACTCATCCTGAAGAACTAAATCTATTATACGCCTACCATAGACTAGCACGCATACTATCCGTGATACAAAGAAATAGAAAAAAACGAGACAAGGGAAAAAGACAAGATTGTTTACATTTTATTCTAAACAAAAAACATTTGGCTCAGATAGCCAGATACAAGCGAACTTGCTGAAAATACCAACTATCCGTCAACAATAGGGGTATAGCGAGGAAAAGTAAAATTGTAAAGAAGTCTTTATTAAAAAACAACCCTCCCGCACAAAAAAAGGAGATGCCCCTCCACTTGGAGCATCTCCTGAGATTGCGATCTCCTCTCAACTAACAAGAGGAGGATAGATCCCTCTCTCTCAAGAAGAGATTAGTCTTAGAAACGGTAGGTTACACCCAAGTTTAAGAGAGAGTAACCAAAACCTACCTCACCACCAAGGCCAAGAGTAGGAGTCACATAGTAGCGAGCTCCTATAAAACTTTGATAGATGAAGGCTCCGGTAGCCCCACTGTAGGCATTACCTCCATAGAAACCCCAACCTAGAGCAACCCCAGCATAGGTATCCAATTTGGATACGAACTCATAGTGCAAGGCACCACGAGCACCTACGAAGATGCTGCTAGCATAGGTTTCGGGAGCAGTACGGATAAGCTGATACCCGCCTTGACCACCAACACCGATAGTACCCTTACCATTGCCAAAGAGGTTGCTCACAACGCCTCGCTCATACACGGCTGTAAGAGGGGGTACGACAATGCCAGAGATTGCCCCTGTAGAGCCGGGCAAGCCAACCATAAAGCTTGCAGTCTGCGTACCTTTTTCAAATGTCTTTTGGGCGTTAGCCTCTCCCAAAGAGGCAAATCCGGCGAAAGCTACGGCTAGCCCGAGAATCAAATTTCTTACTTTCATAATCAGTTTTTTTAGATCGTTAATATTATTGGTCCCTCCTCCAAAGTGGACAGGAGGGAAGAGAACCCTTACTAATCTTCACTACGAGAGCGACGTTTTCGCTCTAGTTCGTCGAGAATAATCTTGCGCATACGCATACTATTGGGAGTAACCTCTACGTACTCGTCTGCCTTGATATACTCCAAAGCATCCTCAAGGCTAAAGACAACGGGAGGGGCCAGAGCCACCTTATCATCGCTACCCGAGGCGCGCATATTGGTCAGTTTTTTGCTTT
>ERZ773027.2047-NODE-2047-length-10152-cov-9.158463_pt1 | contig 10152 bp, 7 predicted proteins | sample MGYA00511032_ERZ773027 | MGnify/ENA primary metagenome ERZ773027 (study PRJEB29015, sample SAMEA2738138) | human oral metagenome | biome: human oral; feature: human-associated habitat; material: saliva | place: China | collected 2190 ... | reverse complement strand
ATTCAAGCCAAAGCAGCTACCAACAAGCGCCACAGCAGCAATACCAATCTGCCCCGGCTCAAGAACCCCCAGCCGCCCCAGCCCGTCGTCCTGCCCCGGCACAACCGACCGCTCCGGTTGATGATATCGACGACGATATTCCTTTTTGAGTTACTTAATAAATTAAGGTTAAGTTAATTTAAAGCCCTCTAAATATCTTTAATAGGTATATTTTAGAGGGCTTTTCTTTTTAGAAAACTGTTTATCAGCAAATTTCTTACTGTAATTAATCCCATGTAGTAAAATCTAAAGTCAATTCTGCGATGATCAAGAAAAACAGTTCCAAAATATACAGTCATTGCAATTCTATTAATAAGGCATGGGACAGTTTTATTTTTAATTTCTTATAAAAGCTAACGAGATACCTAGGAAAAATATATGGGAAAACAAATAACCTACAACCAACATCCCGAACAGCAAGCCCGCGACATTATTGATCAAAAATTAAAGCAGGCAGGCTGGACGATACAGTCGGTGAAGCACTTTAATCCCAACAGCAGTTTGGGTGTAGCAGTGCGTGAATACCCTACAGACAGCGGGCCAGTAGATTATTTGCTATTTGTTGATAGAGAGCCGGTTGCCATTATTGAAGCCAAAGAAGAAAACTTTGGCTATAAGCTCAACACAGTTGAAGAGCAAAGTGCTCGTTATGCCGATAGCGAACTCAAACATATCCCGCAAGCGGATATTGCTTTTTTATATGAAAGCACAGGTGTCATTACCCGCTTTACCAACCGCAACGATCCCGCTCCTCGTGCTCGTGAAGTATTCCACTTTCACCGTCCTGAGACATTGCAAAAATGGGCAAACGAAGGCAAAAACACCCTGCGCGCCAAACTCAAGGCGATACCTATGCTCAATCCTAACCATCTGTCTGCGGCTGAACTCGGCTTGCGCGATTGCCAATTAACCGCCATCGAAAATATGCAAGATTCCTTGGCAAAAGATTTGCCGCGCGCCTTGATTCAGATGGCCACAGGTGCAGGCAAAACCTATACCGCTATCAGCATTATGTATCGTTTGCTCAAATACACAGGCAAACGCCGCATTTTGTTTTTAGTCGACACCGTCAATTTGGGTGAACAGGCCGAGCAGGAAATGTTGGTTTTTACCCCGTCTGACGACAACCGCAAATTTACCGAACTCTACAACGCTCAAGTCATTAAATCGCCGCATATTCCCAACGGCGTAGAAGTCTGCATTTGTACCATTCAGCGCATGTATTCCCTATTAAAAGGGGAAGATCTGGCGATACCGGATGACAGCATGGAATTGGAAGAATGGGAAAACCGCTTAAAAGAACCATTGCCTGTTGCCTATCAACCGGATCTGCCACCCGAATTTTTTGATTTTATTTTTATCGATGAATGCCATCGCTCCATTTACAACCTGTGGCGGCAAGTGTTGGATTATTTTGATGCTTATCTGATCGGCTTAACCGCCACACCGGACAACCGCACTTTTGGTTTTTTCAATCAAAACGTGGTCAGCGAATACAGCCACGAGCAAGCCGTTGCCGATGGCGTAAACGTAGGCAATGAAGTCTATCTGATCAATACCAAAATCAGCCTGGATGGTGGCAAATTCAAAGCAGAAGAGCTGGTCGAACACCGCGAACGCACCACACGCCGTAAACGCTGGCAGCAGCAAGATAGCGATGAAGACTATACCGCCAAACAACTCGACAGGGATGTTGTCAATCCAAGCCAAATCCGCACCATTATCCGTACTTTCCGCGACCAATTGCCGGTGATATTCCCGAATCGTCAAGAAGTGCCCAAAACCTTGATTTTTGCCAAAAACGACAGCCACGCCGACGACATCATCAAAATGGTGCGGGAAGAGTTCGGGCAAGGCAACGAATTTTGCAAAAAAATCACTTACAAAGCCAAAGACGATATTGTGGGAGAGAACGGCGAAATCATCGAACAAGGCGAAGAACCGAAAACTGTCTTGGCGAATTTCCGCAACAGCTACAACCCGCGTATCGCCGTTACCGTCGATATGATTGCCACGGGAACCGATGTCCGTCCGCTCGAATGCCTGTTGTTTATGCGCGATGTCAAAAGCCGCAACTACTTCGAGCAAATGAAAGGACGCGGCACACGCACGCTTGATAAAGAAGGCTTGCAAAAAGTCAGTCCTTCCGCATCATCGGCCAAAACCCATTATGTGATTGTCGATGCCATCGGTGTTACCAAATCGCTCAAAACGGCAAGCCAACAATTAGACACCAAGCGTTCGGTCAGCTTCTCCGATTTAGGAAAAGCCGTCGTCTTCGGCGGCGCATATGATAGCGACAGCATCAGCTCCCTAGCCGCGCGCCTTGCCCGTTTAAACAAACAGCTGGATGACGAACAACAGCAGCAGATTACCGCCATCACAGGCGGCGTCCCATTACCGCAATTGGTCAAAGACCTGTTTCACGCTATCAATGCCGATGAAATCCATCGGGCAGCTTGCGAGCAAGAAGGCATTTCCATCGATGAGATGCCGTCTGAAAAAACCGTTTTACAGATACAAAAACAGCGCGTCAAAGCCGCCACACGTCCGCTTTCCATGGAACTCATCACCACGTTGGACGACATCCGCAAACAAAACGAGCAGAAAATTGACGCCGAGATTGATGAAGTCATCCACGCAGGCTGGGCGGAAAATGATGAAACCCTGACCCAAGATTTTGCCGAATGGATACGCAGCAACAAAGACGAAATTACCGCCTTGCAGATTTTCTATAATCAGCCTTATCAACGCCAAGCCTTAAGCCTTGCGATGATTAAAGAGCTGGCAGCCGCCATTAAAAAAGCCAAACCGAAATTGGCATTCAGTCATATCTGGCAGGCATACGCGCGTTTGGATAACGTCAGCGAACAGGCAGAAAGCGAACTCACCGCCTTAGTCAGCCTTGTTCGCCGAGTGATTGGCATTGATGGCAAAATCACCCCGTTTAGCAAAACCGTGCGTAAAAACTTCCAAACATGGACTTTTGAACACAACGCCCGCGCCGACAAACCGCTGACCGAAGAACAAATGCAATGGCTGACCATGATTCGCGACCACATCATCACTTCCTTTGCCATCGAAGAAAACGACTTTGAACTTACCCCGTTCAATCAATACGGCGGCTTAGGTCAAGCCTATGATGTATTGAGCGAAATTGCCGCCAACGACCAAGACTTTAACACCCTATTAAACGAGATTAACCAACAATGGACAGCATAACAATGACCGCAGAACAGCAATTGCCTGAAGGGTGGAAGAAAACGACTTTGGGGGAAATATCCATTATAAAAATGGGGCAGTCCCCAAGCGGTCAATCGTATAATAAACAAAACAATGGGTATCAGTTAATTGGTGGCGCAAGTGATTTAGGGGAAAAGTTTCCTCAACCCCAAAAATTTACCAGTGATGCAATAAAATTAAGCAAAATCAATGACATCATTATCTGTATTCGAGCAACAATTGGACGTTTAAATTTAAGTGATAAAGTCTATTGTTTGGGGCGTGGCGTAGCTGGAATTGAGGTCAATGAAAATATAGAAACTAAATTTATTTGGTATTCATTGATGAATAATGAGGCATATCTTTTAAAAAATAGTACTGGTACAACATTTCAACAAATTTCCAGTCCTACTTTAAAAAAATTGCCCATTATCTACCCAACCAGCAAAGAAACCCAACAAGCCATCGTCAATAAAATCGAAAGCCTGTTTGATGAAATCGACGAGGGCATAGGTCGTCTGAAAACCGCAGCACAGCAAATCCAACAATACCGCCAATCCCTGCTCAAAAACGCCTTTAACGGCGAGCTCACCAAAGAATGGCGTAGCAAGCACGCAGACACCTTGCCGTCTGAAAACGAACTGCTCGCCCAAATTCAGACGACCCGAGAGCAACACCACGCCCAACAGCTTGCCGACTGGCAAACAGCCGTCAGCCAATGGGAACAAAATGGAAAAGAAGGGAAAAAACCGAGTAAGCCCAAAGCACCGACACAAGCGGTTAAGTTTGAAGAAAATTTTGCAGATTTGCCGAATGGGTGGTTTAACTTCTCGTTGGACACGTTAGCAGAAATTTCAGGCGGATTAACCAAAAATGCCAAACGCGGTTCATTTAAAGAAAAAGTTCCTTATTTACGAGTTGCTAATGTTTACGCCAATGAGTTGAAGTTAGACGAAATTGCGACAATAGGAATTCAAGAAAATGAAAAAGCACGAACATTGTTGCAGACGAATGATTTACTTATTGTTGAAGGGAATGGCAGTATTGAACAAATAGGACGAGTGGCTATTTGGAATAATACTATTAACCCTTGTTATCACCAAAACCATTTAATTAAAGCTCGATGCTATCCTTTTGTACTACCTAAATTTGCACTTTATTTTCTAATTTCTCCTATGGGAAGAGAAAGAATTATAAATGTTGCAAGTTCAACAACAGGATTACATACATTAAGTTTAACAAAAGTAGCTAACTTAATTATTCCAGTTTGCTCTCTAGCAGAACAAACCCAAATTGTTGCCATTTTAGAAAGCAAACTCACCGCCTGCGACCAACTCGCTGCCGAACTTGCCAAACAACTCAAACAAGCCGAGCTGCTCAAACAGGCCGTCTTAAAAGCGGCTTTTTCAGGTAGCCTTTTGGATAAATAAATTAAAGAGAAAACAAATATGACCACAACGCAAAACCACACTTCAAACGCCATCGTCCAAAAGGTTTGGAGTTTCTGCCACATGCTGCGCGATGACGGCGTGAGCTATGGCGACTATTTGGAACAAATTACCTATCTGATTTTCTTGAAAATGGCGTTTGAATACAGCCAGCCGCCCTACAAACGTGATGTCGGCATTCCTGAAGAATACAACTGGAAAAGTCTGACCGACCGCACGGGCGCGGAATTGGAAAGCCATTATCTCGCTTTGTTGCGCGATTTAAGTATGCGTAAAGGCTTGCTTGGGCAAATCTTTGCCAAAGCGCAAAACAAAATCCAAGACCCTGCCAAATTATCCCGTTTGGTGGCGATGATTGATGAAACCAAATGGACACGCTTGGGCGTGGATGTGAAAGGCGATATTTACGAAGGCATTTTGGAAAAAAATGCCGAAGATACCAAATCCGGCGCGGGGCAATACTTTACGCCGCGTGCTTTGATTCAAGCAATTGTCGAATGCGTCCGCCCGCAGCCGGATACCCTGATTGCCGACCCGGCAGCAGGCACCGGCGGCTTTTTATTGGCGGCATACAGTTATTTGGAAAAACACGCCAATCTAAACACCGAGCAAAAAGCGCGGTTAAAAAACGGGACGTTTTTCGGCAATGAAATTGTCGCCAATACGCGCCGTTTGTGTTTGATGAATCTGTTTTTACACGGCATCGGCGAAATGGACGGCGATAGCCCGATTAGTTCCGATGACTCTTTGGTTGCGCCCAGCGCACGCAAAGTGGACTTGGTTTTAGCCAATCCGCCGTTCGGCAAAAAAAGCAGCATGACCATTACCAATGCCGAGGGCGAAGCCGAAACCGAAGATTTTGTCTATAACCGCCAAGACTTTTGGGCAACCACTTCAAACAAACAAGTCAACTTCTTGCAGCATATTTACACCATGCTCAAAAACAACGGGCGGGCGGCTGTCGTCGTACCCGATAATGTGCTGTTTGAAGGCGGCGCAGGCGAAACTGTGCGTAAGAAGCTTTTGCAAATTACTGACTTGCATACAATTTTACGTTTACCGACAGGTATTTTCTACGCAAATGGTGTTAAGGCAAACGTATTGTTTTTTGATAACCGCCCCGCACAAGAGCAAGCGATTACCCAAGAAGTTTGGATATATGACTACCGCACCAATGTGCATCACACGCTGAAGAAAAAACCGATGCAGTTGGCAGATTTACAGGATTTCATTTCCTGTTATTGCCCCGAAGACCGTTCAAAGCGCGCAGAAACCTATCATGCCGAAAACAATCCTGACGGACGTTGGCGTAAATTTAGTATCGATGAAATCAATCAGCGCGAAAAAACCAGCTTGGATATTTTCTGGCTGAAAGACCATTCTTTAACCGACTTGGACAATCTGCCCGCCCCTGATATTTTGGCCGATGAAATCATTGAAAATATCGAAGCGGCTTTGATGAATTTTCGAAGCGTTGCTGAGCAGTTGGCAGATCAGTTAGACCATCAATGAATAGACTAAGGCAACTGCCGCATCTCATTACAACTTCAATGATTTTGTGAATTAGCTTGCTAAGTAGAGGTATAAAAGGTCGTCTGAAAACCTGATTTTTCAGTTTTCAGACGACCTTTTTGCTGCGTGTAGCAAATTAGGCATAACTTAGCTTGCACATACCCGTTTAAAAATAAGGTCATCCCATCCTTTTGAGCCGCATGGTTGCAAACCGTTTGACAAAATTATCTTAAAGCTATAATATTTGTTATATATAATTTTTATTATATGTTTTTATTTTTAGATGAATCACTCTTAAACAAGGAGTAATTAAATGAAACGGAATTTAGGTACTTTGGATCGCACTCTCCGCATCGTCATTGGAGTAGCCTTAATCGCCGCTGCTGCGACCGGTCAAATCGGCTGGTGGGGTTGGTTGGGCATCATCCCGCTGGCTACCGCCTTGATAGGAAGCTGCGCGTTGTATAGCTTATTGGGCATCAATACCTGCCACATCAACAAAAAATAAAGAAAGCAAAACATGAGTAAAGAAGGACAACTTTCACGAATTACTCCCGCGGAAGCGGCAGCGAAAATTCGTGAGGGTGCGATAGCGGCAGACATTCGCAGCCAAGCAGAATATCGGGGCGGGCATATCGGCGGCGCATTGTCCCTACCGCCGGAGCGACATCGCGACAAACTGCCCGACAACACCGCGCCCTGTCTGATTTTTTATTGCTTGGGCGGCAAACGCACGGCGCAGGCGGAGGCAGCATTGGCGGAACTTGGTCGGGGACGCGAGTGCTACATTCTTGAAGGCGGTTTGCAGGCATGGAAAGCCGCAGGTCTCCCCATAATCGCCGAACACGCCGCGCCGGACATCATGCGGCAGGTGCAAACCATCGCGGGCGGATTGGTTCTGTTCGGTGTGTTGGCAGGTTCGCTGGTATCGCCTTGGTTTTATCTGATAGACGCAGTAGTCGGCGCAGGCCTGCTGACAGCCGGTTTAACCGGATTCTGCGGCATGGCACGACTGCTGGCTAAAATGCCATGGAACCGTTAAATAGAGGTCGTCTGAAAGTTGCTGTTGAGGCAGTTATGGCTGATAATCCAACTTTCTTATTTATAGAAAAGGGCAAACCATGACCACAGCCGACAATCAACCGCCCTACGAAGAAGCCACCGCCTTTCTTAAACTTCTGGCAAACCCCCACCGCCTCGCCGTACTGTGTAAGCTGCACGAAAGACCGCACAATGTAACCGAACTGGCTGAGTCATCCGGCCTGCCTCAAGCGGCGATGTCCAGCCAATTAGCCCTATTGCGCGAGGCCGGATTGGTGTCTTTTGAAGTGAACCACCGAGAACGGCAATATTACATTGCCGATCCCCGAGTCAACGAGATGATACAGCTGCTGTATTCTTTTTTCTGTGCAGAAAAAGATTGAAATGTGGTTGTACTGCCTGCCGTAGACAGGCTATTCGGAAAAATTAAGCTAAAAGGTCGTCTGAAAATTTTTCAGACGACCTTTTTGTTGTGTTTAGTAATCTACCCTTTGCACTATTGCCTAATGAACCTGAAACCTTTGCAAAATTCCCCAAAATCCCCTAAATTCCCATCAAGACATTTAGGGGATTTTCCATGAGCACCTTCTTCCGGCAAACCACACAAGCCATGATTGCTCAACATATCGACTGCTTCCGCTGTTGAAGTTGGAGCAGATGATTGATTGGTAACCGATCGAGCAATACCTGAATCGACAAAAAACAGCTATCTCCGAGACCATTGCGGCCATCCTGCCTATTAACTGCTATCCACATTCAAAGCCGTCCTGCTCGGAGAACGGAAACAGCCGAAAATATGTGTTGGAATTTTAACTGTTGGGTAAAAAGGGTTATTTCGCAAAAGTCTTGGCTATTTTTGAAAATACTAGGTCGTCTGAAACGCTATTTGAGATTTCAGACGACCCTTATATTTTATAGCTTCAATCATTTTTGTCTAAATGATAAATTTGGGCAACGGCTTCTACAAGATCACTGTCGGTTGAGCCTGCTTTATTGAGGGTGCGGGTAGGGGAATGGAGCAGTTTGTTGGTCAGTTGGATGGAGAGGCGTTCGAGGACTTCTTCGGGGGACGTACCTTTCGCCAGTTGCTTCATTGCATTTTCCAGCACTTGTCTGCGGGCGCGTTCGCCCTCATCGCGAAGTGCGCGGATAAGCGGGACGCTTTGGCGGCTTTTTTGTTGTTGGATAAATTCGCCGACTTTTTCTTCAACCATGGCTTCGGCGGCCGCGGCGGCTTTTTGCCGTGATTCTTTACCGCTTTGGACGATGTTCATCATATCGTCGACGGTATAAAGATAGGCATCTCCAAGTTCGCCCACTTCTGCTTCGATGTCTCTGGGGACGGCCAAATCCAATAGGAAAACAGGCATGTTATGGCGTTGTTCCAGAGCGCGTTCAACCATGCCTTTGCCGACCAACGGCAGCTGGCTGGCAGTTGAAGAAACGACGACATCGTATTCGTGCAAAATTTCAGGTAGGTCGGTCAGCAGGCGAGGTTCGGCAGTAATGCCGAGTTTGTCGCACAATTCTTGCGCACGGGGCAGGGTACGGTTGGTAACGGTAATCAGTTTGGGGTTTTTCGCGGCAAAGTAGGTAGCCACCAATTCAATCATTTCGCCTGCGCCGATAAATAAAACATTCAAATCGGCAATATCGGGGAAAATTTGTTCCGCCATTTTGACCGAGGCGGATGCCATAGATACGGAATTTTCACCGACGGCGGTATCGGTACGGATTTCTTTGGCTACTGAGAAGGTTTTTTGGAACAGCGCATTGAGGTGTGAATTGATGCTTTCCTGCTCTTGGGCGATACGGACGGCATCTTTGATTTGTCCGAGGATTTGCGGTTCCCCCAATACCATGGAATCCAGCCCGCAGGCTACGCGGAAGGCGTGTCGGATGGTTTCGTTGTTGTCTAAAGTGTATAGGTAGGGACGGATTTCTTCGATAGGAAGATTATGATATTCGGCAAGCCATTCAATAATCCGCTCTGTATTGCCGACGCAATAGAGCTCGGTACGGTTGCAGGTAGACAGAATGACGGCTTCGTCAGCAGCCGGACTGTGTGCCAAAGCACGAACGGCATCGGGGAGATGCTCGGCGGCGAATGCTAATTTTTCGCGTATGCTCAGGGGCGCAGTTTGATGGTTGAGTCCGACGGCGGTGAGTTGCATGGGGAGGGTGTTTTGCGGAATGGTGTGTGTCGGGCGGTATTATAGCCCAATTCAGGTATGAAATGAACGGATAAAGAGGAGCGGATAGGTGGCGGTCGTCTGAAATTTTATGTGTCGGCAGCTTTAGGTTTTCAGACGACTTATCCGTCTCACAGATAAAAATGTTTGCCGTTGTTCGGGTTGCTTGCTTTCAAATCGGTCAACATCCGTTTGAAATCCAAGCCGTATTGTTCGCTTAATTTTTCCGCGCGTTTTTTCAGCTTGTCGAGATTTTGCTCTTTGGGGCTGCTTTGGAATGCCATCACCGCCATATTGCCGTGGCTTTCGGCGGGCAGCTCCAATACGCGGCCTTCGAAGACGTTGAGCAGGCGTTCGACGAAGCGTTGGTAGCGTTTGTCGCCGCTCCACCAGTTGGTCACGAATACGCCGTCGGGCGAGAGGGCGTTGCGGCAGTCTTGGAAGAAGGGTTCTTCCACCAGTGCGTCGATGATTTGTTCGCCGTCGAAGCCGTCCACTAAAATCACGTCGGTATTGTGGCGGAACACTTTGATGTATTCCGCTCCGTCCGCTTCGACGATTTCGAAGTTTTCCCCTTCAAACGGCAACTCGAACAGGCTGCGAGCGACGGCGATGACCTGCGGGTTGATGTCCACGGCGGTTTGCTTGGTGTCGGGTAAATAACTGTCTATCCAACGAGCAAACGAGCCACCGCCCAA